>ERZ1673696.2916-NODE-2916-length-11234-cov-4.448430_pt1 | contig 11234 bp, 7 predicted proteins | sample MGYA00580226_ERZ1673696 | MGnify/ENA primary metagenome ERZ1673696 (study PRJEB41218, sample SAMN15661743) | gut metagenome | host: Homo sapiens | place: Canada: London | collected 2015-08-20/2019-03-30 | study: EMG produced TPA metagenomics assembly of... | reverse complement strand
GGATACCAAGGGCGGAATCAATAACATGGTATCATCTGGGTTGAGAGGAAAAAAGCTGGCTGAACAGGCTGAAGAGAATGAAGAGATGCCCATGCATCACCTGATTGCCGATAAGGATTATCCGTCGGGCATCAGAGAATGGATGATCACTTCGCCTTCTGACCTCAAGTATCCTACGCTGGTGGTGGCTGCTGCCATGCTCAGCGTTTATCTTACACGTGTCAGAATACAGTATGTGTATGATAATCAGGGAGAAAAATCGGCCATCGTGTTGCAGGTCATCGTAGAGGGCGAGCAGTCGAGCGGAAAGTCGTTTGCCAGATATATCATGCGTACCCTGATGAAACCTTTCATCGAGCGCGACAGCGAAATGAGAGCCAAGGAGCAGGAGTATGCTGCCCTGAAGCGACGCCAGGGAAAGAAGGATGGCAAGCTGCCACCCGAACCGAAGACCGACATCACCATCCTGCCCGAAACCGTATCGCTCACCATGTTCATCAAGCGATGCGATGCTGCCGTCAAACTTTATGGTGCTCCGAAGACGCTCTTCGAATTTGCCGATGAGATTTCTGCCATCGTGCATTCTGCCAAGCGCCAGTTTGCCGACCTCTCGCAGGTTATCAAGACGGCATACGATCTGGGCAGCGTATATGGTCAGGATTTCATGAGCGAATCCAGCTATAGTGCCATGGTAGATGCCCTGCTGTCGTTCGTTTTCTGCGGCACTCAGAGTGCGGTGAGCAGATATATGAACAAAGCTGCCATTGAGGGCGGTGCTGTAACCCGAACCATCTTATGCCCGCTCATCAGTCATCTGGGCGACAATCCGCCACAGTTTCAGGCGTTGACCGATACGCAGCGTAATGAGTTGGAGAATACATTGGATAAGCTCTTCGGGTTGTGCTACGAGGAAGATGGAAAATTCCATCAGGAGATAGAGGAAGATATGAGCTGGCTCTACAAGACGGTGGTAAAATGGTGTAACGACTGCCGCCAGCAGGTGGTGAAAACCATGTCCAAGTCGATGGATGTCTTCTACAAGCGCAGTTCGGTTTCAGCCTTCCGCATCGCTGCCCTCATGCAAGTGCTTTACAAAGTGGAAGGGAAGAAGAGCGAGAAGGAAATCCGGAAACTGGTTAGGCAGACCTATCTGGCTTGTGCCGACCGCATCTTGCAGAATATGTTGCAGCGGTGGGGCAAGGCTTTCGAGCAGATTTCTGCCGAGGGCGAAGGAGAGCCTTATCATACTGTAGACTATTTCAGCGAGTTGCCGCAGGAATTCTCTTATCAGTTCCTGGAGGAATTTCTGAAGCAGAAAGGGCTCAAGACGCCTGCCCGCAACATGGTGTGCAACTGGCGCAGGTGGGGATGGCTCGAAAAACCAGCAAAGGGCGAGGATAGAAAGGTGCTTAGAAAGACGCAGCAGAAAGGCACTATTGGTGATGGTAATATTAAAAAAGACAATTAGAAGATGGCAGAATATATTGATTCAAATACGCTCTCTAAACTTAGAGCTATCAGCATCCTGGAGGTTGCTGATGAATTGGGAATGGGTTTGCGGTATCATAATGCCCTTTGTATCAGTCATAATGATACCCATCCGAGTTTGCATTTCTGGACTTCCACCAACACTTGTCATTGCTTTGCATGCGGGTGGGGTGGAGATAATATCGACCTGGTGATGAAACGGGAGAATCTCTCTTTTTCGGAGGCTTGCCAATGGCTGTGCAGAAGATTCAATATCAGCACCGGTAATCATTCTGCGGGAAACCGTAAGGATGTGCTTCATCGGGATAAAGCTGTTGCTGGGCATAGAAAATCTGAATGTGATACGGACAGACTCAATCTCAGAGGCGAGTTTCAGCATAAGCCTGACGTAGATTATCTGATGCGTATGCTCATGGGTAAGAAACTGACAGATAAAGCCAGGGATTTCCTGTTCTATCAGAGAAAGTTGCGCCCGGAATATATCTATTGGTGTAGAGTGGTGAGTACAGATTTCTCCATTGCTGGCTATCGCTTTGGTGGAAAGTTTTTTGATGGTCCTTCCCTGTTGATTCCCTATTATGACGTTCATGGCAATCTGCTGACGGTTCAGAGCAGATATCTGGGAGATAAGACTGAAGAAAAACCGCGGTTTAAGTTTGCACCAGGTAGCAAGCCGATGGTATATGGGATGCAGATCTTGCCGCAGGTGACAGAAAAAGAGCCATTGGTTATTACCGAGGGATGTACCGACTGCTGGAGCGCTATGTCTATGGGTTACAAGGCAATAGCCATCCCGAGTGCTACGCTTTGTAATGAAGAATGTCGCAATCTTTTAGCGGGAAGGAATCTTCACATGTGGCCTGATCAGGACAAACCGGGCATCGGTCTTTATATGAAACTGAAGGAAATGTTTCCTCAGCTGGTGTACCATCAGTTGCCGGAAGGTTGCAAGGATTTGTCTGATTATTACCAGTCGTTTTACGTTCAGAAAATGTGAAAGTGAATGTGAATTTCAAATGTTTTTCTATTGTTGTTTTTAAGTTGTTGCGTATTATGATGAAGTTGTTTTTAAATCGTTTTCGTAGAGATCATGGCGCCATTGTTGGTCGCCTTAGTCAGGAAGTAGTTAATCGCCAGGGTATCGTTGTAGGTCATCAGTACATTTGTGATACGATGGAGCGCGAGGGTGGCTGTCTGGAGCCGGGTGAATATCACATCATGGTGGCTAAATGCAAATGCTTCGCCCGCCAGATGCTTTTCCTCGAACCGATAAGGGATGATTCTTCTTCATCTTCCTCTCTTCCTCTCCCCGAAACCTGCAAGCGTTGCCGCATGGAGCGCAAGAGTCATGAGTTCGGGTGTCTGGAAGGGCTTTATGCCCTTCCTTGTCCCATGATGCAGCCGGGCAATGGTCCGTTCCGGCTTCGCAAGGGCGGTATCCTCATCGGCGAGGCTCATGCTCCCGGCTTCGTACTCAAGAGTCAGGAACGCTTCCTCCAACTCTTCGACCGGGTGAAGAAGGCGATGGTCAGGGGCAGCGAGGTAGTGGTAGTGATAGAATAGAAAATGGGGGGTAAGGGACATCTTGGCAAGAAAAACTGCATTTTCTCGGTTTCCCAGAAGTTTCATTGCGTAAAAATCATCATATTATTTTCAATTATTCTTAGTCCTTATAATCTACCTTGATCACGATGACGCGGATGGTCTGGATAACCTCTCTTGCAGCCACATTTCTGTGCTGGATTATGACAGCAGGTATGCGCACCGGCGACCATTGATGTACTGAAAAAAAGGGCTATGCCACAGATAATCTTCTTCATTTTGACTTATTAAATTGTAGTGTTAGTTAAATTTGAGGGCAAAAGTACAAAGAATATTCGAGAAAACAAACGGAAAATGGAGATTTCTTCGTACCTTTGCACACATATTTTGTAAGATTATGAAGAAACTGTATATTCTTTTGTGTGGGGCAACGGCGGCTCTGCTGATGACGGCATGCCAGGGAGGAAAGACGGCTGCTGCTGATGCGGAGGCTGGCGATACCCTGGAGATGAAGTACGCCAAGTTGCTTACCATCGTGAAACATGGTGATGGGGAAGAGAGTTCCGATGCTGCAGAAGGCATTGATTATCAGTATGCTGAGGCTATCATCGCCAACCCCTGGAAGGCGGGAACGATGCTGCATCGCTACATCCTGATTCCGAAGGGAGAGGAGGGGGATAAGACGGTGGCGATGCTTGCCAGAAGGCACAGCACGGGGGCGAGATGCACTACCGATACCGTGCGTACACCGGTGGAGAGGAGTGCCGTTTTCATCGCTCCCCATTGCCAGCTGATGTACGAAATGGGCTGCCAGCAGGCCATCCGTGGTGTCTGCGATCTCGATTACATCAATATTCCGGATGTAAAGAAGAGGGCTGCTTCTGGAGGAAATGCTTCTGCAGGAAAAGCTTCTGCAGGAAAGGTTTCTGCAGAGAATGCTGCTGCCGGAAATTCCATCGTGGATTGCGGTTCGAGCATGGCACCCGACATCGAGCGCATCATCGCCCTGAAACCCGAAGCCATCCTACTTTCGCCTTTCGAGAACAGCGGAGGATATGGCAAGCTCGACAAGCTGCACGTGCCCATCATCGAGGCTGCCGACTATATGGAGTCTTCGCCATTGGGCAGGGCGGAATGGATGAAATTCTACGGCATGCTCTTTAAAAAAGACGGGAATGCACCGAAGACCGCTCTTGCTGCATCTTGCGAACCAAAGGCAGATTCGCTCTTTGCGAAGATAGAAAAGGAATATCTGAAGCTGAAAGCTGAGGCAGCCGGGTATCCGAAGGGCCTCTCTATCCTGACCGAAAGAAAGACGGGAAATGTATGGTATGTTCCTGGAGGTCAGAGTACTATCGGTATTCTGCTGAAGGATGCCAACGCCCGTTATATCTTCGAGGACGATGAACACAGCGGAAGTCTGGCGATGAGTCCGGAGCAAATCTTGACGAAGGGAAAGCAGGTGGATGTATGGGCGTTCAAGTATTTCGGTGGTGCCCCTCTTTCGCAGACTCAACTGCTTCAGGAATATGACGGCTACAAGGCTCTTGCTGCCTTTAGCCGGGGTAATATCTATCAGGTAGATACCTCTACGGTACCTTATTTCGAACTTACGAGTTTCCATCCCGAACTGCTGCTCAGAGAGTTCATCATCCTGGCTCATGGCGAACGGTTCGGCAAATTGAAATTCTATAAGAAATAGGGCTTTAATCAGAGATTTTACAAGAAATAGTTTTAGTGAATGAAAACCATCGTTTTAGGGGCAATCGCCATTATCATACTGTTTTTCGCCAACCTGGCATGGGGGAGTGTAAACATCCCATGGCAGGACGTGGGCGCGATTATTTCGGGCTCTCAGACTGACGAAACCTACCGCTATATTCTGTTGGAATCGCGACTGCCGGCGGCGATTGCCGCTTTGTTTTCGGGCGCGGCCCTCGCCACGAGCGGCTTGCTCCTGCAGACTGCCTTCCGCAATCCTCTGGCGGGTCCTGACGTATTCGGTATCAGCAGCGGAGCCGGACTGGCTGTAGCCATCGTGATGCTTGCCTTTGGCGGCAATATTGCCCTGGATGATTTAGGGGTAGGTTTTCTGGGCGATGCCGGCAACTATGCCATCGGCGGTTTCCTGGCTATCCTCATCGCAGCCTTTATAGGGGCTATGGTGGTGATGGGCATCATCACCTTCTTTTCTGCCATTGTGCGCAGCCATACGGTACTGCTCATCATCGGACTGATGGTGGGTTATCTTGCCAGCAGCGCCATCTCTTTGCTCAATTTCTTCAGCACGGCAGAGGGCGTGAAATCGTATATGGTTTGGGGCATGGGCAGCTTTGGCAATGTTTCGAGCCAGCAGATGATGTTCTTCATCCCGTTGGCCCTCATTGCCCTGGCTGCGTCTCTGCTCCTTGTAAAACCGCTGAACGCCATGCTGTTAGGCGAACAGTATGCCGAGAATCTGGGCTTCAACATCAGGCGTCTGCGCATCGTTCTGCTCATCATCACCGGTCTTCTTACGGCTGTGGTTACCGCCTTCTGCGGTCCCATCGCCTTCATCGGTCTGGCAACGCCGCATATCGCCCGCCTCATCATCGGCACGGAGAATCATCGCCGTCTGTTGCCCGTCACGATGCTGATGGGTGCAGCCATTGCCCTTCTCTGCAATCTCTTCTGCACCCTTCCGTCGGACGGTGGCATCATCCCCCTGAATGCCGTCACCCCGCTGTTCGGCGCCCCCGTCATCATCTATGTGTTGGTGAAAAACCGCATCTAATTGCATATAAAAAAGCGTTTCTAGTTCGAAGAGATGAACCAGAAACGCTTTCTTTGTTATACTATGTTTTACTTGCGGAAGTTCTGTTACTTATTCACGACATTAATCGGATTGCCCTCGAGAAATGCCTTGACGTTGGCGGCAACCTGCTTATTCAGGCGCTCGCGAGCCTCGTAGGTGGCCCAGGCAATATGAGGGGTGAGGTAAGCATTAGGCTCGCCGAAGAGCGGATTCTCCTTTGATGGCGGCTCCTGAGCCATTACGTCGGCACAGTAGGCACCCAGACTGCCTTCGTGGAGGGCAGCAGCTACGGCCTCCTCATCTACCAGCGGACCGCGACCCGTATTAACCAGGATGGCGGTATCCTTCATCTTCTCCAGACTCTCCTTATTGATGAAATGATAGGTGTCATCAGAAAGCGGACAATGGAGCGAGAGAATATCGCTCGTGGCAAGCAAACCCTCCTTGCTCACCTTCTGGATCCACTCAGGCAGATCGCTCGAATTCTTGCTGGTGCAGGCACAGATGTTCATGCCAAACTGGCGGGCGATGTTGGCAACTTTCATGCCGATATTGCCCAGTCCCATGATACCCAGGGTCTTGCCGGCAAGCTCCATCAGTGGGGTATCCCAATAACAGAAATCCTTATTGTAAGCCCAGCGCTCGTTGCGGTTCTCCTGGGTATAATGCTCTACGCGGTTGGTTACGGCAAGGATGAGGGCAAAGGTCATCTGCGCCACGCTGTCGGTGCTGTAGGCAGGAATATTGGTTACGATGATGCCCTGTTTCCTGGCAGCCTCGATGTCTACCACGTTGAAACCGGTAGCCTGGATACCGATGTATTTCAGTTTAGGAAGCTGCGCCAGCGTATCTGCATCTATCTGCACCTTGTTCAGAAGGATGATGTCGGCATCCTTGGCACGTTCCACTTTCTCTGCATCTGATGTGCGAGGATAAACTACCACCTCGCCCAGTTTCTCCAGAAGATGATAATCCAAATCTCCCGGGTTTGCGGCATAGCCGTCTAGAATAACAATCTTCATAAATTTTTCCCGTTTTCTGTTGTTATAAAATTCAAGACCCATCTGTCCTGACAAATCTGAGTCTGAGTTTATTTTAATGGGAAAAGCCTTCCCCTTGAGAAAGAGAAAGGCTTTTCCGTATGTATGGTTTATTCGTTCATCAAGTAGTTCTTGAATGATGCGAAATCCTTGGTCATCTGGATGCTCTTCTTTTCACCCTTCATGAATTCTGCAAGGCGTGCAGGAATCTCTATGTCGCTGTTAAGGATGCTGTCTACCTTCTCCTTGAACTTGGCTGGATGAGCGGTCTCGAGGAACACGCCAACCTCACCTGGCTTCAACTGCTCCTTCAGGGCGCGATAACCGCAAGCTCCGTGAGGGTCAAGCACATACTTGGTTTCATTGTAGCACTGCTTCATGGTTTCTGCAATCTGCTCGTCCTTGTATGTAGCACCACCGATGTAGGCAGCGATGGCATCGTGATCGCCCTTGTAGAGGTCGTAGATGCGGGCAAAGTTTGATGGGTCGCCTACGTCCATGGCATTGGCGATGGTCTGTTTGCTAGGTTGTGGATTGTACTTGCCTGTCTGCAGATACTCGTAGAAGATGTCGTTGGCGTTGTTGGCTGCGATGAAGCGGTGGATAGGCAATCCCATCTCATGACCGAAGAGTCCGGCTGTGATGTTGCCGAAGTTGCCGCTAGGTACGCAGATAACCAGCTTGTCGGCGAGACCCTTCTCCTTCATGCGGGCATAGGCATTGAAATAATAGAATGCCTGAGGCAGGAAGCGGGCTACGTTGATAGAGTTGGCTGAGGTGAGCTTCATGTGCTTGTTGAGCTCCTCATCCATGAACGCAGACTTCACCAGTGCCTGGCAGTCGTCGAATACGCCATCTACCTCGAGGGCTGTGATGTTCTGGCCGAGGGTAGTGAACTGGCTCTCCTGAATCTTGCTCACCTTGCCCTTAGGATAGAGCACGTAAACATGGATGCCGTCAACGCCGAGGAAACCGTTGGCAACAGCCGAACCGGTATCGCCCGATGTAGCTACGAGCACATTCACCTCTTCCTTGCCCTCCTGACGTACGAAGTACTGCAGGAGACGGGCCATGAAGCGCGCACCCACATCCTTGAAGGCGAGGGTAGGACCATGGAACAGCTCGAGAGAGTAGATGTTTGGCTCTACCTCGACTACAGGGCAGTCGAATGCCAGGGTATCGTATACAATCTTCTTCAATGACTCGGCATCAACGTCCTCGCCAAAGAAGGCATCTGCTACCTTGTAGGCAATCTCCTGGAAGGAGAGCTTCTCGATGTTGTCGAAGAAATCCTGTGGCAACTTCTTGATGATTTCTGGCATATAGAGTCCACGGTCTTCTGCCAGACCTTTAACTACCGCCTTGTGAAGGTCGGCGATGGGTGCTTTCTTATTTGTTGAATAATATTTCATTTTTTGCTTTTAACTTTGAGATTTGAACATTGAACTTTATGATTAGCTTTGGGGACTATCATGAAGCCGTTGATTTTAATTGATCGCCATGAAGGCATTCATGAATTCCTGCAGCTGCAGCATGCCGTAACCGCCACTCACGCAGCTTACCTCGTCATACTTCTCTACGCTATCCGGCTCAATGCCAGGGTAATAGATGATGAAAGGAACAGGCTCCTTTACGTGGGTACGGATCTCTACCGGAGTAGGATGGTCTGGGAGAACTGCGATGCATACCGGCTCGTCCCAGGTGCTTACTTCATCGAAGATAGGCTTGATGAGTCGCTGGTCGAGGTTCTCGATGGTTTTCAGCTTCAGCTCCAGATCGCCATCATGACCTGCCTCGTCGCTCGCCTCTACGTGAACATAAACGAAGTCGTCGCCGTCCTTCAATGCCTGGATAGCTGCAGCTGCCTTGCCCTCATAGTTGGTATTGGCAAGACCGGTAGCGCCCTCAACGATGATGTTGCGCAGACCGGCGTAATGGCCGATGCCTCGAATTAGGTCTACGGCAGAAATCACAGAACCCTTCTTGATCTGTGGATACATCTGGGAGAGGGTGAGCATGTGCGGACGGTAACCGCCGCCCCAAGGCCAGATAAGATTGGCCATTCGTTCGCCACGCTCCTTGCGCGCCACATTGAAAGGATGGTTCTCCAGGAGTTCCTGACTCTCGAGAATCAGCTGGTTCAGAAGGTCAGCTGTATCACGACGGCTGATGTGACCCTCATCGCCTCCAATCTCCGGCAAGATAGGTTTCACCATCAGCTTATTCCATTCCTCGTTGGGATGATCATGAGGTGGGGCACAGTCGATATGCTTGTTTCCGTGCTTCACCACCAGAAGATGGCGATACTGGATGCCGGTAACAAACTTGACATCAGGATATTTCTTGCCGAGGGTATCGTTGAGATACTTGATGAGCACATCCGCATCTTCCGTTTCCAGGTTACCACCGTTGTGGGTGATAATCTTGCCGTCCTGCACATTGATGATGTTGCAGCGCAGGGCAAGGTCGGTAGGCTCCAGTTCATAGCCGATGCTGGCAGCCTCCAGCGGTCCGCGTCCTTCGTAAACTTCGTTCTGGTCATAGCCCATGATAGAGCTGTTGGCTACCTCAGAACCCGGATGGAATCCATCTGGCACGGTAACGAGTCTTCCTGTCTTGCCCTTCTTGGCAAGCATATCCATATAGGGTTTGTTGGCGTATTGCAGGAGAGTCTTTCCACCCAGTCTTTCTACCGGGTGGTCAGCCATTCCGTCGCCAAGAATGATAATATGTTTCATCTCTTCTTTTAATGTTAAGTGTTAAATGTTAGCGATACTCATGATGTTGGCGAATACACCGGCAGCAGTTACGCTGGCTCCGGCACCATAGCCCTGAATCATCATAGGGTATTCTTTATAGCGTTCGGTGGTGAGCAGCACGATGTTGTTGGAACCTTCCAGATTGTAGAACGGATGCTCAGGACCTACAGCCTGCAGACCTACGCTTGTCTTGCCGCCATCCAGGGTAGCAACGAAGCGCCAGCGTTTGTGCTCTACATCGAGCGCCTTGCGCTTAGCCTCGAAATCGGCATCGAGCTCAGGAAGTTTCTTCCAGAAGTTGTCGAGCGAACCCTTGAAGTATTTGTCTGGCACGAAGAGGTTTTTCTCTACATCTTCCTGCTCTACGCGGTAACCTGCCTCGCGGGATAGAATCACCAGCTTGCGAATCACGTCCATACCGCTCAGGTCGATACGTGGATCAGGCTCGCTGTAGCCCTTCTCCTTAGCCAGTCTTACGGTCTCAGAGAATGGAACGACGCTGGAGATGGCGTTGAAGATAAAGTTGAGCGTACCTGAGAGAACTGCCTCAATCTTAAGGATTTTATCTCCGGAGTTGCGGAGGTCGTTGATGGTTCCGATGATAGGAAGACCGGCACCTACGTTGGTCTCAAAACGGAATACTACACCACGCTGGATGGCAGTCTTCTTCAGTTTCTCGTAGTTCTCATATTCGCTTGATGCAGCTATCTTGTTGGCTGCGATAATGCTTACGTTGTGCTCCAGCAGACTCTGGTAGAGAGCGGCCACATCCTTGCTGGCTGTACAGTCTACAAACACGCTGTTGAAGATGTTCATCGCCAGGATGGTATCGCGCAGAACCTCTGGAGTGCTTGGGTCTGATTTCTTCAGTTCCTCGCTGTAGTTCTCGAGATCAATACCATCGCGGTTGAAGATGGCGTTCTTGGAAGAAGCGATACCCACCACGTTGAGCTTCAGTTTGCTGCGCTCCATGAGGTCGGCATACTGGTTCTTGATCTGCTCGATGAGCTTTCCGCCCACGGTACCCACACCGCAGATGAAGAGGTTCAGCACCTTGTATTCTGAAAGGAAGAAACTGTCGTGGAGCACGTTGAGTGACTTTCTCAGATAATCGCTCTTCACTACGAACGAGATGTTGGTCTCTGAAGCACCCTGTGCACAGGCGATGACGGAAACACCGCTACGGCCGAGGGTTCCGAAAAGCTTACCGGCGATACCGGCAGCATGCTTCATGTTTTCACCCACGATGGCGATAGTAGCCAAGCCCTTCTCTGCGTGCATTGGGAACATGGCACCATCGGCAATCTCGTTGTGGAACTCATTGTTCAATACCTTTACAGCCTCTTCTACATCCTGCTCGCGCACACCGATAGAGGTTGAGTTCTCTGATGATGCCTGTGACACCATGAACACAGAGATGCCCTCGTTGGCAAGAGCGGTGAAGATACGGCGGTTTACACCAATCACACCGACCATGGAAAGACCGGTTACGGTGATGAGCGCTGTACCGTTGATGGAAGAGATACCCTTGATAGGCTTCTGGTCGCCATCTATCTTGTTCTTGATGATGGTGCCCGGAGCATCTGGGTTGAAGGTGTTCTTAACCTTGAT
>ERZ1673696.2902-NODE-2902-length-11276-cov-17.187327_pt1 | contig 11276 bp, 9 predicted proteins | sample MGYA00580226_ERZ1673696 | MGnify/ENA primary metagenome ERZ1673696 (study PRJEB41218, sample SAMN15661743) | gut metagenome | host: Homo sapiens | place: Canada: London | collected 2015-08-20/2019-03-30 | study: EMG produced TPA metagenomics assembly of... | reverse complement strand
TGAATCTAACGCGTCTGCCAATTCCGCCATATCCGCATATTCTGTTTTGTTCGTGGGCCGTTCGGCTCGGAACGTTAGTTATTATACCATGGAATCCGGAATTGTCAAGCGCAATTTCAAAAAAAGTTGTACTTTTCGGCGGAAAGCGGAAAAGTAACGGAAATACGTGTTAAAATGGGCCGGAAAAGCAAAAAATCAGACCGGAAACCTTTCGGCTTCCGGTCTGATTCCTAGCAGGGTGCCTTGTGGGACTCGAACCCACGGTCTCCAGATCCACAATCTGGCGCGTTAACCGACTACGCTATGGGCACCACATAGATGCGCCCGAAGGGACTCGAACCCCCGGCCCACTGCTTAGAAGGCAGTTGCTCTATCCACCTGAGCTACGGGCGCACGTTGTTATCCCATGGGGTACTTATCTGGCGGCAGTGTGCGTTCGGCACACGCTGCGAGAAATATAATACCATACGCATAGGCTTCTGTCAAGCGGAATTTCAAATTTTTTTGGATTTTCCGGCGCAGGGGGCATTTTGGGGTCACAGCAGGTACATTCCGGCGGCCCCAAGGGCAAAGCCGAGCAGAGCACCGGCGGCCACATCCCGGACATAGTGCGCCCCGGCAAGCACCCGCAGGGCGCAGATGAGCAGGGCCACCACCACCATGCAGGCCCCGGCGGCGGGGTAGAAGTAGCACCACACAGCGGCCAGCACGGCGGCGCTCAGGGCGTGGCGGGAGGGGAAGGACTTGCCGTGGGTCTCCTTGGGCACCAGCGGCGTGAAGCCGGGCTGCTCATACGGGCGGGGAAAGTTCAGCCTGGCCCGCAGGAGCGTGCCGCCCAGAAAGACGAAGGCCGGCACAAAGACTGCCCGGGCGATGAGCTGCATAAAATCCAGAGCGGCGGCGCGGTTTGCGGAGAGCAGCCGGAACCACCGGACATTCAGCAGCACCAGCAGCAAAGGGTAGCAGGCAAAGGGCACGGCAGGCAGCCAGCGGTTCAGGGCGATCACCAGCTTTTTCAGGGCGGGGCGGGCCTCCAGCCAGCGCAGCAGGGCCTGGTAGCGTTCCGGGGTCATGGTATCCCTCCCTCAAAAACAGGTGTCCAGATAGTTTTCAACATCAAACGGCTCGGGTGTGGAATCTTTGCGCAGGTAGAGCGGGTGATGGGGGTGGCCTTTTTTGCTCCGCTTGCCAAAGGTGACCCACGGGATGTCCCGCTCTCTTGTCAGGGCCACCATCTCCCGCATCAGGCCGGGCAGGTAGTCCCGCTTTTCGATCAGGGTGCCCCATGCGGCCCACATGGTGGGCTCGGTCTCGGCCAGAACGGCCCGCAGCCAGCGCAGGTTCTCGTCGCAGAGGGCGCGGTCCGGCACCCGGTCCATGTCGTTGGGGTCGGTGGCGCGCTGGGGATATACGTTGAACATGATCCAGCTGTCGAAGCCGTTGGCGTTGGCCAGCCGCTCCACACTCTTTAAGGTGGGGTCCAGCGCGCCGGGCTGGGCGGTGCTGGGGTTGATGCCGATGCATACCAGTGGGTGCCTGCCCACCCGGCCCAGCACATAGCGGTAGGGCAGGTAGGTGTGGGGCTCGTAGTACCAGATGCCGCCGGGGTATTCCCCCGCTTCCAGGCGGGGCAGCTGTTCAGTCTGCATGAAAATGTACCTCACAAATATGGTTTCCTATTTATCGTACCTGAAAAAATTCTGTAAATCAACACCTTTGCCGGAGAAAGTCTCCCATAAATCCGAATTTCATGTTATACTGTCCTTAGACCTGTGCCGCATACACGGCGGCACGGGCCGGGAAAGGAAAACAGGAGCCATTGAAGAAGGGAGTTCTGCTATGGCCATGATAGAAGATTATAGAAGCGCCCTGCGCGCGGGCCAGCGTGCCTACCGTGCCTGTGTGGCGCGCGGCCAGTCGCCGTACCTTGCGGTGCTGGATGATATCCTGAACGGGGTGAACATCGTTGCCCAGGAGCCGCTGGGGCTGGTGGATATCCCCGCCGAGAGCATTGTGGGCACCAAGACCAGCGGGCGGCACACGGCCTTTGCGGCCAACTTTATGCCCCTGCTGGAAGAGGACACCGAGTTTGCTGTCAAGTGGTCGAATCTCTGCGAGGCCCATCTGGAGGAGGGCATCCACACCCCCATCATTGCCTACGAATACCTGAACAAGTTCTATGTGCAGGAGGGCAACAAGCGGGTGTCTGTCCTCAAATACTACGAGGCGGTCACCATTCCGGGCACGGTCACCCGGCTTGTTCCGGCCCGGAACGACACGCTGGAAAACAAGATCTACTACGAGTTTCTCGATTTTTATAAGCTGAGCAAGATCAACAATGTCCAGTTCTCCCGGCTGGGCGGCTATGCAAAGCTGCAGACGCTGGTCTGCAAGGCCGCCAGCGAGGTATGGTCGGATGACGACCGGCTGAACTTCTCAGCCCTGTATACCATGTTCAGCCAGCAGTTCTATGCGCTGGGCGGCTCCGCCCTGGAGCTGACCCCGGGCGACGCGCTGCTGGTGTACCTCTCGGTCTACCGGTATTCGGATGCCTGCCAGTCCACCCCCAGCCAGGTGCGGGAAAACCTGGCCAAGCTGTGGGATGAGATCAAGATCCTGACGGAGCCCCACGCCGTGGAGCTTTCGCTGGAGCCAAAGCCCGGCAGTGAGCCGCTGCTGAACAAGCTGAACATCTTCAGCAAGCCCAGCCAGCTCAAGGTGGTGTTCCTGCACGAGTACAATGCTAAAAATAGCGCCTGGGTGCGGGGCCACGAAAAGGGGATCGAGGCCCTGAAAAAGGAATTCCCGGACCGGCTCATCATCACCAACCGGGAAAATGTCTCCCCCGAGGTGGACGCGGAGCAGATCATGGAAGAGGTGGCCCACGACAACGCGGACGTGGTGTTCACCACCAGCATCCGGATGCGGCCCGCCTGCCTCAAGGTGGCGGCCCAGCACCCCAAGACCCGGTTCCTGAACTGCTGCCTGAACGCGCCCCATCCGCTGGTGCGCACCTATTATCCCCGCACCTATGAGGCCAACTACCTGCTGGGAATGCTGGCGGGTATCCTGAATCTGACCGACCGGGTGGGCTATGTGGCGGCCAACCCCGTTTACGGTGTGCCTGCGGCCGTCAATGCTTTTGCCCGGGGCCTGCGCACCGTGCGGCCCAACAGCCATATCCTGCTGCGCTGGGCCTGCTTGCAGGAGCCGGGGAAACCGCTGGATTTCTCCGACTGCCCGGATATCGAGCTGTTCTACGCCTGCAGCCCCTTTGAGCCCACCGGCAGCGCCAGGGAATACGGCTTGTGCCGCCGGATGCCGGATGGCAGCATCCAGCCGGTGGCGCTGCCGGTCTGGAAGTGGGAAGTGTTCTATATCGGCATCATCCGCTCCATCTTCGAGGGCACCTGGGACAGCGGTTCCAGCGGCAAGGCCATCAACTACTGGTGGGGCTTCCGCAGTGACGCGGAGCGGCTGGATTACTACGAGACCCTGCCCAAGGGCACGCAGCAGCTGCTCGATCTGCTGGAAAAGAACCTTGCGGCCAACGAGTTCCCCATCTTCCCGGCGGGCATCTTTGCGCAGGGGCATATCCCCAAGGCACCCACCGCAGACACCTACACCCCCAAGGAACTGATGGAGATGGACTGGCTGGGCGAGTGCGTGGAGGGCAGCCTGCCCCGGTATGATCAGCTGGATGTCAGAACGCTGGGCCTGCTGGAGATCAACGGCCTGAGCAGTCTGAAAGAGACGACGCTGTAAAAAGCTCAACAGAACGGAGTGTTGCGGACGTGAAGATACTTGCAATTTCCGATACCCCCTCCAAGGCGCTGTGGGACTATTGCTCCCGGGAACGCCTGGCCGGGGTCGATCTGATCCTCTCCTGCGGGGATCTGCCAAAAAAATACCTCGAATATATAACAAATTTTACAGCGGCCCCCATTTTGTATGTCCACGGCAACCACGATGGCTGCTACCGCACGGAGGGCGAGCCGGGTGGCTGCATCTGTGTGGACGATCAGGTGTATGTCTGGAAAGGGCTGCGCATCATGGGGCTGGGCGGCAGCATCCGCTACAACTGCGAGGAGACCTTCCAGTACACGGAGCAGGAAATGCGCCGCCGGATGCGGCGGCTCTGGTTCAAGGCCCACCGGGCGGGCGGCATTGACCTGCTGCTGACCCATTCCCCGGCGGCTGGCCTGAACGATGGCGATGACCGGGCCCACAAGGGTTTTGCCTGCTTCAACGACCTGCTGGAGGAGTACCAGCCCAAGTGGTTCGTGCACGGGCATGTCCACCTGAGCTATAATGCCAATCTGCCCCGGGTGTGCACCCACGGCCAGACCACGGTCATCAATGCAACGGAGCGCTATACGTTTGAGATCCCGGACCCGGACCCGGTGGCCCGGAAGCGCTTTTTCTGGAATGACCCGGCATTTCCCACCAAAAACTGAAAAAGGAGAAACACCCGATGGAACAAAATGAGAAGCTGCGGGCGCTGGAGACCCTGCAGAAGAAGCTGTACGCCTACAACTGCGCCTCCAACAGCCTGTATCTGGACGCTGTGACTGTGGCCCCCAAGAACACGGCCGAGGGCCGGGGTGTGGCCCTGAGCATTCTGGCCGGTGAACTGCAGAAGCTGATGACCGCCCCCGAGACCCTTGCACTGGTGGAGGAGCTCTATGCCCGGCGGGAGACGCTGGACACCCTCCACCGCCGCGAGGTGGAGGAGCTGCGCCGCAGCTGCCGGCAGCTCACCCGCATCCCCGCCGAGGAGTATATGGCATACAGCGAGCTGACCAACCGCGCCAGTGATGTCTGGCACAAGGCCAAGGAAGAAAACGACTTTGCCTCCTTCTGCCCCATCCTGCAGGAGCTGGTGGAGTATAACCGGAGGTTCGCGGGCTATTATGATGCGGAAAAAGCGCCCTATGATGCCCTGCTGAACGAGTATGAGCGGGGCGTGGACACCCAACAGCTGGACGTGTTCTTTGACACACTGCGCAAGGGCCTGGTGCCCCTCATCCGGGCCATCGGCGAGAAGCCCCAGATCGATGACAGCTTCCTGCATCTGGAATATCCGGTCGAGCAGCAGAAGGCGTTTGCGGACTATCTCATGGAGGTCATGGGTCTGGACCGCGGCCACTGCGGCCTGGGTGAGACCGAACACCCCTTTACGCTGGAGTTCAACAACAAGGATGTCCGCATCACCACCAACTACGACCTGCACAATGTGGCCTCCTCGATGTATTCCGTTCTCCACGAGGGCGGCCATGCCCTGTATGAGCTGGGCATCCGGGATGACCTGCAGTACACCTGCCTGACTGGCGGTGTGTCCATGGGCGTGCACGAGAGCCAGTCCCGCTTCTACGAGAACCTCATCGGCCGTTCCCGCGCCTTTATCGGGGCCATCTATCCCAAGGTGCAGGAATTCTTCCCTGCACAGCTGGGAAATGTGACTGCAGAGCAGTTCTACCGCGCTGTGAACAAGGTGGAGCCCAGCCTCATCCGCACCGAGTCCGATGAGCTGACCTACTGCCTGCACGTTATGGTGCGGTACGAGATCGAGAAGCAGCTCATTGCGGGCACCCTGACGGCAAAGGAAGTCCCTGCCGCGTGGGCAGAGCTGTACAAAGAGTATCTGGGCGTGGAGGTTCCCAATGACCGCGAGGGCTGCCTGCAGGACAGCCACTGGTCGGGCGGTTCCTTCGGCTACTTCCCGTCTTACGCTCTGGGCAACGCCTACGGTGCCCAGATGCTCCACAATATGGAGCAGGAATTCGATGTGTACGGCGGCGTGGCCCACGGGGATCTCTCTGCCGTCACCGGCTGGCTGCGGGAAAAGGTGCACCAGTACGGCCACCTGTTGGAGCCTGCCGAGGTCGTCAGAAACGCCTGCGGCACCTTCGATGCACACTACTATCTGGATTATCTGACCAAAAAATATACGGAACTGTACAACCTGTAATTGACCTGCACAGAACAAAGCCCTCCCGGCCGATCGGCTGAGAGGGCTTTGTTATATATGCTGTTGCAAAGGGCGGCGGGAAGTTTCCCAAAGCAAGTGTCCGCTGGGGTGGGACCCTGTTGCCGCAGGCAATAGGGCGGGCGATGGAATGGCCCGTTTCACTTGCGCGGGAAAGCTTCCCGTCGTCTGTTACTGCTGTGCGAAGATCTTTACCTCATCCTTGTCCATAAAGGCGGCACCGGCGAAACCGGAAGCCTCCAGCTGGCCCAGCTGCTTGCCCAGCTTCTTGGCCTGAGGCAGAACGGTGACGTTGTAGGTGTCGCGCAGCTGTGCGGCTTTGGCCAGCACGGCGGGGAAATCCACATCGCTGTTGTAGAGCAGGGCGATCTTCTGCTTGGCACCGGGAATCTGATAACCCTGCTCCAGCAGGATGCCGCAGACGCGCTCGAAGCCGATGGAGAAGCCCACGGCAGGCACCTGGGTGCCCAGGAACTTGCCCACCATGTTGTCGTAGCGGCCGCCGCCGGCCACGGCACCGCTGAACTGCGGGCAGGTGATCTCGAACACCATGCCGGTGTAGTAGCCCTGGCCGCGCACCAGGCTGGGGCAGTAGGCCACATCGAAGCGGCCGTTGGCCATGGCCTTTGCGGTGGCCAGCACATACTTCAGGTCATCGGCAATGGCGGGGTCGGCACAGCGGGAAGCTACGGACTCCAGTGTCACATCACCGGCGGCAATGAAATCGGCCAGCGCGTTGATGGCAGCTTCGGGCAGCTGCTTTTCGGTCAGCTCGGCCTTCACGCCCTCAGCACCGATCTTATCCATCTTGTCAAAGGTGATGCAGACAGAGTCCAACGTATCGGCGGCAAAGCCCATGCTCTCCAGCATTCCGCGCAGGATGCGGCGGTCATTGATGTTCACGGTGAAGCCGGTAAAGCCGATGCCCAGCAGGGCACGGGCGGTCACGTCGATCAGCTCCACCTCTGCGTTGGGGCTCTCGTCACCCAGAATGTCGATGTCGCACTGGACAAACTCGCGCAGGCGGCCCTTCTGGGGGCGCTCGGCGCGGAACACGCGGTCGGTCTGGATGACCTTGAAGGGGTGGGGGAGCTTGTCCTTGTTGGCAGCGTAGAACCGGCTCAGGGGCAGGGTCAGATCATAGCGCAGGCCCATGTCGGAGAGCTGCTTGGGGTCGCCAGAGCTCAGGGCGCTGGTCAGCTTGTCTCCACGCTTCATCACCTTGAAGATGAGGTTCAGGTTGTCGCCGCCGTCGGATTTGTCCAGGTTCTCCATATCCTCCAGCATGGGGGTGGAGATGCGCTCAAAGCCGGAAGCACGGTAGGTCTCCAGGATCTTGCCCTGGATGTAGTCGCGCAGGGTCTGCTCAGCGGGCAGCAGGTCGCGCATACCCTTCAATGCCTGTGATTTCATAGTTGGTTCCTCTTTCTGAAAGTTAAACCCCTCCGTCACGCCTGACGGCGTGCCACCTCCCCTGATAGGGGAGGCCTTGGCAGTCCTCACAAAGTTTCCGGTTTCGCCAGAGGCTCCCTTACTAGGGGAGCTGGCGAGCGAAGCGAGACTGAGAGGTTAATATTGATATAACGTATCTATAATTATAAAGAATCATGCCGTTTTGTCAATGAAAAAGGGCACACTGACAGAACGAGGTGATAAAACAGATGAAGCAGTTTACAGCGCGCCACCCCTGGGCGATCCTGGCGGCGGGGGCGGCCATTCAGATCCTGACGGGCCTGCCTGCGGCGTGGGGCGTGTTCCAACAGCCGGTGATGGACGAGTTCAGCCTGACCGAGGACGGCGCTGGCTATGCGTTCGGCATCCTGATCGCAGCGTTCGGGGTGGGCTGCGTCATCGGTGGTTTTTTGCAGGACAAAAAAGGCCCGCGCTGCGCGGCGCTGTGGGGCACCGGCCTGCTCTGCGGCGGGTTCTTTGCGGCGGCCCTCCTGCCCGGGGAGAAGGGAGCATGGTTCTGGGCAGTGTTCAGCATTCCAGCGGGGCTGGGCACGGCGTTTCTCTACCCGTCCATCCAGTCCTGCGCCCAGAAATGGTACGCCGGGCGCAAGGGCCTTGCCACGGGGGTCATTGGCGGCGCGGTGGGCCTGAGCGGTGCGTTCCTGACCGGATTTGTCCGCACGGCGCTGAAGGGCTTTGGCCCGGTGCAGGGGATCCGGGGGGCGTTCTGGGCGCTGGGGGCACTCACGCTTCCAATCTGCCTGGTGGGCAGTGCCCTGCTCACCGACCCGCCCCCGGCAAAACAGAAGCCCGAGGAGCAGGGCAGGGGAAAGGGCACCCCGTCCCTCGACCTTGCTCCGCTGCAGATGCTCAGAACAAAGCAGTACTGGCTCTGTGCCGGGGCGGTCTGCTTTTCCACCCCGGCGGTGCTGCTGTTCAGCCCCATCATCTTAAAGCTGGGCATGGAGCGGGGCCTGGACGAGGGCGCTGCCCTGTGGAGTGTGGTGCTGGGCAGCGTGGGCAGCGCGGCGGGCCGCTTGCTGATGCCCATGCTCAGCGACCGGATCGGCCGCCGCCCCACTGACCTGATCCTGTTCGGCGTGTCGCTGGGGCTTTCAGCGGCCTTCCTGTTCGCACAGGGGTGGCTCGTTGTGGCTGTGTACGCAGGGCTCACCTTCTGTTATTCGGCGCTGGCGGCGGTGCTGCCTTCCCTCTCCACCGACCTGTTCGGCCTGCCCCACGCCGGGGTGAACTACGGCTTTCTGGCGCTGGGACAGAGCGTGGGCAGCCTTGCCTTTCCCTTTGCAGCGAACCTCTGGGGTCTTGCCACCGGGCGGCACTGGCTGGCCATGGCAGGCGCGGCGGCGGGCTTTGTGTGCATCTGGGCGCTCCGGCCTGTCAGGGCCCAACAGCCGCCCAGAAAAAACTGAACCGGACAGCGCAAGATATTCCTTTTGACAAATATGATAGAAATGTGACGAACTGGGCAGCGAAAGCGGTGAAAGTGCTAGTTAGTAGCAAATAACCGTTAAAAATGCTTGTGAAAAAATCCGCAAAACGTCTTGCAAATTCCGCCAAGGTTCTCTATAATAAAATCATGCGTGGTAGTACCGGCGTGGCGCGGAAGAGAGCGGCGCAGCCGGTCAATGCAAACGGCAGGACACCCCCTGCCAATGGCATCAATTTGTCAAAAGGAGAGTATGATTATGACCTATTCGCAGCAAGTACAGAATATGTGCCCGATCACCAAAGGTCCTAAGCATGGTCCGGCTCCCATCCCCGAAGAGGGCGCATGGGTCAAGGCCTATGAGATCAAGGACATCAGCGGCTACACCCACGGTGTGGGCTGGTGTGCACCTCAGCAGGGCACCTGCAAGCTGTCTCTGAACATCAAGAACGGTGTCATCGAGGAGGCTCTGGTGGAGACCATCGGCTGCTCCGGCATGACCCACTCCGCTGCTATGGCTGGCGAGATCCTGCCCGGCAAGACCATTCTGGAAGCTCTGAACACCGACCTGGTGTGCGACGCCATCAACGTGGCTATGCGCGAGCTGTTCCTGCAGATCGTCTACGGCCGCAGCCAGACCGCTTTCTCTGAGGACGGTCTGCCCATCGGCGCAGGTCTGGATGACCTGGGCAAGGGCCTGCGCTCCATGACCGGCACCATCTTCTCCACCAAGGAGAAGGGCGTCCGCTACCTGGAGCTGACCGAGGGCTACATCAACAAGCTGGCTCTGGATGCCAACGATGAGGTCATCGGCTATCAGTTCGTCAAGCTGGGCAAGATGATGGAGGATATCCGTCACGGCAAGACCCCCAACGAGGCTTACGAGAAGAACGTGGGTACTTACGGCCGCTTCAGCAAGGAGCAGGGCGCTGTCAAGTACATCGACCCGCGTGAGGAATAAGAGAGGAGGAACAACTCATGGCAACTTTTGAATCTATGGATCGCCGCATGCCGAAGATCGAGGCATGCCTGAAGGCCAACGGCCTGGAGTCTCTGGACGCTTGCAACGAGATGCTCCTCGCTAAGGGCATCGACTGCGACAAGATCGTGCGCGGCGTGCAGCCCATCTGCTTTGATAACGCTGTCTGGGCATACACCCTGGGCACCGCCATCGCCGTCAAGCGCGGCCTGACCGACGCTGCCGAGTGCGCTGCTGCCATCGGCGAAGGTCTGGAAGCATTCACCATCCCCGGCTCTGTTGCTGAGCAGCGTCAGGTCGGTCTGGGCCACGGCAACCTGGGCGCTCGTCTGCTGAGCGAGGACACCACTTGCTTCGCTTTCCTGGCAGGCCACGAGTCCTTTGCTGCTGCTGAGGGTGCCATTGGCATTGCCCGCACTGCAAACAAGGTCCGCAAGACCCCCCTGCGTGTTATCCTGAACGGCCTGGGCAAGGATGCCGCTTACATCATTTCCCGTATCAACGGCTTCACCTATGTGCAGACCGAGTACGATATCCCCACCCAGACCCTGACCGTCGTCAAGGAGATCCCCTTCTCCGAGGGTGAGCGCGCTGCTGTCAAGTGCTACGGCGCTAACGACGTTATGGAAGGCGTTGCCATTATGAAGAAGGAGGACGTTCAGTGCTCCATCACCGGCAACTCCACCAACCCCGTCCGCTTCCAGCACCTGGTTGCAGGTACCTATAAGAAGTGGGCCATCGAGAACGGCAAGAAGTACTTCTCCGTCGCTTCCGGCGGCGGCACGGGCCGTACCCTGCACCCCGATAACGTGGCTGCAGGCCCCGCAAGCTACGGTCTGACCGACTCTCTGGGCCGTGTGCACGGTGATGCTCAGTTCGCTGGCTCTTCCTCCGTGCCCGCTCACGTTGAGATGATGGGTCTGATCGGCATGGGCAACAACCCCATGGTCGGCGCTACCGTTGCCTGCGCTGTTGCTGCTGCACAGGCCAACGCCTGATCTTTTCCTAGTTCGGCAAAGGGGGCTGCCTTCCGAAAGCAGAGTTCCCATAAAACAGTATTTGCAAAAGTTCCCTAAATGGGGAAGATTTGGCGTGACTTCGGTCACGCCTTTTCTTTTGCTTCCAGTTCATCCAGAGGGATGTACCCCAGCCCATCGTACTTGATATGGATGTGCTGCACCCGCTTTCCGCTGGACTTATCCGGGGCATCTACATAGATAGCCGACACCAGTTCACGGAGAGCATAGGGAGTGAGTTCTTCAATATGAACGTACTTGTGCGCTTTCTGGACGAATTTTTCAATATTCTCGATTTGCTGTTCCTGTACTTCGATTTCCTGTTGGATAGAGAGGGATTCCTCTTCCAGCTGCTTCTGTTCGGCATCGTAGCTCTGGCTCATCATGTCGAAG
>ERZ1673696.2900-NODE-2900-length-11279-cov-7.851568_pt1 | contig 11279 bp, 7 predicted proteins | sample MGYA00580226_ERZ1673696 | MGnify/ENA primary metagenome ERZ1673696 (study PRJEB41218, sample SAMN15661743) | gut metagenome | host: Homo sapiens | place: Canada: London | collected 2015-08-20/2019-03-30 | study: EMG produced TPA metagenomics assembly of... | reverse complement strand
AGACCATATTTCTCAAAAAAGCAAAAAATGGAGCACCGGTAATCCCGGTGCTCCATTTTTTAATTGGATTCAGATTCTTCCGAACGCCCTATGGGCTTAGCCGATGCCGCCATAGATGGCGCCCAGGATCAGGGCCGCCAGAGAGGCTGCGCAATACACCCACTTGCCCAGAGGATAGAACCAGCCGCCAATGTCCTTCTTGCCAGCGGTGCGGCCCTCGTGGACAGCCGCCAGAGCAGTGTCCTTCTTCATGACCCAGAAGAACATGATACCGGCCAGCAGAGCGCCCAGCGGGCAGATGTAAATGGAGACAACGTCCATCCACTGAGAGGTCCAAGGCTGGATGCACAGGGCGATCACGCCGCCCACCGCGCCGATGATGACCACGGACAGCACACGGTTGGTGTGGAGCTTCTCCTGCAGGAAGGCCACGGGAGCCTCATACAGGTTCACGATGGAGCTGACGCCTGCGAACAGCACGCAGATGTAGAAGATCATACCCACGATCCGGCCGCCGGGCATGGCGTTGAACACATTGACCAGATAGACGAACATCAGGCCGGGGCCGCCCTTCATTCCAACGATGCCGTCACCCAGAATGACTGCCATGGCAGGGATGATGACGATGGCAGCCAGCAGAGCGGCGATGGTGTCGAACAGGGCCACGTTGCGGGCAGAGGAAGGCAGGTCCTCATCCTTGGGCAGATAGGAGCCGTAGATCACGGAGCCGTTGCCCGCCACAGACAGGGAGAAGAATGCCTGACCGAATGCGAAGACCCAGACCTGAGGATTCAGCAGGCCCTCGGGCTTGAGGGTGAAGATGTACTTGTAGCCCTCGCTGGCGCCGGGCAGAGTGCAGATATAGATGCCCAGGATCACAAACAGGAAGAACAGAGCGGGCATCATGACCTTATTGGCCTTTTCAATGCCGTTGCCCACGCCGAATGCCATGATGGCCAAAGAGGCCACCAGACCCACGATCAGCCATACGCCGTTGCCGATGCCGAAGATGCCATTGCTGAACATCATGCTCAGGGCCTCGCCCAGAGTCTCTGCCTCGGGAGCGGTGCCGCCGAAGGTGCCGCCGATGGTCGCCATATCGGTGCCCATAGCGTACAGACTGCCGGAAATACCCATCCAGCAGTACTTGAAGATCCAGCTCATGACCACGGTGTAGCCGATAGCCAGCATCATAGAGCCGACGATGGGGAGCGCGCCGATGGCCTCGCCCAGCCGCTTATTACCGGTGCGTTCCTCGGTAGCCTTGCCGAAGGAGATCACGGGGCCGCCCTGTGCCCAACGGCCCAGTGCGAATTCCTCAATGATACCGGTGGAACCGATCAGAAGTACGAACAGGAAGTAGGGGATCAGGAACGTCATGCCCCCGAACTGCTGCACCATGATGGGGAAGCGCCAAATATTACCCATACCAACGGCAGAGCCAATGCAGGCCAGAATAAAGCCCCATTTGCTTTGAAAACCGTCGCGATTTTCCAGAGTTGCGTGTTTGTCTGACATAGTTTGCCCTCCTAAAGACACAGATTGGTGTGATGATCGGATGTGGCACTTTTCAGATCGGCTCACGCCCGATGGGTGGCCGCAAGCGGCGCACCCAAACGGGACGGAACCTATTCAAGCGCCCGGGCGCGATGAAAACTGAGACAAAGGAACTTGCTGGAAATGCTGCGCTGAAATCTTTTTATTTAATTGTATTTCCCGGAATTACTTCTCCTCGTTGGCGTAGGGCTCCAGGAAGGCGTGGAAGTGACGCATGGGCAGCTTGTGGCCCCAGACGATCCGCATGTTGGGGATGGACTCGCGGTCCTCATACAGCGCTTTGACAGCGGCGATGACGTAGTCCAGGTGCTCCTGGGTCAGGCGGCTGCGGTCGATGGCGAAACGCACCACGTTGGCCAGCTCAGCCTGCTGCTCGGGAGTCTTCAGGTCATATTCCATGGAGAAGTCACCCAGCTCGGACACGCGGATACCGTAGCGGCGGATCAGCTCCAGAGAGAAGCCAGTGCCGGCGAAGGTGGTATGATCGCGCTTGCCGTCGAAGAACTCATCCATGTTGATGTACACAGCGTGGCCGCCGGCGGGAAGGACGACGCCCTTGACGCCTGCCTTGTAGAAGCCCTGCGCGAGGTATTCGCACTGGGAGACACGCTCATGCATGTAGTTGAAGTCGCAGCTCTCGTACATACCGACAGCCAGCGCCATGATGTCACGGCCGGACATGCCGCCGTAGGAGTCGTTGCCGTAGCAGGAGATCTGCTTGACCTTGATGAGCACGCCCACGTCGGTCTTCACGGTGCCGTCCTCGTTGAAGTCGGAGAACTTCTGCCAGAACAGGCCGCGGTCGCGGAAGGCCAGCATACCGCCCATGTTGGCGTGGCCGTCCTTCTTGGCGGACATGGTGAAGGCGTCGCAGTAGGAGAACATCTCGCTGGCGATCTCGGCGATGGACTTGTCGGCGTAGCCTTCCTCGTTCATCTTGATGAAGTAGCAGTTCTCGGCCCAGCGGGCAACGTCGAACACCAGAGGAATGTCATACTTATGCGCCACGCGGTTGATTTCCCGGATGTTGGCCATGGAGACGGGCTGACCGCAGATGGGGTTGTTGGTGATGCAGGTGAACACCAGAGGTACGTTCTCGGGACCAACGCCCTGGATCAGCTGCTCCAGCTTCTCGATGTCCATGTTGCCCTTGAACGGGTTCTTCTCGTAAGAGCCGCCCTCGGGGATCTCATACAGCAGCTCCTTGTTGTACAGGTTGCGGGGGATGGAGCCCATCTGCTTGATGTTGCCCTCGGTGGTGTCGAAGTGGCCGTTGGAGGGGATGGTGAAGACCTTGCCGGGATGACGCTGGGCCAGGATCTTCTTCACGATCTCCATCAGGACGGACTCAGCGGCACGGCCCTGCTGAATGATGAAGGCATTGGGGCGCTCCATCTGAGCAGCGCCGCCGTTGAACAGGCCGCCCTCGTACTCGCAGAGATAGACCTCGTCCATCATCTTCTCGATGTCACGACAATCGGTGCGGACCAGGTCGATGACCTTCTTCCAGTTCTTCTCGCCGCCGCGCTCGAAAATGTCGCGGAAGGTATCCAGCAGCACATAGTAGCCGGTGTTGCGGCCGTAGGCCTCGTCACCCAGGAACAGGGTCGCCCACTGCTGGTTGGTCATAGCGGTGGTACCGGAGTCAGACAGCATATCCACAGTCAGCATGCCGGAGGGGAACGCAAACTCATTCCAGTGCGTAGCATTCAGAGCGCGCTCGCGCTGTTCAACGGTAGCCTGAGGAAGATCGCGCACCACATATGCGCAGTGCTGAGGCATCGTCACGTTCAGGGGATAGTGCTTCGCATTCTTGTCCATTTTGTTTACCTCCATAATTTGGCGTTTTTCGCCTGTTTTTTTGGAGATACCCCGGTCGTCGAAGAGCGGGCTTCCCATTTCCCGCTCTGCGCCTGGCGGACAGTATCCGATACAAAAGAATCGTGGAGCGGCTCGTTTCAGGCTGCCTGAATAGAACGCCAAGCAGGGATCCTGTCTCCGCCCCATTCCTGTTGTGCGACTATTTTATCATGTTTTTAGGACCCCGTCAACTTTTATTGTGATTTTTTTGCATATCTTCGATATTTTTTACGCTGTTTAGCTGTTTAAATTTATATATCTTGCACGTTTCCTCGATGGACGAATAATAATTTTTTCTCATTATTTTTTACTTTGACAATATGACTTTCTCATATATAATATTTTCATAGCCTGAAAATATGCAAAATGAAACGAGGGAATCTTATGACGTCCTCTTCCAACCTGATTCTTCAGCATTACATCAAGCTAACCGAATTTTTGGGGAAAGCGCTGGGTCCCGACTATGAAGTGGCCCTCCACGATCTGACCCGGAAGGACCGTTCCATCATCGCCATCGCCAATAATTATATCAGCGGCCGGGAGGTCGGCGCGCCTCTGACCAATATGGCCCTGAGTAGTCTCCGGGACAAGAGCTATGAGCATACGGACTATCATCTCCACTATTACAGCATCAACGTCAACGGAAAAGACCTCCGATCCAGCACCTTTTTCATCAAGGACAACGGCAAGCTCATCGGCCTGCTGTGCATCAACTTTGACGACAGCCGCTATCGGGCCATCAGCGACCATATCCTGAAGCTGTGCCACCCGGACCTGTTCGTAACCGATGTGCTGGCACAGCCGCTGCCAGAGAGTGAAGATGACATATCCGCCCGATCCTCCCCGGAAAAATTCCGCAACTCCGCAGATGCGGTGGCTTTGGACGCCATCAACCGGGAGTTGGAACGGATGGGGGTCACGCCCGGCCACCTCACCCACAGCGAGCGGCTTCAGGTCATCACTTCTCTGGAATCCGCCGGCATTTTTCTGCTGAAGGGCGCCATTAAAAGCGCCGCGGCCGCCCTCGGCTGTTCCACCGCCAGCATTTACCGCTACCTCTCCCAGATCACCCCCTCTGACTAAGCCCGAAAGCACTGAAAAGGCCGAAGTGTACCCCTTAATTTATATGTGTATCAAAATCACCTCCGCCGAAAACGACGGAGGTGATTTGATTCTTTATGTTCCGCTCTCGCCGTAGTTGCTCAGCACGCGGGCAGAGGGATCGTTGACGTCGCAGCCCTTCCAGCTCTTATTTGGCATCCAGAAGTCCTTCACCATAGGAGCCTGACCGGGATAGTACTTCTCGAAGATCTCCCGGTACAGCAGGGATTCCTTGGTGAACGGCTGGGCAAAATCGTATTTCTTCCGCTTTTCCTCAAACTCGGCGTCGGTGTACTTGGTCTCGGCGTACTCCTTCAGGTCGTCCACCATGGAGTGGCCCACGGCGTCGGAGAAGGCGGCCTTCTGGCGCCAGAGGATGTCGTCAGGCAGCAGGTGGTCCTTTTCAAAGGCGTGGCGCAGAAGGTACTTGCCCATGTCGTAGGTGTTGACCTTCATGGCCGGGTCGATGCTCATGACATACTTCACGAAATCCAGATCACCGAAGGGCACCCGAGCCTCCAGAGAGTTGGCGGAGATGCAGCGGTCCGCCCGGAGCACATCGTACATATACAGCTCATCCACCCGCTTCTTCGCCTCCTGCTGGAAGGCTTCGGGGGAAGGGGCGAAGTCGGTGTACTTGTAGCCGAAGAGCTCGTCACTGATCTCGCCGGTCAGCAGCACCCGGATGTCGGTCTGCTCGTGGATGGCCTTGCAGCAGAGGTACATACCCATGCTGGCCCGGATGGTGGTGATGTCATAGGTCCCCAGCAGGGAGATCACCTCCTCCAGCGTATCCAGCACCTGCTGGCGGGTCATATATACCTCGGTGTGATCCGCGCCGATGTAATCCGCCACTTCTCTGGCGTATTTCAGATCAATGGCATCCTTGTCCATTCCGATGGCGAAAGTACGGATCTTCTTCCCCAGCACCAGGGCGCTGATGGCGCACACCAGAGAGGAATCCAGTCCGCCGGAGAGCAGGAAGCCCAAAGGGGCGTCGGCGTCCAACCGCTTATCCACACCGGCGATCAGCTTGTTGCGGATGGTACGGCAGACAGTCTCCAGATCGTCATGGCAATACTCCGTAACGGTGGTCAGGTCGGCGTAGCGGACAAACTTGCCGTCTGCGTAATAATGCCCCGGCGGGAAGGGACAGACCTCCTTGCAGAGGCCGATAAGGTTCTTGGCCTCGCTGGCGAACACGATGCCACCGTCATCCAGATAGCCGTAGAACAGCGGCCGGATGCCGATGGGGTCCCGGGCGGCGATGAGGGAATCCGTCTTGTGGTCATAGATGATCATGGCAAACTCCGCGTCCAGCTTGGCAAACATAGAAAGGCCGTATTCCCGGTACAACGGCAGAATGATCTCGCAGTCGCTGCCGCTCTTGAATTCGTAGCCCTTCTCCGTCAGCTGCCGCTTCAGGGGACGGAAGCCGTACAACTCCCCGTTGCACACCACCATATCGCCGTCCAGCTCAAAGGGCTGCATGCCGGCCTCGGTCAGGCCCATGATGGCCAGCCGGTGGAAACACAGCCAGCCAGAGCCGGTGTCCATGATCTTGGACATATCGGGTCCCCGGGAGAGTGTTCGGTCGAAATACTCCCAAATCTCATGCTTGTCCAGTTTCTTCGTGGAAAATCCCATAATTGCGCACATAAAAAAGCACCTCCGGAAAAAATAAAAGCAGCGAACGATCCTAAAATTTTAGGACGAATCGCTGCCGCATCCGTGGTGCCACCTAACTTGCTGATCGAAAATCAGCCCCTTTGCGGGGTTCCAACAAACCCCTGTGCTTTAACGCCGCACGCCGCGTCTCTCCTACTGGGCTGCCGCCGTTCAGATCGCTGCTCCTGAGTGTTATTCCCGCCGCCCCGTTGTACCGGGCTTCCACTGTCCCCGGCTCGCTGTGACCGTTTGGCCACGGTACTTGTCTCGATCCACGCATTTTCAATATGGCCGAAGCGTTGGCCCGCTCCGAAATTGATGGACTGATTATAGCCCCGCGCAGTTCATCCGTCAAGATTTCAGATGTCAAATTTTCCGCGCTTTTCCTACCAATTTTATGTGTATTTACAACAAGGACAGTTGTTTCTCTTGACACCCCTCTTTAAATGTGTCATGCTGAAAAAAATGACACAGGAGGGATCAATATGCAGAGGATCAGCTGGATCGGCGTAGGCATCATGGGGAAAGCCATGGTGCGGAACCTGATGAAAGCGGGCTACGAGGTCCACATTTATGCCCGTCACCCGGAAAAAGTGGCAGACGTGGTATCCGAGGGTGCCGTACCCCACGGCAGCATTGCGGAGTGCGTAAAGGCCAGCGAGGTGGTCATCACCATGGTGGGCTTCCCCAAGGATGTGGAGGAGGTCTACTTTGCCCCCGGCAATATTCTGGACAGCGCCGCCAAGGGTATGACGCTCATCGACATGACCACCACCAGCCCCACCCTGGCCCAGCGGATCTACCAAGAGGGCGCCGCCCGGAGACTGCGAGTGCTGGACGCCCCCGTCACCGGCGGTGACAGCGGGGCCCGTGCTGGAACGCTTTCCATTCTGGTAGGCGGCGATCAGGCAGATTTCGACGCTTGCCTCCCCATTTTCCAGGCAATGGGCACTAACATCACCTATTTCGGTCCCGCAGGCTGCGGCCAACACGCCAAAATGGCCAATCAGATCATGATCGCCGGAGCGCTCTCCGGCGTGTGTGAAGCCCTGGCCTATGCCAAGGCGGAGGGGTTAGACGGGAATACTTTGCTGGGCGCCGTATCCACCGGAGCCGCTGGCAGCAAGCAGCTGGACTTTCAGGGCAAGAAGATCCTGACAGGTGACTTTGCCCCCGGCTTCTTCATGAAGCACTTTGTGAAAGATATGCGTCTTGCGGAAGAGGAAGCAGAAAACGCCGGGCTGGATCTGAATGTTTTGCAGCAGGCGCTTTCCAACTGTCAATCCTTGATCGACCGAGGCTGCGGTGATCTGGGCACTCAGGCTCTGATCAAATTCTACGAAAAATAACAGATGAACGCAGGAGGCACAGCGTCAATGCTGTGCCTCCTGTTCATTCCGTCTGTCAATCTGTCTCCTTGGGAACCGGTTGAATTTCCAAATAGTAATGGGGCTGGTTCAAGTCCAGCGTCACCTCCGTAACGCCGTTTTCCGGATCAAAGCCGAAGTTCTGACCTGTGATTTGGACGTTTTCTGCATGGGTAACGGAGGCCGTCTGAGCCGTGAAGGTCAGCGTGGAATCCAGCGTGGTCATCAGATCATATCCCTGCAAGTTCCGGCGGTCCGAACCGGAGCAGGCAAAGTCGAAGCTGGGGGCCTTCCAATACTGCGCCGTCACCTCCGCCGTACCGCCAGTCGGAACGGTAACCTCCGTTTTCAGATACAGTACCCGATCCACAGACAGCACCTCGTCCATCAGCTCATCCAGCCGTCCGCTGTCATAACGGTCCACCGGTTTATCCGACAACAGGCCGTATTGCTCCAACGCCCGCTCCGCCAGCAAGCAATAAGTTTCCGGGTTCAAAATCTCCGCCGCCTCGCTGAGCCAGCCGTAATAGCCAGGATTTTCTTCCATTGTGTCAAGGATCTCCCAGCACAGGGTCAGCAGCACCTCATGAAGCGTAGTCGCACTCCGGGTAACGGTGCAGGAAACACCGTCGATCTCCTCGCCGGGATCGCAGCCGCCGTCCCGATAGCCTTGTAATGTGTAGCCCGTCAGGTCCGTCCCGATCACGATCAGCTTCTTGTCGGTTTTACTCCGCCGCTGCCCGTCAGGTACAAAATAGCTGTAAGTGACCTCTCCGGTGCGTTCATCCCAGCCGTACCCCTCAAAGCCGTAGGACAGCACCGTGGTGCGGGCTTCATCCGCTGTAAACGTCACCGCCTGAGTAGCCGCCTGATACTGTTCCGTAGGCGCTTCAAAATCCGTAAAGGTGTAGACTGTGACCGGAATATCCGCCGGCGCTTGCGTCCCGGTGGCCGCTTCCCGGTAATCGCCGCCGTCCAGAAGCGCCTGATAATCCGTCCATTGGCTTGGATACCGCAGATTTAGGGTAGAAGTGTCACCGCCGCCGGCGCCGCCAAAGCCGCCCGCATAATCGCCGATGACCAACTCCTTCTCCGCTTTCTCTCCGTTCACCGTCACGCTGGGATCTATGGAAAGCAGATCCTTGATCCCGCCCACAATGGGATACAGCAGGGTCAGCGTCACATCCGTATCGGTTGGATTGCCGAGGATATAACCGTCCGTTATCGCCGCGCCCCACTGAGAATCGTACCCCTCCGGGTCTGTCCGGGGGGTAAAATCCCAATCCGTGTGGCGTTCCGCCGTCACGCCGGGGGTTTCTTCTGCTGTGGTCAGGGGCAGCACCGGCCCGGCATACGACATAAAGGTGACGGCGTCTGCAGCGCCGCCCGCGTTGTTGATCCCGCTGCCCCCCGCACTGGCCCCATAGCCGCGAAATCCGCCGGTGATCAGATAGGCGGCTCCCGCCCCGCAGAGCACCATCAAGCAGGCCGCTGCAGCCGCATACCGCCGCCAGACGGGCCGCTTTTTCGCAGGGGTCTCAGCGGCCGCCTCGATCATACCCTCATCCACCAAACCGATGGCCCGGAACAATCGCTCTGCTTTCATACCGTGATCCCCTCCTTTTCCAAAAATGCCCGCAGGGCCTTTCTCGTGCGGAACAGGGCAGATTTTACCCGGCTCTCGCCGCAATCCAGACGCTTTGCGATGGCGGCGATATCCTCGCCGTACCAATAGCGCCGCAGGAAGATATACCGGTTATCCGCCGTCTGTCCCTGCAGAAACGCGCTGACACATTCCGCCAAAACCCGCTCCTCCGCCGCCTGCTCCGGTCCCCGATGGTCGGGGATGCACTCGTCCAGTTCCCCCAGCAGCGTCTCCATACCCGCGCCCCGGCTTTGGGTCCGCCCCGCCTTCCAGCGGTCCAGTGACAGGTTCCGGGTGATCCGTCCCAGCCATGCCCGCAGTGCACTTGGTCGCTCCGGCGGTATGGCGTTCCAGGCCCGGAAATAAATATCGTTAACGCACTCTTCCGCATCGTGATGGCTGCGGAGGATATTCCAGGACAGAGCATGGAGAAAGCTGCCGTACTTCCCGGCGGTAGCCGTAATGGCTCCCTGATCCCGGTCCCAATAGAGGTCAATGATCTGCGTATCGTCCATAGCCGTGCCTCCTTTTTGTCTCTCTGCCCATATTGTCGAGAAATCTGTGCGTTCCGTCGCTTAGAAAACAAAAAATTCTCCGGGGAATCTTCCCCGGAGAATATGGTATCAGATTTTCATACCGGCATCAACCGTTCAGCGGCCCGCCGCGTTCTGATAAGGGTCCAGGAAGGGGGTCGGTGCCTTCCGATAGGTAGCCAGACTGACTCCAACCAATGCAGCAGCGCAGGCAATGGCGCCGGGGACCGTAGGCCCGAGGCCGAAGGGCACCCCCGCCAGTTTCCAGCCTACACAGACCGTGAAACCCGCCACCATACCGGCGATGATGCCGGCCTTGGTGGCCTTTTTCCAATACAGCGCCGCAAATGCCGGCAGTCCCGCCGCCGCCGCGTAAAAGCTCCACGCGAACATCAGGATGCTGTAAGCGTTTTTGATGTACAGGGCGATCACCAGCGCTCCCAAGGGTAGGATCACCGCGAACACGCGGGTCAACCGCAGTTCCTTTTTCTCAGAAATATTGGGATTGAACACCTTATAAATATCGTGGACGCAGGTCTGCACGGAGACGATCAGGTAGCTGTCCGCCGTAGACATGATGACGGATAGAATCCCCGCCAGTGCCAGACCCGTCAGGCCCACCGGCAGGATCTCAATGGCCAGAGCCGGGACCACCGCGTCCGTAGAGCCGTACTGGGCCAGTTTTTCCGCCGACACCAGCTGATGTGCCACCACGCCCATGAACCACACCAGTGGAATGGTAAGGCCGTAGGCCAGCGTCCCCAGAAACAGGCCCTCCTTGGCCGCTTTCTGGCTCTTGGCAGCGAAGGCCCGCTGCCACATTTCCGCTCCCGCCAGGGTAAAGACGAAATAGGTAATGATATCGCCCACGATGCCGCCATCCAGATAGGGCTTTGCCAATTCCGGAGCAAGTCCCTCCAAAAAGACGGACAAGCCACCCAGCTTAACCAGAGATGCCGAAGGGATCAGAATGTAGACAAACAAAATCAGCATGACAAACTGGAATACATCCGTATAGATCACGCCGAACAGGCCGGAGGTGGCCGTATAGACTATAAACACGACACAGGCGATGAGTGCGCCCATCTCGTAGGAAATTCCGATCTCATTGCCCAGCATATTGATGATAGTGGCGGTGGCCGTCACCTGCGAGGCCACAGTGCCCATCATGGTAAAGGCGATCAGGCCGCCTAAAATCACCTTGGTGGTCTTGCCGAAGCGCTGCTCAAAAAGGTCCGGGATTGAGGTCACATGGAACGTAGTGCCCACTGCGGAGATCCGCCCGGCAAAGCCGGAGAAAATAAACATACCCAGAAGATAGGGCAGTGCCGTCATAATGGGCTTGAAGCCGCTGGAATAGGCCACGCCCGCCCGGCCCATAAGGCCGCTGCCGCCAATGATGGTGGCGCACACGGTAGCCATCAGCACCAGTGGACCGAAGGACCGGCCGCCCAGATAGTAGTCATCCATGCTCTGAACTTTCTTGACCACCACCACGCCGATCAAAACCATGGAAATCAGGTAGGCTGCGATGATGATGAGGTCGAT
>ERZ1673696.2895-NODE-2895-length-11297-cov-4.834015_pt1 | contig 11297 bp, 10 predicted proteins | sample MGYA00580226_ERZ1673696 | MGnify/ENA primary metagenome ERZ1673696 (study PRJEB41218, sample SAMN15661743) | gut metagenome | host: Homo sapiens | place: Canada: London | collected 2015-08-20/2019-03-30 | study: EMG produced TPA metagenomics assembly of... | reverse complement strand
CGATCGAGTCCATCAACGACTCCGATCCACCGTCCACATTAGGAAGCAGATGCGCATGCACATCTGTCATTCCTTCAAGCAATGTGGTACGGATTATGTTTTTCTTTGAGCTAAACCAGGTCAGCATATTGGAAAATAGTTTTTATTTTTTCTTTTCGTTCCCGTAGCCATAACCATAGCCGTAACCGTATCCATAGCCATAACCGTAACCATAACCCGAACGATTATAGCGGACACCATTCAGCACCAGACTCATATTCCTGAATTTACCCTGCCTGTATAGCTTTTCCAGTTCAGGTAACTGTCGGCGGTCCATCAATCCGGCACGCAGGATATAAATGGTCAGGTCGGCTACACGGTTTACAATCGCTGCATCGGCCACCAAACCGGCAGGCACATTATCCAGAATGATATAATCATACCGTTTCTTCAACTCCTCGATCAAAGCTTCCAAACGATCGCTCAATAAAAGCTCGGAAGGATTGGGAGGCACAGGGCCGGTATGGATAATATCCAGGTTTGTGGCAAGTTCCTCTTTTTTTATGATAGAGTTGATGTCATCCACTTTTCCGGATAAATAGTTTGTTATTCCCATGTTAGTGGAACCACTAACATGGCCGCTAAGGGTACCCTTACGAATATCGAGATCGACCAGTATCACTTTTTTTCGGGTCAGGGCAAAACTCATGGCCAGATTCATCGATACAAATGTCTTTCCTGCATTCGGATTGAAAGAAGTAAACATCACCACTTTCATATCCTTCGCTTTCACACGCATGAAATCCATATTCGTACGGACAATACGGAACGCCTCCGAAATACTGTCGCGCCCATTTTCACGCACGACTATTTCATCTTTATTCTTCTTGTCACGCAAAGGAATCTCTCCCAGGAACGGGATCGATACGGCATCTTCCACATCCTTACGTGTACGCACAGTCGTATTCATGACCATCTGCAACCAGATGATACCTGCCGGAATAGCCAATCCCAACACTACTGCTGCCAATAAGATCATCATCGATTTCGGTGCCACCGGACTCCGGCTTCCCTGCGCCGCATCGATCACACGGGCATTACTTTCGGTAATCGCCTGCGACAAAGCATTCTCTTCCCGCTTATTCAACAAGTAGAGATACAACTCTTCCTTGATCTTCTGCTGACGTTCGACAGACAACACATATTTCTGTTGTGTCGGCACAGCCGAAATACGGCGGCTGGTCTGGGCTTCCCGTTCTCTGATATTCTTTATCTTGATATTCAGACCGACAATCAGGTTGTCGATAGCCCGGATAATCGTCTGCTTCATCGCACTAAGCGAATTATTCAGGTCCATCACCACCGGGTTCTTGTTACTGCTATTACCTATCAGTTTATCACGTTTCAGCAACAAGTTGTTGTATTCGCTGATTTGCCCTTCTATATTCACATCGGCAATCCCGGTGTTGGCCGGTATCAGGTCCGAACTCTTATGAGGGTCTGTCAGGTAATCGCGTATATATTTCGCCAAAGTCACCTGATTCTCCAGTCCAAGTCCTTCTTTGCTATACTGGCTACTCTCCTGAAGGTACATTCCCGTTTCCGAACTGATGTCCGTCAGCTGGTTTTCCCGTTTATACGTTTCGATATCGGCATCCACACTACCCAACTCCTCTTCAATAATGATCAAACGGTCATTAATAAAGTTGGAGGTGTTCACCGTTACCTGGTTCTTATCGTTTATCGCGTCTTCGTTATACACGGCAATCAACATATTCAAAACATCTTCGGCACGCGGTATGGATACGTCCTGCAACGTCAGGTTGATGATCGTCGCCGTCTTACTGGCCAACGCCACCTGAAGGGAATTGCTATAAGTCAAAGCGATCTCCTCCCTGTTCCGCTTACTTATAGTTACCGCCTTCCCGAAATATTTATCCGCATAATACAACGTAGGGGTCACCACCAGTTTACCCACCGGAGTAGAGACCGTATCGTTCAATGCCACTTTCAAGCTCTTAGCCTCATTCGTCGAGAAACCGGACAACAAAATCTCTCCGGCCGACAAAGGTGTCGCTACCAAGGAAAAAGACTGCGAAGCCTCCGCTTCCGGGAACCGTACGGCTATCGGCGATTGCGTATACAACTCTTCCGTCCGCAACCCGTCCTTTATCGTATAGCTGATATCCAGATTCAACCGTTCAGCCACTACCGACATCAGACGCTTCGACTTGAAGACCAACACTTCGTTGTCCACATTACTTTTTACATTGAACATATTCAGCTCTTCGAAAGCTGCCGACTCGCTGAGCCCTCCTCCCTTGCTATTGTCTTTTATCAATACCGATGCCGTACGTGTATAGACTTTAGGAGCCCATTTCAGATACAGAACAGCTACTCCGGCACAAACCAGGACAGACAAAACGAACCAATACCAGTTGGCCAACACAATATGGAAAAGGTCACTCAGGTTCAGTTCGTTTTCTTCTCTTCGCAAGTTGATTGTTTCTTGTTCAGAATTCATTTGTAATCCGATTATTTAAAGATTAATACCGCAATCGTAGTCAGCAAGGAGATAACAGAAACCCAGACTCCGATCGAATTATTCTGGTTGATGCTGCTCTGACCCGATTTCGCTTTATTCGGTTCCACATAGACAATATCGTTCTGTTGCAGGTAATAACAGGGAGAATTAAAAATATCCGCCGAACGCAAGTCATGGAACAGGATTGTACGTTTTCCGTTATTTTCGCGAATCACCCCTACCCGGTCACGACGTCCGTAAATAGTCAAGTCACCTGCCATACTCAAAGCCTCCAACAATGTGATACGGTCGCCGGAGATAGTAAAGCTACCCGGACGTCCGACTTCGCCCATCACGGAAATCTTGAAGTTCAGGAACTGTACCGTCACAATCGGGTCCTTAATCAAATCGCCTTCGATCAGCTTGTTTTTGATCAGTTCGGTCAACTGCATACGAGTCAGGCCTTCCACATGGATTTCTCCCAGGATGGGAAAGTCGATGTTTCCGTTCGTATCCACCAGATACCCTAAAACACGTTGCTGTCCGCCAGCGTTAGAACCCAACTGATAACTTACCATCGGCATATTGAAAGGCAATGCCAGTTCCGGGTCGCGACTGTTCACCATAATAGCCAGCAAGTCGTCACCATGGATAATCACCTCATACTTTTGTTCGATCTCCTGTTGTTTCAACGGAACGACATCCTGCAAATAGATAATTTTTTTAGTCGATGTGCAGGCGGTAAAAAATACCGCCATACACACGACCAAATAGGCCACATACTTCTTAAACATAGTTACTTACAATATTAATTATGCTCAGGTTTCATGTTTCCCTGTTCTTTCTCGATGTTCTGCGATACCGTTCCATACTGTTCGACAACAATACTTTCCACGCCACGGTTAGTCTTAACACGAATCGTATATCTTATTACCGCCTGCTTATAAGTGACAGTCATCTTCATGTCGCCACTTACCGCCATACTCTTTGACATTGCGATTTCGGAAACACCTTCACTAGCCAAAACATTCCTTAAAGCAGCCATCAGCATTGCTTCAACATCACCCGTCACTCCTTTACTTTTAGATACGACTTTCCAACCTTCTTTCGCCTTAACGGAAAAGTCTTTCGACACAGCCGTTGTTTTTCCAAGGTTATCCACTTCTTCAGACAAGAGGGTTTCACTATTCGGTTCGGCCGACAAATCTGTAACCACTCTCAACTCGTGTACAGAAAAGCCATCCAACTGCAGGACATAAGATTTATCCGAATCATCATAAATAACTTCTGCATTATCCGTTCCGTTCACATAATGTTTCACTTCCGTGAAATAAACATCATTATCGGCTTCCAGCGCCTTTACCCTTATTTCCAATGGCTTTTCAAACTTGACACCGTCCGGTTGGCAATCAAAGCTAGATAACGCCAATGCAGAAGATGTTGTTTGCGGAGTAGAAGTCGACACCGCCTTATCGGCCACCTCTTTCAGCTTTTTATCAGCAGCCGGAACAAATGACGTGATTGCTATATCCGTTTCTTTTTCCACTGCGCCGGCAGGAACAAACGCTTCGGTATTTTGCGTAATAACCAGCAAAGCGTCTTTCTCCGGAGTCACTTTAACAGCTTCAGCCTGCTTAGTCAGTATCTGCGAGTAAAATACGGTGGCACCTTTTTCTGCTTTGCTATCCACTGTCACTTCATTTTTAATCGTGATGTATCCGTCTTTGGCAAAACTCAGTTCAAAAGAACCTTTCTTATCCACCTCGATTTGGTAAGCACCTGAAGCATCCGTTTTTGCCGACACCTTTCCGGCAGATACGGAAACATCCGCCAACGCATTTGTTCCGTCCGTTACCTTACCGGTAATAAAATAGGCTTCTTTTTCCAATGGGTTTTCTACTACTTCGGGAACCGGTTCCACTTCATCTTTTTTACATGAGTTGAAGGACAATCCCCCCACCATCAACGTTGCAGCCAACAGGCTCAACGACCAGAAATTAGTTGTTTTCATACTAAAAATGAATTAATTAATATTTATTATTTGTTGATAATATGTTTATGGAAAAGCTGTTATTTCAATTCTTATCAGGTTTGAACTATCCGATTATTTCTATACAGGAAATTATTTTGTAACAATTCTCAGAATCTCCTTCTTTATAAAATCCGGAGCATCATATCCCCGGCTGCCGTTTTCATCGGGGCGGACTTCGTAGCTGTAACCTAATAACTCGTCGCCATACGAACCGCCATGACGGGCCCTGTATTCATGGGCGAAGTATTCCGGCAGGCGGAAACGGACGGCTCTACGTTTCCCCCGCTTCGTTCCCGGAATCGGGAGAGCAAAATGGAAACCACCATTCATCTCACCATCGGTAAACAGGCCATATACCCCGACCGTCACCTCACCGAAATGACGACGGCAATCCAGCCGAGCTCCCATATCGCCATACACCAACCGCACGGCCGCCAGGTCTATCTGCAAACCATAATGCGGTTCGTTATACCGTCCCCAGACGGAACCCGACACCCTTCTCCAGGTCGACACCACCCATTCCCCGCCATAGCAGGTACTCGACCCGGTCAGTCCGACATTCGCCCCCACCAACCACCGTCCCCGGGCCGGTTGATAACGGAGGGCGGCATCCACTCCCATCCGGTTGCTTGTAAAGTTTCCGGCCGTAAGCCGTCCCAACACACCACCCGGCAGACGAAATTCCTGCCGCAGCGTAATCACTCCCGGACGTATATATTTGCGGAAATCAGTCATATTCGTATAAACCGGCAACACGACCTGCCCCGTCAGCACCGCCCCTTTCCAAAGGTCCATCCGGATAGCCGGAGAAAAATTGACCGCTACCCCATATAATTTATCGAGCCAAGAATTCTGTAAGAACAGCTCCGGATACAACACCACATCTATCCGTCCCGCCATCTTATTCCGGCGTTCTTTCCCATTCAAGCGCCGCATCGCCTCATCCGTATCATAACTCACCTCCAATGCCGCCGTCTGCCGGGGCAATGTCAACAGCAACCGCGGTATACGGTCGTCCAACACCACCAGCTCATACGTTGCCGCCTGTTCCGTCTCCGGCAGGCTGCGCAGGGCTTCAATCACAGCTGCCAATCCGCGATACGTCCCCCGGTATATATTATCTTCATAGGCTATCGTACAAACCGAATCGGTCTGTGCCACCCGTATCTCTTCCATGCCGAGCGAAAGCAAAGTTTGTTCAGCCGCTTCTACTACCTGTCTTCCCGCCGGTTGTTGCCCCAGCAACCCTGTAACCATTCCCCAGGTCATCAGGCAAACCATTCCCAAACGATTCCCTCTCATTGACGGCCTCCTTTCTTTTTGAGCAATACCAGTTCATACCGTATCCCGCCCGACACCGCTTTCAGGTCGTAACAAAACAGGTGTACCGTAAAATGATTGAAAAGACGCACGCTACCACCCATATTCACCGCATTGCCGTCGTACTCCGCCATCAACGAAAGCGGACGGCAGAAAGCGGGCGAATAACTCATCCCACCAAAGACTCCGTCACGAACAGCATGCTTACGGAACGGGATATTCCATCCGAATGTAAACGCCAGGTCATGACCGCCAGACTGAAAATGCTTTGTCGCTACCCCATACACCGACGAGAAATAACGATTGCCGGTCTCCCCGCTAAACGTATTCAGTTGCCCGGTCGTCAGTGCGTCACTACTCCCCACGACTACCGACGGCCAATATCGTCCTTCTTTCAACGGACGTATCCTGAGCGACACCGAACGGTCCTGATTCCATTTACCCGTTTTAAGTTTCATCAACGTACAGCGATAACCGACCTCCAGGCAAGGCAGAAAAGTCACATTCAGGAAATAATTCCCGGAATTATAATCCCAGAAATCAGGAAGCATCTGCTCCGGCAGATAATTCGCCCCCACCATAAACGTTCCGTCTACCTGCATATCTGCCGTCGGAATATTCAATAACCCCGTCACCCCCATCGAGTGTTGAGCGTATAAGGATGAGCCGCCCAGCAAAAAGCCCGCAGCCAAAACAAATAGAAAACATTTCATTTATTCGGATATTATAAGAAACTGTTCATTATTAAACCGCCCCCGGCCTGTCCAGCCACACCGAAACGTGGCGCAGTTGTTCCCGGCGTTCCGCCAGCTTTATAACCAGTTCGTGCTGCAACTCTTCATGGTCTTCCTGCACTACCTGACGGACCAGCCGGGAGATCAGCCGGAGCAAACGAGCTTCGCTATACAGGAATAGCAGATAAGGCAGATATACATCAGACGATAACAGTTCCAGATCAGCCTGTAATTGCGTATCATATTCCCGATGCAGCTCAGCAACAACGCATTGAAGCGGGGCCGACAACCCATTCTCCGTTCCTGCCTCCTGCAGATGTTCGAAAATACGCTGATGATCCGCATCTTCAAACCAGAGATCATCCGTCTCCAGGGCCGAAGCCACCAGGTCGATAAACAAGTACTCCGCCCCTCTCAAACGAAAAGTAACCTCCGGATACAACAGGCAAACCGTCAGCAAGGCGCACTCCGACGAATGCGGCCTGTTCTGCAACCGCCCGATCATCCGCGCAAACTCTTCCCTGCCTAACCGACGGAATAAAGAATCCGGATCTCCCCCGCCAGGAATCAACGCCGAATCGGCATCCATCCCCGCTTCCCGCAAGCGCAACACCGCTTTCTTCGAAGCCGCCTGCCCCGCCTCGTCACCGTCGAGCAACAAACAGGCACGGTTGGTATATTTCTTCAGCAAAGCAATATGGCTGTCGGTCAAAGCCGTCCCGCACAAAGCCACCGTATTGACAAACCCGGCAGCATGCATCGCAATCGCATCTTTATATCCTTCGGTAATAAACACATAATCTTCTTTCCGTATCACCGCCACCGCACGGTTGAGTCCGTACAAGGTAGCCCCTTTGTCATACCCGTCGGCTGCCGACGAGTTGATATATTTCGGAACCGAAGTATCTTCGTCACACAACCGGCGTGCTCCCATCCCGACCAGTTTTCCATACTCGTCGCGCACCGGAAAAATAATCCGGTTGCGCATCACCTTCCATTCGGCAGGCACCTGCACAGGCGACATGCCCACTTCAAAATCCAGATAAGCAGCCGAAAGCTCCGAACACCCGCAGGCATAAGGCAACAACAGTTTCATAAAAGCCGCAAAATCCTTTGCTGGCTGTTTCGCCTGTCGTTTGATAGCCAGCCGCCCTGTACCGGGCATCACGAAATCCGGCTTACCCTCAGCAAATCTGCCTGCCGCCAGTTTCCTGACCGCGTCACTCAACGTACAATGTTCCATCTTCCTGACAAACTCGAATACATCCCCATGTTCCCCGCAGGCAAAACAGGAATAAGTCTGTTTTTCGGGATTCACCATCAACGACGGATGGTGGTCCGGATGAAACGGACACAGCCCGACATAATTCTTCCCCTTAGGCTCCAAATGCTGATAACCGCCGATCACCTCCTCGATACGAACAGATGATTTTATTTGTTGAAAATCATTCTTCTTCATAACGCATCCGGTTGTCATAGTTAGTAATACGGGTAAATGACTTATTGTAACGGAAACGGGCAATCCCGGTCGATCCGTTTCGTGTTTTCAGTATATATAATTTCCCTACGCCCCGCAGGCTCTCCCCTGTCGTCTCGTCCTTGAAAATACCGTAACGTTCGGGACGGTGAACGAAAAAGACACAATCCGCCACCTGTTCGATCACACCCGAATCACGCAGATCATGCAATTCAGGGACATACGCCTTTTCGACACGTTGTACACTATTACGGTTCATCTGCGACAAGACCAGCACCGGACAATTGGCATCGACCGCCACCTGTTTCGCTCCTTCTATATTACGGCCCACCAACTGGTCCATCGTCTCCCCGGCACGCCCTTTGCGTTCCATCAGATGCAGATAATCGATCACTACCAGGTCACACAGCCCCTTCTTCTTCTGTAACATCACCTGGGCACGGATATTCTCTATGCTATTGCCCGGCGTATGGTCGAAAAAGAGCGGCAGGTCTTCAAACTTTCCCGCCAGCCGTTCCATACGTTCCAGTTCAGCCGTCGTCAGTCCCTCGATACGTAAATGATCAGCATCCACACTAGCATAACCGGCAAAAAGACGGTTCATCGTCTGCATAGCCGTCATCTCCAGGCTGAAGAAACAGACCGCTTTTCCCGAAAGCGCTACATTCATGGTAATATGCATGGCGACAGCCGTTTTTCCGTCGCTCGGACGTCCGCCTTCCACCAACAGTTCACCGTTGTAAAGTCCGCCCGTCACGTAATCGAACTCTTCGATTCCCGACAGGATACGCATTCTGTCATTCCCCGTGTTCAACCGTTCACGATGCATCTGAAGCACCTCGTTGGCCGTACATCCGATACGTTCGAGCGGTTTGCCCACCGTGCATCTCCCACGCAGTTCGAGCAACGACCGCTCCGCCTCTTCTATCAACAGTGTGTAAGAAGACTCGAACCCGGCCGCCTTTGCGCCCAGCGTCACAAAAAGAGTGTTCAACAAGCGGAGCATATACTGTCTTTTCACCTCTTCCACATAATAAGGCAAACCCGAAATATGGCGTATGCGTCCTACCAACGAAGCCATTCGTTTGATACCGCCCCATTCCTTCCAACGTATCTCGTCGGTCTTACGCATTTCGGAATCGACCGTGATCATATCCACCGTTTCCCCCTTGTCGTAAAGATTGCTGACTGCCTGATAGATAAATGCCAGGTCCGGACGGCTGAACATCTCCGGTTTCAAGACGGGAAAGGTACCCACTATCGCTCCGGCATCGAGCAGCAAGGCGCTGATAACGGCTTCTTCCACCTGTTCCACACTGATGTTGTTTTCTCCTGCGAATATTTTATTTTCGATATTCTCTGTTGCCATGGTCGATTCAGTTAACGTTTTTATTTGGATATTGCTTGCTTCTTCCCCCTATCTTGGCCTCAGCCTCCGACAGGCGTGCTGCGGCATCTTCCGCCTGTTTCGCTTCGTTCGTCCGACTGGTTTTAGCAGTGTCACGCAACTTGTATTCCTTCTCCGAAGCAAAACAGAATTTATCGTATCCGTTTACGCGGATGACAGAGCCGCCCGGTACCCGGACTATCTCTATCAGTTCTCTTTTCTCTAGTTTTTCAAGCAAGCGGCTGATCGAGCCGAAAGGTATTCCCGACAATCGCGACAGCTCACGATACGTGCCTACATACTCCCCTCTGTAACTCATTACCTGGTTATTTCCCAATTTCACCACCCTGTCATCGAAGTTGCATGAAATAAACAAAACCAAATGCAACCTGGCTAACATTTTTTCTTCTTTCTCCAAACTCAATACCCTAGCATATAAGACTCTGGGTACTTTTACGAATGAATGCCCCATATATTCGAGAGCCACCCGTTCATGTTCTTTGTTTTCTTGTCTCATGTGTATTACTTTAACGTGTAACATCTGAAACGCAATTTGAAACACTTTTAAAACGCTACTCATCCGGTTAACAAATAGATTTAAGCTTTTTCGAAACGCTTTTGAGACGCATTACCCTATTTTCTATATATATTAAAGAACTTCTTAAAAGAACATATAAAAAATAAACATTGATTTTCAACTTGCATTACGAAGACAAAAGTAGACGGTTCGGAAACGGATGGCAACCCGCTTTTTTCCGCATTTTATTTCTTTAGAAGGCTTTCTGACAACAGGTTATAAAATTAAAATACGTATTTTTGTGTAAATACAGTTTGTTAAACTAGTATAATCTATACTATGAATGACTCAAATGTGAAGTGAGATATTCTTTCGTACAACTCATTTCAAAAATGGTGAGCAGGGCGGCGGCCAATCTCCCGTAAGAAATATCTCCGAGTAAACCGGCTTCTCTCATTTCGAGAAACAGTTCTATCACTTTCGTCTTTCCCTTTTCATCCAATGGAATTTTTTCAAAAGCCTCGACCAGATTCGTGTATCCGAGTTGATGCAGGATCAATTCTTTATTGTTTTCGAAAAACTGCGTTCGCAGACTATCCCAACGACTCGTGCTTTTCGTGTCATTGCATGCCAGGACAGGGATGAGCATTAATACCAGACCGATTTTATCATCGTTCTTTTCGATTACTTCCTCCAGGTACGTATACGCAAGGTTTCTACCTGTCAAAGCGCCGATTCTTTTTTTACGATCTTGATCAGATCGATATGTTTTTTATGTAATAAATCCATATGGCAATTGTATTATGCTGTCAGAAAGCCTCTTTTAATTGTCAATTCCCTAACTATATAATCGCATACGGATAACTATGTAATCCGTCACGCATAACTATCTGTTTTCTCATTTACGGTTCGCCCAAAAAACGGACGATAACCTGCACCTGTATGGGTGTCAGAATCTTTTTCCCTTTCTTCCATCCGCACCGTTCCAGTTCGTCTGTCAACGAAGGATTGACCTGTACCCATTTGCTTAATCTTTTGGTAGACGATTCGGGTGTCAGTCCCTCTCCATACAGCAATGCCAACTCCTGCCAACCATACGATCTGATCTTGAATTTTCCTTCTTCCATATTTCCTCCTCCGTTGTTTTACATGCCTTGAAGTTACAAAATTAAAACGATATAACCGCCATGATTCTCAATTATTTCAAGAGATTCAATCATATTCATCTGCGTCCCTTAATACAGACATTGAGCATTGCGAATAGATCAATTATTATCAGAAGTGAATGTTACTTTTCTCTTGATAGAAAAGTAACCAAAAGATCAAG
>ERZ1673696.2886-NODE-2886-length-11320-cov-4.822992_pt1 | contig 11320 bp, 10 predicted proteins | sample MGYA00580226_ERZ1673696 | MGnify/ENA primary metagenome ERZ1673696 (study PRJEB41218, sample SAMN15661743) | gut metagenome | host: Homo sapiens | place: Canada: London | collected 2015-08-20/2019-03-30 | study: EMG produced TPA metagenomics assembly of... | reverse complement strand
GGTGATAATATCGTCTTCACTCATTCCGGCAGCATCACGCGTACCAATGTGCTGTCCGTCGCGAATAACGCAAATCGTATCGGAAATCGCTTTGACTTCGTTGAGTTTGTGCGAAATATAAATACAGGCGATACCGTGCTGTTGTAGATCGCGAATAATATCCAGTAAAACCGACGTTTCCTGCTCAGTTAATGAGGCTGTCGGTTCATCGAGAATTAACAAGCGCACCTGTTTATTAAGTGCCTTGGCAATTTCAACCAGTTGTTGTTGCCCAAGCCCTAAATCGCCAACGCGGGTATCAGGTGAAATGGATAAACTGACCTGTGCGAGCAGCTTCTGACAGCGTAGCGTCATCAGGTCATAATCCATAATGCCATTGTGGGTTATTTCGTTACCCAGGAAGATATTTTCCAGCACGGTCAATTCTTTCACCAGGGCCAATTCCTGGTGAATGATGGCGATACCTTTGCGTTCGGTATCGCGGATGTGACTCGCCTGAATCTCTTCTCCCGCAAAAATAATTTCGCCTTCGTAGGAGCCATGGGGATAAATACCACACAGCACTTTCATCAGCGTTGATTTACCAGACCCATTTTCCCCACAAAGTGAGACGATTTCGCCAGCATTCAACCGCAAGCAGACGTTATCAATCGCCTTCACACTGCCGAAGGTTTTGGTAATATTCTTCATTTCAAGTAGATAAGGCATAACGACTCCACCTAAGCCAATTCATTCACGCGGCATGGAGAGAAATCACGCCCCCGCTCCGCGCCGGGGCGTAACGCTTACAGCTCGCTCTCTTTGTGGAATCCGTCTTTAACTACCGTGTCTTTGATGTTGTTTTTATTCACATCGATCGGTGTCAGGAGGCGGGAGGGCACATCTTTCAGGCCATTATTCAGTGTGGTATCTGCTTTTGGTTCCTGACCATTGCCCAACTCAACGGCAATTTCTGCGGCAGTATTTGCCAACAACGTAATAGGTTTATACACCGTCATAGTTTGCGTACCGGCAGCAATACGTTTAATACCTGCGAGATCCGCATCCTGGCCGGAAATTGCTACTTTCCCTGATAAACCTTGCGCGCTTAATGCCTGAATTGCCCCACCTGCGGTGGCATCGTTTGAGGCAACTACAGCATCAATTTTGTTATTATTGGCGGTTAGCGCGTTTTCCATAATTTTCAATGCGTTTTCCGGTAACCAGCCATCAACCCATTGGTCACCAACGACTTTAATTTTTCCGGAATCAACGTAAGGTTTTAACACTTTCATTTGTCCGGCGCGGAACAGCTTGGCGTTGTTATCTACCGGCGAGCCGCCCATCAGGAAGTAATTACCTTGCGGAACAATATCGACCAGGGCTTTTGCCTGCAGTTCACCGACTTTTTCGTTATCGAAAGAAATATAAAAATCGATATCCGCATCGTTAATCATACGATCGTAAGCTAATACTTTAATACCTTCTTGTTTGGCTTCTTTTACAACGTTACTTAATACCTGACCGTTATACGGAATAATGACAAGAACATCGACACCCCGGTTTATCATGTTTTCAATCTGCGACATTTGTGTTTCTTCATTGCCATTTGCAGACTGTACAAATACTTTCGCGCCGAGAGATTCTGCCTTTTTCACAAAAATATCTCGATCTTTTTGCCAGCGTTCAAGACGGAGATCATCAATCGCCATACCTATTTTGACTTCTTTGGCGTGTGCCGCAACGTTGGTAAGCAGAAGTGAGGTGCAAAGGGTGAGTAGAATGTTCTTTATTTTCATGGTGTAGGGCCTTCTGTAGTTAGAGGACAGCTTTAATAAGTAACAATCACCGCGATAAACGTAACCAATTTTTAGCAACTAAACAGGGGAAAACAATTACAGATTTTTATCTTTCGATTACGATTTTTGGTTTATTTCTTGATTTATGACCGAGATCTTACTTTTGTTGCGCAATTGTACTTATTGCATTTTTCTCTTCGAGGAATTACCCAGTTTCATCATTCCATTTTATTTTGCGAGCGAGCGCACACTTGTGAATTATCTCAATAGCAGTGTGAAATAACATAATTGAGCAACTGAAAGGGAGTGCCCAATATTACGACATCATCCATCACCCGCGGCATTACCTGATTATGGAGTTCAATATGCAAGCCTATTTTGACCAGCTCGATCGCGTTCGTTATGAAGGCTCAAAATCCTCAAACCCGTTAGCATTCCGTCACTACAATCCCGACGAACTGGTGTTGGGCAAGCGTATGGAAGAGCACTTGCGTTTTGCCGCCTGCTACTGGCACACATTCTGCTGGAACGGGGCGGACATGTTTGGTGTGGGGGCGTTTAATCGTCCGTGGCAGCAGCCTGGTGAGGCACTGGCGTTGGCGAAGCGTAAAGCAGATGTCGCATTTGAGTTTTTCCACAAGTTACATGTGCCATTTTATTGCTTCCACGATGTGGATGTTTCCCCTGAGGGCGCGTCGTTAAAAGAGTACATCAATAATTTTGCGCAAATGGTTGATGTCCTGGCAGGCAAGCAAGAAGAGAGCGGCGTGAAGCTGCTGTGGGGAACCGCTAACTGCTTTACAAACCCTCGCTATGGCGCGGGTGCGGCGACGAACCCAGATCCTGAAGTCTTCAGTTGGGCGGCAACGCAAGTTGTTACAGCGATGGAAGCAACCCATAAATTGGGCGGTGAAAACTATGTCCTGTGGGGCGGTCGTGAAGGTTACGAAACGCTGTTAAATACCGACTTGCGTCAGGAGCGTGAACAGCTGGGCCGCTTTATGCAGATGGTGGTTGAGCATAAACATAAAATCGGTTTCCAGGGCACGTTGCTTATCGAACCGAAACCGCAAGAACCGACCAAACATCAATATGATTACGATGCCGCGACGGTCTATGGCTTCCTGAAACAGTTTGGTCTGGAAAAAGAGATTAAACTGAACATTGAAGCTAACCACGCGACGCTGGCAGGTCACTCTTTCCATCATGAAATTGCCACCGCCATTGCGCTTGGCCTGTTCGGTTCTGTCGACGCCAACCGTGGCGATGCGCAACTGGGCTGGGACACCGACCAGTTCCCGAACAGTGTGGAAGAGAATGCGCTGGTGATGTATGAAATTCTCAAAGCAGGCGGTTTCACCACCGGTGGTCTGAACTTCGATGCCAAAGTACGTCGTCAAAGTACTGATAAATATGATCTGTTTTACGGTCATATCGGCGCGATGGATACGATGGCACTGGCGCTGAAAATTGCAGCGCGCATGATTGAAGATGGCGAGCTGGATAAACGCATCGCGCAGCGTTATTCCGGCTGGAATAGCGAATTGGGCCAGCAAATCCTGAAAGGCCAAATGTCACTGGCAGATTTAGCCAAATATGCTCAGGAACATAATTTGTCTCCGGTGCATCAGAGTGGTCGCCAGGAGCAACTGGAAAATCTGGTAAATCATTATCTGTTCGACAAATAACGGCTAACTGTGCAGTCCGTTGGCCCGGTTATCGGTAGCGATACCGGGCATTTTTTTAAGGAACGATCGATATGTATATCGGGATAGATCTTGGCACCTCGGGCGTAAAAGTTATTTTGCTCAACGAGCAGGGTGAGGTGGTTGCTTCGCAAACGGAAAAGCTGACCGTTTCGCGCCCGCATCCACTCTGGTCGGAACAAGACCCGGAACAGTGGTGGCAGGCAACTGATCGCGCAATGAAAGCTCTGGGCGATCAGCATTCTCTGCAGGACGTTAAAGCATTGGGTATTGCCGGCCAGATGCATGGAGCAACCTTACTGGATGCTCAACAACGGGTATTGCGCCCTGCCATTTTGTGGAACGACGGGCGCTGTGCGCAAGAGTGCACTTTGCTGGAAGCGAGAGTTCCGCAATCACGAGTGATTACCGGCAACCTGATGATGCCCGGATTTAATGCGCCTAAATTGCTATGGGTTCAGCGGCATGAGCCGGAGATATTCCGTCAAATCGACAAAGTATTATTACCGAAAGATTACTTGCGTCTGCGTATGACGGGGGAGTTTGCCAGCGATATGTCTGACGCAGCTGGCACCATGTGGCTGGATGTCGCAAAGCGTGACTGGAGTGACGTCATGCTGCAGGCTTGCGACTTATCTCGTGACCAGATGCCCGCATTATATGAAGGCAGCGAAATTACTGGTGCTTTGTTACCTGAAGTTGCGAAAGCGTGGGGTATGGCGACGGTGCCAGTTGTCGCAGGCGGTGGCGACAATGCAGCTGGTGCAGTTGGTGTGGGAATGGTTGATGCTAATCAGGCAATGTTATCGCTGGGGACGTCGGGGGTCTATTTTGCTGTCAGCGAAGGGTTCTTAAGCAAGCCAGAAAGCGCTGTACACAGCTTTTGCCATGCGCTACCGCAGCGTTGGCATTTAATGTCTGTAATGCTGAGTGCAGCATCGTGTCTGGATTGGGTCGCGAAATTAACCGGCCTGTGCAATGTCCCAGCTTTAATCGCTGCAGCTCAACAGGCTGATGAAAGTGCCGAGCCAGTTTGGTTTCTGCCTTATCTTTCCGGCGAGCGTACACCACACAATAATCCCCAGGCGAAGGGGGTTTTCTTTGGTTTGACTCATCAACATGGCCCCAATGAACTGGCGCGAGCAGTGCTGGAAGGCGTGGGTTATGCGCTGGCAGATGGCATGGATGTCGTGCATGCCTGCGGCATTAAACCGCAAAGTGTTACGTTGATTGGTGGCGGGGCGCGTAGTGAGTACTGGCGTCAGATGCTGGCGGATATCAGCGGTCAGCAGCTCGATTACCGTACGGGGGGGGATGTGGGGCCAGCACTGGGCGCAGCAAGGCTGGCGCAGATTGCGGCGAATCCAGAGAAATCGCTCATTGAGTTGTTGCCGCAGCTACCGTTAGAACAGTCGCATCTACCAGATGCGCAGCGTTATGCCGCTTATCAGCCACGACGTGAAACGTTCCGTCGCCTCTATCAGCAACTTCTGCCATTAATGGCGTAAACGTTATCCCCTGCCTGACCGGGTGGGGGATAATTCACATCTATATATCTCACTAATTAATTAATATTTAGTATGAATTTATTCTGAAAATCATTTGTTAATGGCATTTTTCAGTTTTGTCTTTCGTTGGTTACTCGTAATGTATCGCTGGTAGATATGGAGATCGTTATGAAAACCTCAAAAACTGTGGCAAAACTATTATTTGTTGTCGGGGCGCTGGTTTATCTGGTTGGGCTATGGATCTCATGCCCATTGCTAAGTGGAAAAGGCTATTTTCTTGGCGTGTTAATGACAGCAACTTTTGGTAACTATGCATATCTTCGCGCAGAAAAACTCGGGCAACTGGATAATTTTTTTACCCATATCTGCCAGTTAGTTGCGTTAATCACTATCGGTCTCTTGTTTATCGGTGTTTTAAATGCACCTATCAATGCTTATGAAATGGTGATCTACCCCATCGCCTTTTTTGTCTGCTTGTTTGGTCAAATGCGTTTGTTTCGCTCGGTATGAGCAACATAAAGCTCTTACACATTCAGGAATGAAAGGAATACTGTGATGGACAACAAAATATCAACCTATTCACCGGCCTTTAGTATTGTGTCATGGATAGCTCTCGTTGGTGGTATCGTTACCTATCTGTTAGGGCTATGGAATGCAGAGATGCAGTTAAATGAAAAAGGGTATTATTTTGCCGTACTGGTGTTAGGACTGTTTTCTGCTGCGTCTTATCAAAAGACCGTTCGGGACAAGTATGAAGGCATACCGACCACTTCCATTTATTATATGACCTGCCTGACTGTCTTTATTATCTCTGTTGCATTACTGATGGTAGGTCTGTGGAATGCGACATTATTACTCAGTGAAAAAGGTTATTATGGACTGGCTTTCTTCTTAAGCTTGTTTGGTGCAGTAGCGGTGCAGAAGAATATTCGTGATGCCGGAATAAACCCGCCAAAAGAAACACAGGTTACCCAGGAAGAATACAGCGAATAATTCACGTAAGCCCGGTCAGTCCAATGTGAACGGGCTTTTACTTAACTCACTAATCTGTTTCTGTCGATTCGTTGTACCAGCATAGAAAGTAACAAACTCGCTGCCAACGTCGCGCAAAAGATCCAAATAATATCCAGTATTGGCCAATTTTTAAGCTCAATTCCCCGGGTGCGCAGCGCATGGATAATCAAGGCGTGGAATCCGTATATACCCAATGAATGGCGGGAGATTAAGCCAAGTCCGCGAATGGTACGCGTATCCAGCGTGTTTTTAACCAGAGTCAATAGCGCGATTGCGCAGATAAAAACCATCGGCCCACAGTAAAGATACCAGGTATCGGCAAAATTTCCGCGCCACTGCAATTCATATAATGTCCCGCGAGAGATAATAAAAACCCCCGTCGCAAACAGCGCGGCGCTCACCCACGACAGTGCTTTATGCTGTGTGTCCATCATCCCTATAGCGCGGCCCAACATGCCATACAGAATGTAGTAAAAAGTATCGCCATTGATATATAAGTTAATTGGCAGCCATTCAAAACCGTCAATTTTCTGCGGCACTGTGTTTGGGTTAGCGATAATGCCAATCACCACCATTAGCACCAGCAACATTTTTCCGCCGACGTTCTTCACCTGAATCAGCGGTGAAACCAGATAAATCACCGCAATCGCGAAGAAAAACCACAAGTGGTAAAACACTGGCTTTTGCAGCAGGTTTTTCAGCGCTAACTCCATATTGATGGAGGTAAACAGCGCAATGTAGAGCAGTGCGATTGCGCTATAAAAAATCAGGCATAAGCCGATACGCAAGAAATGGCGCGGCTGGGCGCTGCGTTCGCCAAAAAAGAGATAGCCGGATATCATGAAAAATAGCGGCACGCTGACACGAGAGGCAGAATTCAGAACATTGGCGATATCCCAGGTGACGGGGCTAACACTATGAGCATTGGTCACATACCAGGTAGTGGTGTGAATCATCACCACCATTAAACACGCTATCCCTCGCAGGTTATCAATCCAGTAAATTTTGGGCTGCATCTGTGTCTCTGTATCTGGTTAAAAAAAGTCTGACCGATAAATCATTCAGTTGGCGCACTGGAATAATCTGAGTTTTATCACTACAGCTTATAGAGGCTTAAGGAAATTCGTAAGATATCAGCCACTATACCGATATAAATAATAAGACTCACCTGCAAACCAGACGGTAATTTAATGATGATGAACGCTTTCTTTCCGGCAATGGCGCTTATGGTGCTAGTGGGTTGTTCTACACCGTCACCCGTGCAGAAAGCACAACGGGTAAAGGTTGATCCTCTGCGTTCGTTGAATATGGAAGCGTTATGCAAGGATCAGGCGGCAAAACGTTATAACACCGGCGAGCAAAAAATCGACGTCACCGCCTTCGAACAGTTCCAGGGAAGCTATGAAATGCGCGGTTATACCTTCCGTAAAGAGCAGTTTGTCTGTTCTTTTGACGCAGATGGCCATTTTTTGCATCTTTCCATGCGTTAAGCCCTGCTTTTTCCCGTTTCGTACTGTATATCTTCCATCCAGCGGGTATACTGATCCCTTCCTTTAAATCCACACGTATCCAGCACGAAATAATATGCAAAAGTTTGATACCAGGACCTTCCAGGGCTTGATCCTGACCTTACAGGATTACTGGGCTCGCCAGGGCTGCACCATTGTTCAACCATTGGACATGGAAGTCGGCGCGGGAACCTCTCACCCAATGACCTGTCTGCGCGCGCTGGGGCCAGAACCGATGGCGGCTGCTTATGTTCAGCCTTCTCGTCGCCCGACCGATGGTCGCTACGGCGAAAACCCCAACCGTTTACAGCACTACTATCAGTTTCAGGTGGTCATTAAGCCATCGCCGGACAATATTCAGGAGCTGTACCTCGGTTCTCTGAAAGAGCTGGGCATGGACCCGACTATTCACGACATCCGTTTCGTGGAAGATAACTGGGAAAACCCGACTCTGGGTGCCTGGGGACTGGGCTGGGAAGTGTGGCTAAACGGCATGGAAGTGACGCAGTTCACTTACTTCCAGCAGGTTGGTGGTCTGGAGTGTAAACCGGTTACCGGCGAGATCACCTACGGTCTGGAACGTCTGGCCATGTACATTCAGGGCGTAGACAGCGTTTACGACCTGGTCTGGAGCGACGGCCCGCTGGGTAAAACCACCTACGGCGACGTGTTCCATCAGAACGAAGTGGAGCAGTCCACTTACAACTTCGAATACGCGGATGTGGACTTCCTGTTCACCTGCTTTGAGCAGTACGAGAAAGAAGCGCAGCAGCTGCTGGCGCTGGAAAATCCGCTGCCGCTGCCAGCCTACGAGCGTATTCTGAAAGCCGCCCACAGCTTCAACCTGCTGGATGCGCGTAAAGCCATCTCCGTCACCGAGCGTCAGCGCTACATTCTGCGCATTCGCACCCTGACCAAAGCAGTGGCAGAAGCATACTACGCTTCCCGTGAAGCCCTCGGCTTCCCGATGTGCAACAAAGATAAGTAAGAGGCGGCTATGTCTGAGAAAACTTTTCTGGTGGAAATTGGCACTGAAGAGCTGCCACCAAAAGCACTGCGCAGCCTGGCTGAGTCCTTTGCTGCGAATTTTACTGCGGAGCTGGATAACGCTGGCCTCGCACACGGCACCGTTCAATGGTTTGCTGCTCCGCGTCGTCTGGCGCTGAAAGTAGCTAACCTGGCGGAAGCGCAATCGGATCGTGAAATCGAAAAACGCGGCCCGGCGATTGCCCAGGCGTTCGACGCTGAAGGCAAACCGAGCAAAGCGGCAGAAGGTTGGGCGCGTGGTTGCGGTATTACCGTTGACCAGGCTGAGCGTCTGACTACCGATAAAGGCGAATGGCTGCTGTATCGCGCCCATGTGAAGGGCGAAAGCACCGAAGCACTGCTGCCGAATATGGTTGCGACTTCTCTGGCGAAACTGCCGATCCCGAAACTGATGCGTTGGGGCGCAAGCGACGTGCACTTCGTGCGTCCGGTGCACACCGTGACCCTGCTGCTGGGCGACAAAGTCATTCCGGCAACCATTCTGGGCATTCAGTCCGATCGCGTGATTCGCGGCCACCGCTTTATGGGCGAGCCGGAATTCACCATCGATAACGCCGATCAGTATCCGGAAATTCTGCGTGAGCGCGGGAAAGTCATCGCCGATTACGAAGAACGTAAAGCGAAGATTAAAGCCGATGCCGAAGAAGCAGCGCGTAAGATTGGCGGTAACGCTGACTTAAGCGAAAGCCTGCTGGAAGAAGTGGCTTCGCTGGTGGAGTGGCCGGTCGTTCTGACCGCAAAATTCGAAGAGAAATTCCTCGCGGTGCCGGCTGAAGCGCTGGTTTACACCATGAAAGGTGACCAGAAATACTTCCCGGTGTATGCGAACGACGGCAAACTGCTGCCGAACTTTATCTTCGTTGCCAACATCGAATCGAAAGATCCGCAGCAGATTATCTCCGGTAACGAGAAAGTCGTTCGTCCGCGTCTGGCGGATGCCGAGTTCTTCTTCAACACCGACCGTAAAAAACGTCTGGAAGATAACCTGCCGCGCCTGCAAACCGTGCTGTTCCAGCAACAGCTGGGTACGCTGCGTGACAAAACTGACCGCATCCAGGCGCTGGCTGGCTGGATTGCTGAACAGATTGGCGCTGACGTTAACCACGCAACCCGTGCGGGCCTGCTGTCTAAGTGTGACCTGATGACCAACATGGTCTTCGAGTTCACCGACACCCAGGGCGTTATGGGGATGCACTATGCGCGTCACGATGGCGAAGCGGAAGATGTCGCGGTGGCGCTGAATGAGCAGTATCAGCCGCGCTTTGCCGGTGATGACCTGCCGTCTAACCCGGTAGCCTGTGCGCTGGCGATTGCTGACAAGATGGATACTCTGGCGGGTATCTTCGGTATCGGCCAGCATCCGAAAGGCGACAAAGACCCGTTTGCGCTGCGTCGTGCCGCACTTGGCGTGCTGCGAATTATCGTTGAGAAGAACCTCAACCTTGATCTGCAAACGCTGACCGAAGAAGCAGTGCGTCTGTATGGCGATAAGCTGACTAACGCCAACGTGATTGATGATGTTATCGACTTTATGCTCGGTCGCTTCCGCGCCTGGTATCAGGACGAAGGTTACACCGTTGACACCATCCAGGCGGTACTGGCGCGTCGTCCGACTCGTCCGGCTGATTTCGATGCCCGCATGAAAGCGGTATCGCACTTCCGTACCCTTGAAGCAGCTGCTGCACTGGCGGCGGCGAACAAGCGTGTCTCCAACATTTTGGCGAAATCTGACGAAGTGCTGAGCGACCGCGTGAATGCCTCTACCCTGAAAGAGCCGGAAGAAATTAAACTGGCGATGCAGGTTGTGGTGCTACGTGACAAGCTGGAGCCGTACTTTGCGGAAGGTCGTTACCAGGATGCGCTGGTCGAACTGGCAGAGCTGCGTGAGCCGGTTGATGCTTTCTTCGATAAAGTGATGGTCATGGTTGATGACAAAGAATTGCGTCTCAACCGTCTGACCATGCTGGAGAAACTGCGCGAACTGTTCCTGCGCGTTGCGGATATTTCGCTGTTGCAGTAATAACGCCGTTATTAAAAAGCCTGCCATCTGGCAGGCTTTTTTTATTATCGCTAAATAATACAGCAACCTTTAATAATCTTCTGCTGAATAAAGATTATCTCATATATTAATTTTATGAGGTTTTTTTAGGATTATATCAAGGAGAAGAAACAAACTTATTAAGCTAGAATAGCCACGGGTGCTTGAGACTGTTTGTCTCAGGTATTCACCGAAAGGCAGACAGAGAAAAGCCCCACCTGACTATAAATCAAAGTGAGGCTACCCTATGCCTGAACACCATAAGGTTAGCCTCTTACTCGTTGGAAATCAACACAGGGGGCTGGGAATGCCGCAGAAATATAGATTACTTTCTTTAATAGTGATTTGTTTCACGCTTTTATTTTTCACCTGGATGATAAGAGATTCACTGTGTGAATTGCATATTAAACAGGGGTGTTATGAGCTGGCGGCATTTTTAGCCTGCAATTTAAAAGAGTAAGAGTCTTCGGCGGGAAGTTATTCCCGCCTTTCTTACGGCGTTGTGCATTCTCATTGCACCCAAATTTATTTTTCACAAAAATAATACTAGATTTTATTACGCGATCGATTATTTATTTCCTGAAAAACAAATAAAAAAATCCCCGCCAAATGGCAGGGATCTTAGATTCTGTGCTTTTAAGCAGAGATTACAGGCTGGTTACGTTACCAGCTGCCGGGCCTTTAGCGCCGCTTTCGATGGTGAAGGAAACTTTCTGACCTT
>ERZ1673696.2868-NODE-2868-length-11372-cov-4.074048_pt1 | contig 11372 bp, 9 predicted proteins | sample MGYA00580226_ERZ1673696 | MGnify/ENA primary metagenome ERZ1673696 (study PRJEB41218, sample SAMN15661743) | gut metagenome | host: Homo sapiens | place: Canada: London | collected 2015-08-20/2019-03-30 | study: EMG produced TPA metagenomics assembly of... | reverse complement strand
TTTGTCATATGACGGTGGTCGTTGATTTCAAAAACAGCGTCACGGGATTTTTACACTATTTTCAGATCCACCGGTTCTATTGGCTGTATCCTGCGGACTGGTATCTGGAGTTCGCACTGGCGGCAGCGGTATTGTGGAGAACGAAAGTGCCGCATACCGACAGCAGGATGCTGCCGGGAAAACTGGTGATCCTGGCAGTGTGTCTGTTGCCGACGCTTCAGCTGTTGAAAGTGAATTCCGGAATGTATCTCAATGTGAACCAGATCAATAACGGATCCGGAATCACGGGATATATCTCCTGGGAAAGCTGGTTTTCAGAGGATCTGATGCAGGAGATCGATGATGCGATTGGCCGGGACAAGAGCACCTATCGTGTGGCGCATCTGGGGATCAGTCCGGCACCGGCACTGATGCATGGTTTTTATACGGTGGACGGATATTCCAACAATTATCCCCTGGAGTACAAGCACAGATTCCGGGAAGTCATTGCACCGGAGATCGAGAAAAACGAAGAAGTGCGGGTATACTTTGATACGTGGGGGAACCGCTGCTATCTGTTCAACAGTATTACCGGCAATTACATGCGCCTGCAAAAAGGAAACTCACTGGTCTATGAAGGCCTGGAATTTGACATGGAGGCATTGCGGGAACTGGGATGTGAGTACCTGTTCTCCGGAGCTGAGATCGGCGATGCCGACAGGATGGGCATGGAACTTGTGGGATACTTTGAAACAGAAGACTCTTACTGGGGGATCTGGGTGTATAGATTGTAAAGGTTCAGCCGTTGCAACAGTTCAGCGCAAGGCCAATTCATAAAAGCGTCTGCTTCGCAGCCGGCGCCGCATCGCAGCTCATCTTTTATTTCATTGACCTTGCGTTCTGCTCATAGAATGACAGAATCGTTGCCTTGTGTGCAAGCACCCAGGCACCAATTCTGTCATCCTATGGCTGAACTGTTACCCCAACTTTCTTAAAATTTCATAAGATTTTTTACTGGAAGAGAAAAGTGTGCTATAGTGTAACTATTCATAGAATCCGCATAGCAGCGATTTTGCGGATGGGGAGTGAATAGTTACAAAACTATATGGAAATAAGCAATAATAGAGATTATATATGAAAGACAGAATCTATATCTGTCACACATACTATCATGTATATGTGACTTTTTTAAAAGAACTGAAATTAAGGGCGGAGGCAGATCCTGCGAAGAAAGCAGGGGCTGCTACTTTAGTGCTGTCCAAAATGTCCAATAATTTCGAGAACCTGAAATCACGGGTGGAGAGCACGGGACTGTTCGAAGAGGTACTGGAATTCGATGAGAAGCGTGAAGATTTCTTCCCGGAACTGGAAAAATACCGGGAGGACACCGGAAGCTTTCTGGGGAATCTGAAGAACCGGATCCGCTTTACGAAGGAGTACGCCAGACTCGAGGCTTCTTATGTGCCGGTAGATCTTCGGACTTACAAGGACATTTATGTCTACTGCGATTCCGATCCCATCGGCTACTACCTGAATCAGAACCATATCCGCTATCATGCCGTGGAAGACGGACTGAATTGTCTCAAGAATTTTGATGCGGCGCGATATGACAACCGTGGACATTTTAAGATCAAGGCATTCCTGTCCATGTATCTGAACCTGATCTTTGTTCAGAACGGCTACGGAAAATACTGCATGGATATGGAAGTAAATGACATTTCCGCCATCCGCTATCCCTGTCCCCGATATATCGAACTTCCCAGAAAGCCGCTGGAAGACCGGCTGACAGCGGAGGACAAGCAGCTGCTCCTGCAGGCATTCGTGAGAAATAAAGACGAACTGGAACACCAGATCGAAGAGAGCAATAAGGTGGGAGATAAAATATTGATCCTCACGGATCCGGTATGCGCACTGGATGTGAGAGAACAGATCTTCCAGGATATTATCAAAATGTATGAAAAAGAGGGCACCATATTTTTAAAGCCTCATCCCAGAGACCTGCTGGATTACCAGAAGCTTTTTGCGGAATATCCCCAGTTCGATGCATCCATGCCCATGGAGATGCTGAACTTTTTCCCGAATCTGCGTTTTAAAAAGGTGGTAACCATATTTACGGAGGTAAAGGGACTTCCTTTTGCGGATGAAGCGGTACGCCTCGGACCTGATTTTATGGATGCCTATGAGGATCCACTGATCCACAGACAGAATGAACAGATATAAGTTTGGAGACCGTCAATGATACAGATCATCAAGAAATTACGTGTCCTGCTGGACAAAAAACAGAAAAGAACCATGGTGGGACTCATTATCCTCATGGTGATCAGTGCCTTTTTGCAGACTGCCGGTGTGGGAATGCTGGTGGAGGTCATGCAGATCGTCATTGATCCCGAAGCGGTACAACACAGCCGGGTGGCGGAAGCCTGCTATGAGATCATGGGTGTGGAGAGCTATCGTACGTTCTCCATTATTGTCATGGTGCTGCTGATTCTGGTATTTGTGGTGAAGAACCTGTTTACTTATGTACAGCAGAAGCTGACTTTATCCTTTGTCTATACGAACCAGTTCCGCACTTCCGAGCGCATGATGCGTAATTACCTGCGCAGAGGTTATGAATTTTATCTGAATGCGGATACCGCTGTGGTACAGCGCAGTATCACTTCCGATGTCAACAATATGTATGCACTGATCCTGGCACTGTTACAGCTGTTATCCGACAGCGTGGTTTCCCTGTTTGTGATCAGCTACTGCTTTATTTCCAGCGGTACCATGACGATCCTGATGGCGGTGGTATTGCTTCTGTTGATGTGGCTGATCAAGAGAGTGCTGAAGCCCATCATGTACAAGGCCGGTAAGGACAATCAGGACTATTACAGCAGTCTGTTCAAATGGATCTCCCAGACGGTACAGGGTATCAAGGAAGTAAAGATTTCCGGCAAGGAGCAGTATTTCGTATCCGAGTACCGCAAATGCGGAAAAGGCTACGTGGATGCCGTACAGCGTTACAGCCTGTACAATCAGGTGCCGAAGCTGCTGATCGAGACAGCCTGCGTTGCCACTATGGTAGGATACATGATCTTTCTGGTGGCCACCGGTGTGCCTACAGAAAATATGCTGACAGTGTTGCCCTGCGTGAACCGTATCAACAACCAGATCAATTCCATCGCCTATTTTGAACCTTTCTTCATGGGTGTCAGCGATAATTTACAGGATGAGATCAACGGACAGAATATTGACATGTCCTTTGCTACCGATGAGGATGAAAAGCTGGATGTAAAAGAAAGCATCGAGATGAAAGATATTACTTATGCCTATCCCAATACGGAGCGTCTGATCTTCGACCATGCGGATCTGAAGATCCCGGTGGGTGCATCGGTAGGTATCGTGGGTACTTCCGGTGCGGGCAAGAGTACCGTGGTGGATATTCTGTTGGGACTGCTGGAGCCCAGTACGGGACATATCTATGCAGACAGCGTGGATGTAAAGGATGCGGGCAATTACCGGAAATGGCTGAAGAATATCGGCTACATCCCCCAGATGATCTTCATGCTGGATGACACCATCCGTAAAAATGTAGCCTTCGGTGTGCCGGAGGACAAGATTGATGAGGACAGACTGTGGGAAGTATTGAAAGAGGCACAGCTGGATGAATTTATCAAGACTCTGCCGGAAGGTCTGGAGACTGGCATCGGCGAGCGGGGTATCCGCCTCTCCGGAGGACAGAGACAGCGTATCGGTATTGCCAGAGCGCTGTATAATGATCCGGAGGTACTGATCCTGGATGAGGCCACTTCCGCACTGGATAATGATACGGAAGCAGCCATCATGGAGTCTATCAACCGACTGCACGGCCGCAAGACCTTGATCATTATCGCCCACAGATTGCAGACCATTGAAAAATGTGACATTGTCTATCGGGTAGAAGACGGCAGAGCAAAAATAGAACGGGGAAATCTGTAACGCCTATGAGTAAAAAACTGAGCATCATCGTGCCCGTCTATAATATGGCGACGGAGGGAAAACTGAATTATTGTCTGGACAGCCTGGTGGGACAGACCATCCGGGGACTGTACGATTATGAGATCCTCTGCGTGGATGATGCTTCTACAGACGATTCTCTGGAGATCCTGCTGGATTATCAGAAGCGTTATCCGGAGCTGGTCTGTGTCATTCCGAACCCTGTGAACTTAAGACAGGGCGGTGCCAAAAATGCCGGACTGCGGGTGGCGCAGGGGGAATGGATCGGTTTCATCGACAGTGATGACTGGGTGTCACCGGACTATTACGAGAAGCTTCTGAAAAAAGCGGAAGCAACCGGAGCGGATCTGGTGGGCTGCGATTACAGTCTGGTGGATCATCATACCTTTGAGGTCGGGAAGGTCATCGTCAACAATACACCGGATCAGACCGGGGATCTGACGAAGGAAAAGCATGAGAGACTGTTCATGCGTCCCGGCAGTATGGTGCTGAAAATTTACAAACATAGTGTGATCCGGGAGAATCATCTGGATTTTCCGGAGCATATTTTCTATGAAGACAACTGTGCAGGCCCCTTGTGGAGCCTGTACTTTCGACGTTTTGAGAGAGTGGAGGAACCGCTGTATTATTATTACCAGCATGCGGTGTCCACGGTACATCACATCACGGAGGAAAAATGCCGTGATCGTATGAAAGCAGCAGAACTTTTGTACACGGAATGCGAGAACAGAGGGTTCCTTGCGGAATACCGGGAGCAGATCGAATACCGTTTTACGGAGCTGTATTATGTGATCACTTTATTCTCCTATCTGTCGGGAGTGGAGAAGCCGAAGCTGTCTTTTGTAAAAGAACTACGGGAGGGGACAGAACGACATTTTCCGGAGTTCGACAGGAACAAATATTATCTGGAATATACCGGGCCGGAGGAACGCAAATTCATCGCCATGCAGAAAAAGAGCGATCTGCGGTTCTATCTCTATTACAGGATCCGGCAGTTTGTATGGAAGCTACGGGCCTGAAGGGCGGCCATGGGGCATGAGAAAGATGAGGTTAGGAAAATGAGCAGATTAGCGATTATCACCGCCAGAGGTGGGAGCAAGCGGATCCCGAAGAAAAATATCAGAGATTTTTGTGGAAAACCGATTCTGGCATATTCCATCGAGGCGGCATTGTCCAGCAGACTTTTTGACCATGTGATGGTATCCACGGACGATACGGAGATTGCGGAGATTGCGAAAAAGTACGGTGCAGAGGTGCCGTTTTTCCGCAGTGAGGCGACTTCCGGAGACTTTGCCACCACCAATGATGTGCTGGCGGAAGTGTTGGCGGAATATGAGAAGCGTGACATGCATTTTGATGTGGCATGCTGCATCTATCCCACAGCGCCTTTTGTGACAGCGGAAAAACTGAAAGCAGCGGTAGAACAGCTGGAAGCAAGCGATGCGGACACCCTGATTCCGGTGGTCAGCTTTTCCTACCCGCCCCAGCGGGCCATGGTAGTGGAGCAGGAACGGTTGGTATTTAAATATCCCGAATATCTGGACAGCAGATCCCAGGACCTGCAGCCCCATTATCATGATGTGGGACAGTTCTATGTCTTCCGTACGGACCGCTTTGCAGTGAATAAGAAGCTGATGGTGGGAAATATTCTACCCCTGATCGTATCGGAACTGGAAGTGCAGGATATCGATAATCTGACGGACTGGAAGATCGCAGAGATGAAATACCGTCTGATGACGGAGGAAAAATAATCCCGGAGGAATCTGAGACTATGGCAACAGGCAGACTGGCAGTATTGTCCAATGTAAATGTGAATATGGTGATCCGTATGTTACAGAAACAGGCGGAAGTCTACGATGCGGAAGGCTATGGAAATGAACTGGGAGCTTTGCTGAACCCGGCTTCCTCTTATCATGCGTTTCAGCCGGACATTACCTTTCTGATCATGGATCTGGCAGAACTGCTGGAACATGACTATGATCCGCAGACAGCAAAAAAGCGGATCGGAAACTGGTTTCAGACGCTGGAAGGCTGTCTGCCGGAGCATGGTGTGTTCTATGTCTCCGATGCATATCTGTGGGCGGTGGAACTGGCTGTGCTGGCGGATCCGGAACGCAAACAGCAGCTGGAGAGTTTGTGGAGTGCTGCACTGCAGCAGCTGACGGAGAAACATTCCAATGTGCGGATATTTCCTTATCGCCGGATCATAGAGCATCAGGGCGAGGAGAAGGCGTTTTCTCTGAAAATGTGGTATATGGGAAAAGTATTGCTGGGGATGGAGACCCAGTCTCTTCTGGCGGAAAAAATAGTACAGCAGGCGGAACTGGAGGAACGCACCCCTAAAAAGGTGCTGGTCCTGGATCTGGACAATACCCTGTGGGGCGGTCTGGCCGGAGAGACGGATCACACACCGGTGCTTTTGTCGGAAGACCACAGCGGTCTGGCTTATAAAAATCTGCAACGGGTCATAAAGCTGATGCAGGAACAGGGTGTGTTGTTAGCCATAGCATCCAAAAATAATGAAGAGGATGCCATGGAGATCTTGGAACATCATCCCCATATGCTGCTTGGGCCGGAAGATTTCGCAGCCCGCAGGATCAACTGGGACCCGAAGCCGGACAATATCCGTAAGATGGCGGAAGAACTGAATCTGGGAACGGATTCCTTTGTCTTTTTTGATGACAGCGAAGCGGAACGGGAAATGGTACGGCAGATGCTGCCGGAGGTGACTGTGCCCGATTTCCCGGCAAGACCGGAGGAACTGGCGCCCTGCATGGCAAAGATTTATGAAGAATATTTTGCCCGGGCAGTGATCACGAAAGAGGACCGGGAGAAGACCGCACAGTACCGGGCCAATGCCGGCAGAAATGCCATGGCAGAGCAGGCGGTGAGCTTTGAAGACTATGTGAAAAAGCTGGAGATCTGTCTGATCCCAGTGGATCCGAAGGAACATCTGGACCGGCTGACACAGCTTTTGAATAAAACGAACCAGTTCAACCTGACCACCAAACGCTACACCAGAGAGCAGATGCAGCAGATCGTGGAAGATGCCGGAAAGAGAGTATTTCTGTATCAGGTGACGGATGCGTTTGGAGACAACGGAATCGTGGCAGCAGCCATCGTGGATACTGCCGGAGAACTGCCGGAGATCACGGATCTGGTCATGAGCTGCCGTGTCATGGGAAGGAATATCGAGAATGCGGTGATCGACCGTATCGAGGAGCAGATGCAGGAGGAAGGATATACCGGACTCCGCGGCAGATATATCTCGACAGCCAAGAATAAGCCGGTGGAAGCTCTGTATGAAAAGCTGGGTTACCACAGGACGGAAAGTACACAGGAGGGCGGTACCTGCTATGAGATCACACTGGCAGAGAGACCGGAGAGGGCCTACTGGCTGAAGGAGACTTTATACGATTGACCTGGGGCTGGATGACGGCTGCCGGACGGAAGACCGGACAGTGGTAAATGTTAGAAAAAATGAGGATAAGCAGAGGATAACCATATGAAAGAGAAGATCATAAAGCTGATTGAAGAGGTATTAAAGGTTCCGGCGGGAACCATCACCGAGGATACCATGATCGAAGATGTGGAGCAGTGGGATTCCCTGGCGCATGTCATGATCATCGGACAGTTGGAGGAAGAGCTTGGTGTCAGCATTCCCTTAGACGAAGCCATTGATTTAAAAGGAATGCGTGAACTGTTGGAAAAGGCGGGCTGCGAATGAGTGTTACATTAAGAAAAGTGACAGAGGGAGACCTGGAACAGATCATGCGCTGGCGCATGGATCCGGAGATTACCCGCTATATGAATACGGATCCGAAGCTGACTCTGGAAGGGCAGAAGAAATGGTTTGCCAAAGTGCAGCAGGATCCGGATGTGAGCTACTGGATCATTGAGATCGACGGCACAGCAGCCGGCGTCATCAATTACACAGGGCTGACGAATCCCACAGGAGATCTGGGATGGGCCTATTACGTGGGCGAGAAGAAACTGCGCAGCATCCAGACGGCACTGGCGCTGGAGATGAGTATGTATGACCATGCGTTTCTGGATCTTGGGAAAAATGCGGTATACAGTGATGTATTCACCCTGAATCAGGGTGTCATCCAGCTCCATAAGATCTGCGGCTGTGAAGTCGTGGAAGAGAAAAAAGCCCACGTGGTGAAAAACGGAGCTGCTTATGACGTGACATCTATGCGCATGACAGCGGAACACTGGAAAGGGATCCGGGACAGCAAGAAGTACGAACATATTGTATTTCCTTAAGGAGGCACTATTATGAACAAAGAGATCATGATCGGGAATCATAAAATCAGTGAAGATTCTCCCACTTTTGTAATTGCAGAGATGTCTGCGAATCATCTGATGGATTTTGACAGAGCAGTGGCTATCATGCAGGCGGCAAAGGATGCCGGTGCGGATGCTATTAAAATACAGACTTACACCCCGGATACCATCACACTGGACTGTGATGATCCCTGCTTCCAGATCACACAGGGAACCATCTGGGACGGAACCACACTGCACAAGTTGTATGAGACCGCCTATACTCCCTGGGAGTGGCAGCCAAAGCTGAAAAAGATCGCAGAGGAGATGGGACTGGTATTCTTTTCTTCTCCCTTTGATCTGACCAGCATTGATTTTCTGGAAGAGATGGAGGTACCGGTATACAAGGTGGCATCCTTCGAGATTAACGACATTCCTTTCATCCGCAAGATCGCCCGTACCGGCAAGCCGATTATCATGTCTACCGGAATTGCCTATCTGGCGGATATCGAGCTGGCACTGCGTACCTGTAAGGAAGAGGGCAACGAGAATGTGATCCTGTTGAAATGTACCTCCGCTTATCCGGCACCCTATGAGGATATTAATCTGAAGACGATTCCTTCCATGAAGGAAGTCTTTGACTGTGTGGTAGGTCTTTCTGATCATACCATGGGCTGTGCCGTGGCCGGTGCCGGCGTGGCGCTGGGAGCCAAGGTGGTGGAGAAACATCTGACCCTGCGCAGAGCAGACGGCGGTGCGGATGCGGCATTCTCCATGGAACCGGAAGAATTCAAAGAGATGGTGGATCACATCCGCATGATCGAGAAAGCAGTAGGAAAGGTGACCTACGATTTGACACCGAAGCAGAAAAAGAGCAGAGAACATTCCCGTTCCCTGTTCGTGGCACAGGATATGAAGGCCGGGGATGTGTTTACTCCAGAGAATCTGCGGTCTGTGAGACCTTCCTGCGGACTGCATACCAGATATTATGAGGAACTGTTGGGCAAACGGATCACCAGAGATGCCAGGCTGGGAACCCCTATGGACTGGTCTCTTGTGGATTTCACAGAGAAGGAACAGCAGTAAGGAGCGGAAATGTATTATTTTCGTGCGGACGGCAGTGCTGTTACGGGGGCAGGGCATCTGATGCGTTGCCTCACGGTGGCACAGGAATTACAAAAAAGAATAGAGCATCCGGAAGAACTCTGCTTTTTGTGCGCGGAGCAGGCATCTGCGGAACTGTTGCAGAGCTGGAACATGCCGGTGAAAATCCTTGGGACGGATCCTGCCGACCTGGAAGGAGAGCTTTCGGCGCTGGAAGGACTGATCCGTGGAAGCGGGCATGTTTTTCTGGTGGACAGCTATGCGGTGACGGATGCTTATTTGCAGGCATTGCACCGGTTTGGCAGGGTGTATCTGCTGGATGATATGCAGCAGCACGCATTTCCGGTGGACGGTGTGATCAATTACAATCTGTTTGCTTCCCGGGAAAAGTATCGGGAACTGTATGGCAGCAGTACCGGACAGTATCTCGGAGCTGCTTATGTGCCGGTGCGGCAGCAGTTCTGTGAGGCGGCAGCACAGTATATTTTGCAGGATGATGTAACGGATATCCTGATCACCACCGGTGGCGGAGACAAAGACAACATTGCGGGAGAAATCCTGCGGGAACTGTGTGAGCACAGTCTGGCGGGAAAAAATATAAGGTATCATCTGGTGGTGGGAAGGTTTAATCCGAACCGGGAAAAATTGGAGCAATATGCATCGGAGCAAAACAACGTGGTTCTGCATTGCGATGTGAAAGACATGGCGGGACTGATGACGGCCTGTCAGCTGGCGGTGACTGCCGGTGGAACGACAATCTATGAATTGTCAGTTCTGGGAGTGCCTTTTGTCTGTTTTTCTTACGCAGAGAACCAGGAAGGGCTGACGGAATGGCTGGGAAAGCAGGAAATTGCCGGATATGCCGGAAAATGGCATTACACACCGGAAGAGACAAGAAAAGCCATCGGCAGCTGGTGTCGGAATGTCTGTGAGAACAGGGAATTGCGGCAGAGAACCTATGAAGCGGAGAGAATTCTGATCGACGGGCAGGGGGCTGCCCGGATCGCAGAGATCCTGCGGACGGCGGGAGTGGAAGAATAGAAGGATAATATCTGAGGTTTATGAAGAAAAACAGTAGCCGGAAGAGGAAAATTTTATATAGTGTGACAGCAGCTGTTTTGTTCGTGCTGCTTTTGGTACTGTTTTTTCCGGGGGACCGGGAATATCAGAGGATTCCTTATGATGTAGTGTTTCTGGGAGACAGTGTATATGGTCTGTGCCGTGATGAGACATCCATCGCAGCAAAGCTTCAGGAGAAGACAGGTTTAAAATGCTACAACGGTGGGCTGGGAGGAACGGTTCTTGGCAGAGCGGATGCGGAGAGAAGGCTGGGATATACCAAGGATTCCATTTCTGCGGCCGGACTGGTACGTTCCTTTGTGGTGAAGGATTTCGGTGTCCAGAGGACCGTGCACATCCGAGAAGCAGCCACGGATTATTTTGAGGATACTTTGGGAGATCTGGGACAGATCGATTTTGACCAGGTGAAGATCCTGTTTATCGGTTCCGGACTGAATGATTATCACTCCGGCACTCCCATCGAATCCACGGCAGATCCGTATGATGAATATACCTACTGTGGAGCTATCCGCAGTATTGTGAAGGAGTTGCGGGAAGCCTATCCGGAGCTGCGCATTATCTTCATCACCCCGCCCTATACCTGGTATACGGATCCGGAACTGACCTGTGAGGAATATGATCTGGGCGGTGGTGTGCTGGAGGATTATGTCAATGCGGAAATCGGGCTGTGTGAGGCTTTGAATGTAGAAGTCATAGACATCTATCATGACTATTATCCACATGACACCTGGGATGATCTGTATCTCTATACCGATGACGGCCTGCATCCCAATGAGGCCGGCAGAGAGAAGATCGCACAGACGATCGCGGAAAGACTAAATAAGGAGTGACAGACGGATGAAGACACCGTGGGAACTTTTTCAATCTAGTAGAACAAAAATAAAAAATACATGGAAGATCGCCTTTCTCTCAGCGTTTGTACTGGGGATTCTGATCCATCTGCCGGTGATGCTTTCGGATATTCC
>ERZ1673696.2856-NODE-2856-length-11421-cov-160.836703_pt1 | contig 11421 bp, 14 predicted proteins | sample MGYA00580226_ERZ1673696 | MGnify/ENA primary metagenome ERZ1673696 (study PRJEB41218, sample SAMN15661743) | gut metagenome | host: Homo sapiens | place: Canada: London | collected 2015-08-20/2019-03-30 | study: EMG produced TPA metagenomics assembly of... | reverse complement strand
AGAACGTTGGCAAAGTGATTGTTTCACGTGGAACAAATGGGCGATGGTGATTGCAAGTATTAACAACAGTTAATTTATTTCTTTAAGACTTTTTAACGAAAATAATTTGGTGATTTCGCAAAAATACGGTATCTTTGCACCGTGTTTAAGAAACAATATAAGTTTAACAAATTAAATTAGGTGAATTATGAATGAGAATTTTAATGAGACTGTTTTCAACTGTATCACAAGTGTTAACACTTTAATGACTTCAAACGAAGTCGCTAAAGATGATAAGGCGGTTATCAAGTTGAACCGCTTTAAGAAGTGGTTGAATGAGTTCGCAGCAGCCAACGGGGTAAACGAAGTAAAGTAACCCCGTTACAGACGACAGAAGTTTAACGTTTTAAAAGTGTAAAGTTATGCTAAAAGGTTTTAGTTTTGCTAGTACTTTCAATAAGACTAGTTTCGGTATTGATACGACCGATTTTCCGTTTGTAAAGTTGACCGATATTTATAACAGTGAGAAAGACGGTGGAGGTGATGTGGTACATCCTATCAACGGTATGTACGTTCACAAATCACAGTTAGGCGATTCACCTGTAATTATTGACGCAGAAAACAAACGTCTTGTAAATTTGCCACAATTCACAGGTGACACAGTACGAGAGATTCTCTCAAATAGTGATGCGGTTGAAGCTATCAAGGCTAACAAAGTTGGTTACACAATTTATGAATATGAATCGCATGCCAAAAAGTGTTATGGTATTACCTTTGTAGATAAGTAGTTTTTGTAGGTAAAGGGGTGGATAACGGCACGGGGGTAAACAGTAACTTTGTTTATTGTTGCCCCCGTTTTTGTTTTATTTAAAAGTGTTGATATTATGGCAAAGTTAAATCCGATAGGGTTTTCAAAAAGAACGTTTGCAGCAACGTCAAAAATACACGTTGATAAGGAAATATTGGACGCAATAGAATCCCGTGGCTATTTGCGCAAAGAAATCGCCCGTGTGTTTCAACAGGCAAATAGGCGTATACAGAACGTAGAAAATTCGGGTTTCGTTTCGCCAGCTGTTGTTGCCTTAAATAAAGGCGATATTAAAGGTTTTACAAAGTTTTCAATGAAACACGATTGGAACGATTTAAAAATCGAATATTCCAAAGCGGTTTCTTTTTTGCAACAACCTACATCAACGGCAAGTGGTACACGTGAATATTCAAAACATTTAAAGAAGTCTTACAACTTAAACGATAAAGAATTTAAGTTGATGCAAGATAACTTAATGGGTAAAATTGCAAGCGTTTCCGATGAAAGATTTTTGGAACAATATTTAATGCAGTACAAAGACTTCACGGGTGAACTTGAGCAGGAATCACGGGACGTTAGCGACCAAATTGAAGATGATGCAGTTAAAATTGAAAACGCTTTAGATGATGCAATAGAACAAATAGCAAATGACCCGAATTCTGAGGCTTACGTTAACGGTGTTGACCATTTCAAAACGGACGAACCGTTAAAAAAGATATTGCAAGAATTTGAAAAATTTGGTTTATAATGAAGAAAATACCCTTTGAACTACATACAGAAGTTTACACACCAAAAGATATTGCAAAGGTTTTATCTTTTGCGGTAAACGATAAGAATTTTACAGGAAACAATAAGGGCGAAAAGTTCTTAAACGTTCCTGTGTCTTTCGATATTGAAACTACATCATTTTACCGTGATGAAGACGGGGAGGCATACAGTTACGAACGCTATATGAAATTAGGCGGTAAAGAAACCAAAATGGAAAAGTGCTCTTTAATGTATGTTTGGCAATTTGGAATAAACGGTTTTTGCATAATGGGGCGAACGTGGGACGAATTTTTGCAAATGTTATCCGAAATAGTGGATATATTGGAACTTTGCCCAAAGAAACGAATTATTATATATGTTCACAATTTGGCTTATGAGTTCCAATTTTTCCGTGAATTGTTGGAATGGGAAAAAGTTTTCTCTATTGATTTACGCAAACCAATTTACGGAATAACGAAAACGGGTTTAGAGTTCCGATGCAGTTACTTATTATCGGGTTATTCGTTAGCGAAATTAGGCGAACAATTACACACCTACAAATGTGAAAAGTTAGTTGGTGATTTGGACTATAGTTTGTTACGTCACAGTAAAACCCCGTTGACACAAAAAGAAATTGGTTACTGTCTGAATGATATAAAAGTTGTGATGTGTTACATACAGGAACTATTGGAACGTTACAAAGGAATAACCCGTTTGCCGATTACAAAGACGGGGTTTGTACGTAAATATTGCCGTTCTGTATGCTTTAAAACAACTGACGAAACAGGCAAAACGATTCCAAACTTTAAATATATTGATAAGATTCATAAATTAAATATAACAGGTATGGAAGAATTTGCGATGTTACAACGGGCGTTTTCGGGCGGTTTTACGCATGCCAACGCAAAATACACCGATGAAGTAATTGAAAACGTTGACAGTTACGATTTTACTAGCAGTTACCCTTATGTGATGGTTTCAGAAAAGTTTCCGATGAGCACGGGCGTTGTTGTTCCTGTGAAGTCAATGAAACAATTTGAGTTTATGACTAGCAAATTTTGTTGTGTCTTTGATGTGGAGATAACAAACATTTTTGCGAAATCAGAAAACGAAAATCCTATATCAGTTAGTAAATGTTTCGTGAAAGAGAACGTTTCAGAGAACAACGGGCGCTTAGTTTGTGCAAAGAAAATATGTATGACAATAACCGAAATAGATTACAAAGTGTTTTCACAGTTTTACACGTGGGAACAAATACGAATCGGACGAATGATTTGTTACAGAAAAGAATATTTGCCGACTGAGTTTGTAGAATCTATTTTGCACCTGTATGAAATGAAAACAAAACTAAAGGGTGTAAAGGGTAAAGAAGTAGAGTATTTGAATAGCAAAGAAATGCTAAACAGTTGTTACGGTATGTGTGTTACAAATCCGTTGCGTGATGAAATTTTGTGCGATGGCAAAACGTGGGACGTTGAACACCTTACAGGCGGAAAACAGTTAGAAATGTTGAATAAATACAACGATAGTAAAAACCGCTTTTTGTTTTACCCGTGGGGTATTTATGTAACCGCTTATGCACGCAGAAACCTTTTCACGGGTATTTCCGAATGTGGTGACGATTACATATATAGTGATACCGATTCCGTTAAAATTATGAACGGTGACGCGCACAAAGACTATTTCAAAGCGTACAACGATTTGGCACAACAGAAATTGCGTGCCGCCTGTAAGCACCATAAAATCCCCTTTGAAAAAGTCGAACCCGTAACGGTAAAGGGAATCGCAAAACCTTTGGGGGTTTGGGACTATGAGGGTAGATACACCCGTTTTAAAACTTTGGGTGCGAAACGTTATATGGTGGAAGAAGAAAACGCACTAACAGTAAACGGCAAAGATTACAATTATTCTATAACCGTTTCGGGCGTTAACAAAAAATCTGCTATTCCTTATATGCTAGAAACGTTTGGAGAAAGTGGAATCTTTGACGCATTTACAAATTATCTAGATATTCCACCATCGGCAACAGGTAAGAATATTCATACATATATTGATTACGAACAAACTGGAACGGTAAAAGACTATAATGGCAACGTTTCAAGTTACGATACGACAACGGGGGTACACTTAGAACCAACGGGGTACACTTTAAGTCTTTCAGTTATTTATATAAACTATTTAATGGGAATCAGATTAAAGAAAGAATAATATGAAACAGAAAAAAGAAAAAGTTGAATCACCTAAATTTTACACGTTGAATCGCATTTTATCAAAAAATGCCGATTACAACGTTATTTTCGGTGAACGTTCCAATGGCAAGACCTATGCAACGTTACTGTATGGAATTAAAGAATATTTGCGCACAGGTAAACAAATGGCGTATATTCGTAGATGGCGTGAAGATTTAAGGGGAAAACGTGCCGAAAGTTTGTTTAGTAATCATGTTGCAAATGGTGTGATACAGGAACTAACAGATGGCAAGTTTAATGAAGTGTTTTATATTTCTGGTAAATGGTTTCTTTCGTCTTATGACCCCGAAACCAAAAAGCGTGTACCAGATAACACGCCGTTCTGTTTCGGTTTTTGTCTTTCAGAACAGGAACATGAAAAATCTAGCAGTTACCCAAACATAACTACAATAGTTTTCGATGAGTTCCTAACAAGACGTTACTATTTGCCCGATGAATTTATGCTATATATGAACCTGTTAAGCACAATTATCAGACAGAGAAACGATGTTAAAGTTTTTATGTTAGGTAACACGGTGAATCAGTTTTGCCCGTATTTCTCAGAAATGGGATTGAAACAGGTGCGGGTGATGGAACAGGGAACTATAGATATTTACCGTTTCGGTGAACACGGGGCAACGGTTGCAGTAGAATATTGCAGTACGATTGTTAAGCACAAAGCGAGTAACAAATATTTCTGTTTCGACAACGAAAATCTGCAAATGATTACGGGCGGTAAATGGGAACTCGCTGCATATCCCCACCTACCTGTAAAATACAAACCGAATGATGTGTTATTTGTCTTCTATATTCAGTTTAACGAAATGACCTTACAGGGCAACGTGATACAGATTGAGGACGAAGAAAACGGGGTGAATAACTTCATTTATATTCATAACAAAACAACCCCGATAAAGGACACAGACAACAGTTTGATTTATTCGTTGCAAATGAATGGCAAACCAAACTACAAACGAAAGTTGTTGAGTACTGCAACCTATCTAGAATCACAGATTACTAGATATTTCGCCACCGATAAGGTATTTTATCAAAATAACGAAATTGGTGAAATAGTTCGTAACTATTTGATGGCAAGTGCAAGAAGTAACATTATTACTTAATATCTGTTAACGGGGGTTAAAAATGTTTCACGTGAAACACTTTTCCCCCGTTTTATTTGGTTACACCAAATAATTTTCCTATCTTTGCATCATCAAATAACAAAGTTAAAATTTGCTATATGGACGTGAACGCAATTGTATCATTAATTAGTAACGTTGGTTTTCCTGTTGCGGTTTGTGTCGCCCTTTTCTTCTATATGGAGAAACAGAACGAACGCCACCAAAACGAAACCGACAAGTTAAATGAAACCGTACAAAGTAACACTAAGGTGTTGACAGAACTTTGTACCTTAATTAAAACGCTTGTTAAATAATGGAGAAAGAAAACTTATATAACAGATATCAAACAGAAGTTAAAAACAAAGATTCTGCATTATCCACATTTATGCGACGTGTTCTTTGTATGACTTCAAAGATGTTTGAGTACACGGGCACACCCGAAACAATGCCCCCTGTAGAACTTGAAAAGATTCTGCAAACATCGGGTAACGTTGGTATCGCAAAAGTAAACGGGGAACTGTATGCTTTACAGGGTACGCGGGGAGGCGAATGTGATGCGTATTATCAAGGCAAAGATTACGTTGTTGCAAATCCGTGGTTAAATTTGAACAAAACGTTTAAAATTGATTCCGATATTGTCGTTATCAACAACACACCGTTTGCAGATTCACTTTTGCCAATAATCGGCAAATATGGCATACTTTACACCGATGCGACAATAACGCTTAATTTGGCTAGCATTTTAACACGTATCACCATGTTAATTTCTGCTAGTGACGATAAGACCAAACAAAGCGCAGAATCTTTCTTACAGAAGATTTTAAACGGTGATTTCTCAGTAATCGGGGAAAATGCCTTTTTCAAGGGTGTTAACTTACAAACCCCACCGACACAGGGAAACCAACAAATCGGGCAATTAATTGAACTTTTGCAGTACTATAAGGCGTCAATGTTTAACGATTTAGGTTTGAATGCGAACTATAATATGAAACGTGAACGTTTGAACACGCAAGAAGTTTCAATGAATATAGACGCTTTAATGCCGTTCGTTGATTCAATGTTAACAGAACGTGTTGAGGGTGTGAAACGTGTTAACGAAATGTTTGGCACAGATATTACGGTAACGTTGGGGTCAAGTTGGAAGATTGAGCACGAAAACTATTTGTCGTTACTCGAAGCAACAGAAGACGGTCACGACCACACCGATACAGAAGACGTTGACCCTGTACAGGAAAACGAAACAGAAGAAACGCAAGAAACAGAAGAAACTGAAACAGAAACAGAAGAAACGAAAGAAACAGAAGAAACGGAAACAGAAACAGAAGAAAATGAAGAAACAGAAGAAACAGAAGAAAAAGAAGAGAAAGAAGATGAAAATTAATGAACTTTTCACGGGTGAAAATGGTTTGTTTGAAAAAATCTTTGCGCCCCTGTTTCCTGTTTTGTACAAATCAATTTTCGGGGACGATGACCCTAAAGTAATTGATAATGATTTACGTTTCAAATATGGAAACAGAACTCTAGTTGATGCAGTCACAAACGAAACTGCAACCGGTATTGTTAAAAGCATTATCACGGTGAAGTTTGATGAATGGCAAAAACAGATTCAAGTGTTTAATAACGAATATGACGTGTTGAACCCTGTAACGTCAAAGACAACGGAAACAACAAATAACACCGTTGACGAAACAGGCAATAACAACACTGTAGATTCAAGTGTTACATTTAATGATGGAGAATTTGGTAATGACACAAAGCAGCAGCGAGATTCCACAGGAAACCGACAAGAAACGGGCACCAAAACAGTTGTTAAAAACGGTGTTCCGTCTAGCGTTCCTACTAGTGAAATTATTCAAAAAGAAATGAGTTTGCGCAAAACTAATTTCAAAACGCAAGTGATATCAGAACTTGCCATAGAGTTAACAACAGATATTTATTAATACTTAATTTTTATAAAAATGGAAGTAAAACAGATTCGTGATTTAATTAACAGTGTATCGGATGAAGTATTGGGAAAAACCGAAATTGTCAAAGACGATTTGACAGGTATCGTTGATTTGGGCAAAGAGATTTTTAATAAGGGTATCGTTGACAATTACGTTAGATCACTTGTAAACCATATCGGCAAAGTGGTTTTCGTAAATCGCCCTTATTCGGGTAAAGTTCCGTCAGTTCTTATGGATGCATGGGAATTTGGTTCTGTATTGGAGAAAATCAGTGCGGACGTTCCAGCAGCAGAAGAGAATGACACGTGGAATCTTACGGACGGCAAAGAGTACAAACAGGACGTTTTCCACAAGCCAAAGGTTTCTGCTAAGTTCTTCAACTCAAAGGTAACTTTTGAAGTTCCCGTATCTATCACAGAAAGACAGGTAAAGGAATCTTTCAGCAGCGCAGAACAGTTGAACGGTTTCCTGTCAATGATTAACTCAGCAGTTGAGAAATCAATGACCATCAAGACCGATGCACTTGTTATGCGTACTATCAACAATATGATTGCGGAAACTTTGGAAGCAGACAAGACCGCTTTCGGGTTCACAGAGTCAACACGCGGAACTGTTAACTATGCGAGTGCGTCAACAGTTCGTTGTGTGAACCTGTTGAAACTTTACAACGACAAGACGGGTGAGCATTTGGCTCCAAATGTAGCAGTAACAAACCCCGACTTTATCCGTTTCGCTGCATATATGATGGGTTTATATGCAGACAGATTGCAGACAATTTCAACCCTGTTTAACGTTGGAGGTAAGGAACGTTTCACACCAAAGGACGCTTTGCATACCGTTCTGTTGTCAGATTTCGCGGCAGCAGCGAAAACCTATCTGTATGCCGACACGTTCCATAATGAGAACGTTTTGTTACCACAGGCGGAAACCGTGGCAAGTTGGCAAGCAACGGGCAAAGATTACGCTTTTGGCAGCGTTTCAAAGATTGATGTAATATCTGCAAGCGGTGCAACTGTTTCCATCAGTGGCGTATTGGGTGTAATGTTTGACCGTGACGCTTTGGGTGTTACAAATTTGGATAAGCGAGTGACGACCAACTACAACGCAAAAGCAGAATTCTTCAACAATTACTTCAAATTCGATTCCGGCTACTTCAACGACACAAACGAAAACTTTGTTGTGTTCTTTGTTGCCTAATTTGGTTGTTTAACTGTTGGGGTGTGTTTCCTGTAGTTGATAGCACAGGAGCACACCCCTTTTAACTTTTGCGGTATGATTAAAATTAAAACTTTCGTTTACAACGGTAAACCAAACGAAGTAAACAAGACTTTACAGGCAAACGAAGAGTACACGGGCGTATTGAATGCAACGTTTAACGTTTTAACGCCTGTAGTACGTTTCAGAACTCGCACGCCTGTAACTTTCAATTACGTTTACATCGAAAGTTTGAACCGTTATTATTTCGTTTCTGAGAAACAACAAGACGGTGATATTTGCACAGTTCGTTTGCGTGTCGACGTTCTGTTTACTTATAAGGATATTATCTTAAACAGTACTGCAACGTTAACAAAAAGTGAACACGGTAACAAATATCTTTCAAACCGTGCAAACGTGGTGGACGTTCGCCCTAATATCAGAAAACTAGATTTTCCGAATAAAGGGTTATTGAACGAAACAGGTAGTATTATTATGGTAACTATTAAAGGTAACGTTTAATTATGGCAACATTTGACATACAATATATTGGTACACCAGTTCGAAGTTCTTTTGAAATAAATAATACTATTTCGGGAACTGTTGCAAGTGTTACGGAAAACGGAGAAAGTAAAACAATAACGTTAACAGGGGCTGACGGTGGCAAATTTGAGGGGATTCCCGAAATTTACGACTTTATAAACGAAAATGGAGACTACATTACACAGGGGAGTTATTCCACAAAAATGACCGTTAACGGTAATGTGGCAACGGGCACAATTAACACTTATGACGATTCTTGTACCGTTGGTGGTGCAACATTTAATGCAACACTCGAACCACCAACGCCTACAAATTTGCTATCTTACGACACAGAAGGTTTAACTGGTGATGTGACAATAACCGACAAACAGGGAACGGACGCACACCATTTCAATATAACGGTAACGGGCAACGGTGACGGTACATTTACCGATTTAAAGGCTAGTTATGTAAATTTGAACGGTGATTGGGTGGGAAATACCCCGTTTAATGTTTCAGGCAACGTTGGTACGCTTACGGTTTATTGTTCTAAGGGTGACGAAATTACGATAAAGGGAAGTTTTATTGCAGGTGTAAAGGAACTGAAAATAATTAACAATATTGAAAACACAACTGCAAAATCAGTGGCAAGTGAAACAAATTACACCGTTACAGTTGAGGGAAATGCACAAGGAATGTTTAACGGTGTGCCTACAATAACATACGGTGGCGAAACTTACAATATGACCGTAACAGACCAAACCGCAACAATTATTGTTCCTATTGCAACGGAATCCGTTATAATAAACGGTGAATATTTGTTAGGTGATTTTATCGAAGTTAATTACGATTTAACAAATTGCAAAATTGATGGCGAAAAACCTGTAAAGGTTAAAACAGGTCAAAGTTACACGTTTAATTTCAGAGCTAACCCGAATGCGGAATTAACAAAGATTCAAACCGATTTCCTAAATGAATGGGGTGATTTGATTGTAGAAAAGGGCACAATTTCAGAAGATAAACAAACGGGAGTAGTAAAGTTTGAATTAACAACAGGGTCAAGCGATTTAACAGTTTGTGCAAATGCCGATGTAGTGCAACCGCCAACGATTAAAAATTATGGTGCAATAAATGTTTATATTGTTACGTTGGAAAATTTGGACGAATTTTCAAAAAAGCGTTTCTTTAAACCAACGGGCGAAAGTAACACGGGTACAACTTATTCTGAAGTTAATTTGGGTGAATATGTAAACCGTATCAAAAGAATATTTGCAGCCGTGCCCGTTGGTGGTAACGATGTTTTGAAATGCGGTAACTACAACACTGGGATAAATGTTAAATATCCCGATAGTGATATAATGGAACTAGATTTCGGCAACGTTGAACTAACAGGGGCAAACGATAACAATGAAGACTTTAACGCACAGATACAAATGTTTATCCCGTGCCGTGGCGTTGTTTCTATTGATAGTAATTACATCGGTAAAACGGTTAATTTGTCTATCAAAGTTAACGTGATTACAGGTGATGCAGTGGCGTTGTTGTCGTGCGATGGCGTAACGTTCCAAATTGAAAGTTTTTCTTTGTCACGTGATGTTATTTACCGTTTTGGTACAGATTTAAACGTTGTTGGTGGTGAACAATGGAACGAACAAATTTTGTACGGTTTAGAACCTTACGTGTTGATTACTGAAAATTTAACCGTAAACGTTCCTGTTAACAACACACAGGAAAACGTGACAGTTAAAGACGTTACAGGGTTTGCACAGTTTGAAAACGTGAATTTGGACGATGCAAACTTGTTGGTAGATGAGTACAACGATATTGTAAATCAGTTAGAAAAGGGTGTTTATTTATAAAAGAAAACAGGTGGTAAAGTTGTTGCCACCTGTTTTTCTTTATTTACTGTAAAACTTTAAAACCTTTTCCATAATTATTTCTTTTCTAAATTCATAATAATTTGGTTACGTGGTTTGCCGTTTCTGTTGCAAACTGAAACGTGAAACCAAAAACTTTTAGACCCCTTACGATGTTCTTTAATAAGTTGGTCAAACCCACCTGTTTCTCTCAGAACCTTTTCCAAAGATTCCATATCAGAACAAACCAAATCAGCAGCCAAACCCTTTGTGTGTTGACTGTTAACAACGCCCCCAACGGCTTTATTTAACATCAGGCAACGATAGCCACTACTAACTATGATAGGTTTACCCAACTTGTCACGAATGCCGTCTAAATAATCAGCCAAACGATTCAAGTTGTCAACGATTTCAAACGATGGCATATTATCAATGCCTAAACGTTTTGCAGTTGCTGAATTGATGAACTCAGACAAACTAAAATACTTAATCTTTTTCATATCACTTATTTTCTGTTGGTGTTACAATAAACCATTTGCGAGAATCTTTGTGCGTTGGAAAACGCCCCTTTACAGTTATTGAACAATCACCCTGTAAGTAATCAATCTTATTATTAAAGAACTCGCTTAATTTGTCAGAACGTACCATAAAAACCGTTACTTTGTCGGTTTGTTTCAATGTGATTCTAAAATATGAATGTTCCATATATCAATTATTTTAAGCCTGTAATTTGAACCTTACAAGCGGTTAAACTTATTGTTCGATTTTTAAAATACCGTAACCAACTGCTAACAAACTGTTGATAACGTTTTCTTTCTGAGAATCTTTAACGGTCATTTGACCTTTGACACTTACGTTTATAAATTTTATTGTTACCATAATTTTATATTTAAATGTTCAACTTTGTTTCTTAATCACGTTGCAAAGATACAACAATTTTGCGAAACCACCAAATTATTTTTGTTAAATAGTGTAAAAAGTTTAATTTAAATCATTTTAACAAATCGCCTCATTTGTTCC
>ERZ1673696.2853-NODE-2853-length-11434-cov-5.594516_pt1 | contig 11434 bp, 4 predicted proteins | sample MGYA00580226_ERZ1673696 | MGnify/ENA primary metagenome ERZ1673696 (study PRJEB41218, sample SAMN15661743) | gut metagenome | host: Homo sapiens | place: Canada: London | collected 2015-08-20/2019-03-30 | study: EMG produced TPA metagenomics assembly of... | reverse complement strand
ATTTGCCTGCCGTTCATGTCGCAAAGCACAACGGCATGTGTGCTGACACAGGCCGCAGGATAGAAGGCATGCAGGGAGCCAACTGCTTTGAGGTTTGCATTTACAAATTCTGTTTGGCAGCGATCTAGCAAAAGTACAACAATTTATCCTTTGCAAATTCAAAACGCGGAAGCTTTGCGCTGTGCGTTTGCTATGTTTTGGAAAGATGTGCTGCTTCGGCGCATCACCGCTCGAACTTGGGAAACAAGTCTGTAGCTTGTTGGGGCGCATTCTCTGCGCTTTGTCATCTTTGCGGCCTCTTCCGGCTGCGCCGCCCCACCACAACTTCATATCGCCCCATTCTGCCCGCAGCGATCATGCTGCGGGCTTTTCTGCGTTTTTAGGGCTTCATTGCTGTTCTCCACCTCCGTGAATTTGAAATTCCGACATTTCAAATTCCGCGCGAAAGCGCGGCGGCTGCATCTCATGCGGCCGTTTTGGCGCAGCCAAAAAAGATTCGGGGCGGCACGGAGCCAACGAAGTTGGTGGAGTACCGATTGCATTTTTGCGGCGCGAAAGCGCCGCTTTTTCTGAATTTCATGCAGAAAACATAAGAAAATGCAATCGGCACGGAGGCGGCGCAGCCGCCGGAGTAGCCCGCCGACTACTTCCCTCTCTCCGCCCAATCAGCAGCCGCGTTTCTTCCCTCACGGGGCCGGATCTGGCCCAAATCGCTTGCAAAAGCGGTGAATCTGTGGGGGGTCTGAAAGAAGCAAGATTTTGTGAAAAAAGATGAAATCCTGCAAAAAATAGTAGACTTTTCTATTCCCCTGCGGTATGATAAAAATTAGCAATGAAACGGCGCGCACAGCAGGGAAAACTGCCTGAAAAGCAAAGTCTACATTTGCGCGCAGCCATTTTGACAATTGCATATCGTTTATCAGCTGAAGATTTGTAACCGCGGGTTATCCGGATAGTCCGCAGTGAAAGAGCAATGAATCTACTCGCCCGGAACTGTGCGGATGAGCAAGTTTCCGAAGTAGCCTGCGCAGCGCGTCAGACAGCGCGTTTTCGCAGTCCATGTGGCCGAAAGGCCGCCATTGCGGGGCTTTCCCCGTGAGAAGGTAGGAAACAGCGCGCGGACGCGTCGCGTCCATAGTCCAAGTCAGGAGAATCGCTTATCTTTGCTGCACGGGATTCTGTCTGTTGATATCCCAGCATGTGCAGAGGCTGATGAACAGGGTAGATAGCACGATGATCCTATCGAAAACGCGGAGCAGGGCGCCGGTTTGTTTCCCAAATGGTGGAGGCAGATCGGCTTTTTTGCTGTGCGGACATCCAGTTCCTGTCATTCAGGGACCGGTATGCCCGCAGGAAACGACGATAGGAGGGACACCCACGATGGAAACACTGCATCTGCCTGAAACCCCGGACAAGGCGACGCTGGACCGCATCGAACGCGTCATCGCCTATAAAAACGTCCAGTTCATCATCGACCACCAGCACGACACGCCCGAGCAGCTGTCGGCCTATCTGAAGGCCTGCATGGACGAGCTTGGGCATGTCCCGGCCAAGGTGGAGGTCATCGGCGGCGATTATCTGGAATACCGCTTCGGCACGTGGCGCAAGGCGCTCGGCAGCTTCTATTCCGGCTCGATCGCCTCCTCCAAAAATCCACCGCCCTTCGCCGCCCGCAAGATCGTCCGGGATCTCTACGCGCTCGAGCTTCGCCGCAAGGAGCGCAGCGCAGGGGAGGTGCAGCGATGAATCCGCATCGGACCTGTCAGGAGAATATGGACGCACTGAAAAAGGTATTGACCCAGCGCACGCTGCTGGCGCTCTCGCGCAGGAACGTGGAATTCGTTCTGGCCCATCAGGCGGACAGCAATCAGCAGCTTGCCGACTATCTGCGCCAGTGCCGGGCGGAGCTGGGGCATATCCCCGGGCGCACCGAGGTGATCGGCGGCGATCTCATCGAGCTGCGCTTCCGGGGCTGGGCGAACGCCCTGTGCGCCAGCGGCGTCCCGGCGGAGCAGGCTGTGCGGCGCGTCCACCCCGCCCTGACGAAGACCGACCTTTTCCAGAAGGAATTTGAGGCCCAGCGCCAGCTGGACAAGCGGACCAAGGCCGAGCGGAAAAAGGCCAATCTGGAACGGGCGAAGCAGGACAAGCTCCGGCGCAAGGCCGGACAATAGAGCAGCTCCCCGGCATTCTGCCGGTGCTGATACATACGAAAATTCAATACGCAGCTTTTGTGGCAACTGCGCGACCCGGGGAGACCCGGACACGCAGATCTTGTTCTGCTGAACAAGGGAATCGGGTGCAAGTCCCGGACATGGGACCGGAGCCGGCAGGCTTTCGGTTTCGTAGCTGTGATTGCGGAGCGCTTGTTCGCGCGCGGAGACGCGCGTTGCGAAAGCGGGTCATTGGAACTGCCGTAATGGCGGGGAGAGAAGGCCGGACGAGCGCGTTGGGGGATACCCCCTGAACGCATCAGTCAGAAGACCTACACGAGCAAACGACCGCAGGGGAGCGTGCGCTCCTCTGGGGTCTGGCCGGTGTGCACAAAAGCAGCGATCTTTGTCGCTGCTTTTTTCATTGCCCGCCGGCGGAAAAACACGTACCCATCGGGCCTTCGCCCGTCTCATAGATGATCCGCGTCAACAACTGAATAGCTGCGGCAGGAAAGCATACAGACCCCGGGGAAATCGGCGACGAGACGAGCCGGTCAAGGGGCTGCCAACGTGGTCTACGTCGAGGCGGGCGGGAGCACAGGAAGACAGACTGACCGCAGAAACAGCATTTCTTTTCGTATCTGACGGTGTCAGCCGTGAAGATAAATATGATTTTGGAGGAAAACACAATGAAAACCAAAAGAAGAGCATTGGCATTAGTCCTCGCAATCGTTATGGTGTTCAGTCTGAGCATCGCAGCGTTTGCACGCGATGGTGGTACCATCACCAGCGCGACCATCAACGGCGAAACCGCAACAGTCACGACCATCGATGGCGTAAACTACGTCAGAGCGACCCTGAATGGCACAACCAATTACACAGCATCCGAGTATTCTCTGAGAACGGCAACCATTACGTTTGCGGCAAGTGAAGAAGCTACATCTGATGATGTTGACCTCACCGAGAACGATGACGGCACATATACTGCATCTGCCGATTTGTTCAACAAATGCGCCGATGTGTATGTTGGCGATACGCTTTACCGTTTTGCTGCTGGCCTCAAGAGCGGCGACGTTACGATCGACGCCAATGACCCGTGGAAGGTCGATTTCACAATCGGCGGCGAGTCCTTCACCAACAACGCCTATAACGTCCAGAACCCGGACATTGGCACCTCCACGGAGCCGGACGGCTGGACCGGCATTGCCTACACCGTGCGCGGCACCCTGCCCTCCACCGCGAACCTGTCCGCACTGTCGATGACCGTCGTGAAGAGAAACGCGGCTGCGACCATCTCCGGCACGGCTGTCACGGCTAACAGTGACGGTACCTACACCCTGAGCCTGAGCGGCACCGACAAGATGATTAAGGTCACCTATGCCGGTGAGACCAGAAACTACTACGTTGCGGCGACTGTGGCTGGCAGCAGCAAGGTGAATGTCAGCTTCACGATCGATGCCACCAATGCCAAGACCAAATATCCGACGCAGTATGCGGACATCAACACCAAGATGAAGGCTGCTACCGAAGATAAAACTGGTGTTATCCAGCTGGAGCTTGACAGCGGCGCGACCGTCTATGACGCGCTGGTCGCCGTCGGCACAAAGGCCGGCATCACCATCGGTGCACAGAACAGCAGCTACGGCGTTTATGTCTATGCCATCGGCGGCATTGCTGCAGGCGGCTCCGCGGGCTGGATGTACTCCGTGAACGGTGAAGTCCCGATGGTTGGCGCGGCCAGCTACGTCCTGACGAACAACGATGTTGTTCGCTGGTTCTGCGTAGGTTATTGATAACGGACTAACAACTCAACAACTGCGGGCGGCCACTTTGTGGCCGCCCGCCACTTTTTTGACTGAAATATGAGAAAAAAAAAGAATCTGCGCTTTGCAGTTTTGCTGCTGGCGCTGATACTTCTGATAACAACGGTTTCTGTATGCGTCTCTGCGGCAGACGACGATATGCCGTTTTCGACGATAAAGCTCATAGGAAAAAATGCGGCAGGGAGAGATAAAACATTCCTTTTCTATCCCAACCATGAGGCCAAAACGCTGATTGTTTACTATTCGGGAAAAGCGTCAAACGTTGTGGCAAGAGAGCCTAGATGGTCTGCGCTTGACAGCGATGGGAACGTAATCGAAGGGATGGTAGTCACCTGCGATGACTTTAAGAACAGCAGTGAAAAAGATATATCAGTAATTAAGGTCACCTATCAGGGCAAAACCGCTACTTATCTGCAGTATTATGCACCGGTTAAATGGTTGCTGTCGGGTGTAGAATACTCCGTAACAGACGACCGTGACAGCGATGGGAATCTGATACCGGAAAAAATATCAATTTCCACGATTACTAGCACGCTATACCCCAAAACGGAAATGGGCAACACGACAGTAACGACTGAATCCAACGCTGTTCCATCGAAAGAAGTTGCAAGCAAGTCAAAGATCACGCTGCTTGGATTTTGCGGTACAATTACGTCGATCGAGCCAAAAGATGCTGTACTTGAACAGACAAGTAACTCAGCGACGGTCAACTGGTATAAAACCGCCGGTAAAGTTACATTTACCATAGACGGAAGTAGCCTGCCTAAAGATAGCAAGCTGCAAGGTACAAGTGATACAAAAACGATTGAGGTCATTGACCAGCGAATCGTAAAACAGACGGCAGATGCCTGCACACATGGAACGATAAGAACCAATAGTCCGGACGTTCGCCCCGGAGGGTTTTCGTGGTGGACAGCCGAACCAGATGAAGGCTATAAACTGGATACGTTTACAGCTACAGACGCATTTGGCAATGAAGTGCAATGCGAGCGAAATGTGGGCGGCGACTCTAACGTTGTCAAGTTTACTGCACCTTACGGCGAAGTGCACGTCTCTGCAACGTTTACAGAGTTAGGCCCGAACGATAAGTCAAGTTATGCACAGATGAAAGGCATAAAGCTTGGCAAGTACGAAGGAAAAATCTCCGGTTCACAGGTCACGATCGAGGGGCCTATCAGTACGGATGATCTGACCCAGCTTGTACCGAGCTTTACGCTCAGCAAAGGGGCTTACGTGGAAAACGCAGATACCCTGCGCTTTGAGAACATGAAGCCCAAGACGGTCAGAGTCATGGCCGAAGACGGCTTCCACTACCGTGACTACACGGTGACTGTCTATCAGGTAACACTGGAGGGCCTTGGCACCGAGGCAGAGCCGTTCCTGATCAAAGACACCAATGATTTCACGAGCTTTGTCAAGTACCATCCCGAAGCACACTATCTGCAGCGGGACGACCTGAACCTGAGTGGAGTCACCGCGCCGTCCGGTGCCGTGATCGGCGGCACGTTCAAAGGCGTCTATGATGGTGGCAGCTATAAGATCACCGGCCTGACGCTGAACAATTTGGGCGACGGCAGCAACGCCGCACTGTTCCATACCATTTCCGGTACGGTCAAGAATCTGACCATCGAGAGCAACTGCAGCTTCACTGCCCGCCAGTGGGTCGGCTCCTTCGCCCTGTATCTGAAGGACGGCGGAAAGCTGGACAACTGCACCAACCGGGCGGCTGTCACCTGCAAGCCGAAGGGCACGGTCGATGACACCATCAACTGCTTCGCGGGCGGCCTCGTGGCCCGCACGGACGGCAGCTCATGGAATGCGCCGCAGAACCAGATCACGAACTGCCGCAATGACGGCGACGTGACCGTCGACCCGGCAGACACGCCGAACGGGAACTTTGCCAGCGCGGGTGGCCTCGTCGGCGGCCCGTCCAACGTGAAGATCGACCAGAGCATCAACACCGGCAAGGTCACCAACGAAAAGTCAGTGCAGAACTACTACGGCATGGACGGCAACTGCACCGGCGGCCTCGTCGGCCAGATCGACCCGATCGACGCGTTCGGCGTGAAGACCGAGCTCATCGGCTGCCTCAACACCGGCAAGGTCTCCGGCGGCTGCAATGTCGGCGGCATCGCAGGCAAGGTCAACAATAAGGGCGGCTCCGTCCTCATCGAGTCCTGCCGCAGCCTCGGCAATGTCCACGCCACCAACGAAACGGACGTGCAGAACGCCGGCGGCATCCTCGGCTGCGGCTACGCCGAGATCTACAACTGCGACTCCGCCGCCGCCATCACCGGCGAGACCACCGCCGCCAGCGCCTACCGCGGCGCGATCGTCGGCTATCTCCGCCGCGAGAACTCCGTCATCAGCCGCTGCTTCGTCGCCAACGCCGACGCCGTCGTCGGCGGTCAGGCCAGCGGCGTCAGCTATTCCGGCGCGGTCGAGACGAAGTTCATCGCCGCCTCCGACGTCAACGCGCAGACCCACATCGACGAGCTGAACGCCTATGAAAAGCCCAAGTCCCTCCTCAAGATCACCTTCCGCAAGCCCACCGAGGAGGAAAAGGAGTGGGCAGGCGACAACTACATCCCCGGCGAAGCTGAGACCGCCAAGGGGTATGAGGCCAAGCTCCTCGGCTTTGCCATCGATGGCCGTCAGGCGGAGATCGACGAGGCGGCGAAGACCGTCACCCTCGTCCTGCCCAACGGCACGGCCCTGACGAGCCTCACCCCGACCCTCACCCGCAGCTCCGGCGCGACCTATACGCCCGCAGGCGCGCAGGACTTCTCCGGCCCCGTGACCTACACCGTCACCTCGGAGGATAAGTCCGCCACCGCGACCTATACCGTCACCGTCACCGCCGCCTCGGAGGCCAGCGGCCTCGGTTCCTTCGCCGTGAAGCAGGGCAGCACCGCCTACACCGTCACAGACGGGCAGGACGGCAAAAAGACCGTCACCATCCCGGCCTCCGCCCTCGCCTCCAACGCCGAGTCCGCTCTGACCTTCCTCTACCGGACGAATTCCGGCGAGAAGGCCACCGGCACCATCGGCGGTACGGCCCTGACGCAGACCACCTCCGGCGCGTATGACGCCCTCAGCTGGCCCTTCTCCACCGCCACCCTCACCAGCGGCACAAAGACGCTGACGATGACCTTCGGCGGCGAGACCCAGCTGGTCGACATCGTCATCGTCCCCGAGCTTTCCAGCCTCTCCGTCAAGATCGCAGATGCCGCCCAGCGCGTCACGAAGACCGAGACCGGCTACAAGCTCGACCTGCCCGACTCCGCCTCCACCGTCTCCGTCACCGCCGTCCCGGCCCTCACGTCGGACACCGTGACGATCAGCGGCACAGCGAACACGACGGCAGACGTCGACGTGACAGGGAAGACCAGCTTCGACATCGTGGTCAGCGGCAAGACCCTCACGGTCGCCATCAACCGCGTCAAGACCACCTCCGTCACCTTCACCACCACCCCCGCCGACGCCGCCGTCACCGTCATCGATCAGGCCGGGACCCCTGTCCTGCCCGACTCCAAGGGCGTCTATACCCTCCTCGGCGGCGCAGGCTACACCTACACCTACCGTGTCTCCAGCAGCGGCTACGTCACCAAGACCGGCTCGCTGACACAGGTGCAGCTCAGAGGCGGTTCGCTCCTCATCGACGTCAGCCTCGCGCCCGCGGGCAGCACCGTCACCCCCGTCGACCCGACCGAGCCCGTCACCGGCGAATGGCCCAGCTTCCGCGGCAACGACAGCAACAACGGCGTCACCTCCGCGAAAACGCCCATCTCCAAGGACGAGACCGTCAAGTCCTGGTCCGTCCAGATCGGCGGCACCCCGACCCCGCCGCTGATGGTAAATGGCAAGCTCTACGTCCTCACCGGCAGCACCGTCAAGGCCATCGACCCGAAGACCGGCACGGTCACCGCGACCTCCGAAAAGCTCGCCGGTACCAGCCAGTTCGGCACGAACCCCATCGCCTACGGCGACGGCAAGTTCTACATCCAGCTGGATGACTTCAGAGGCACGAAGAATGACGGCAAGGCCTGCGTCCAGGCCATCGACGCCACCACGCTCAAGAGCGTCTGGGTCTCCGAGTATTTCCCGGGTCAGCTCATCTCGCCCATCACCTACCACAACGGCTACATCTACACCGGCACGTGGCAGGCCGAGGAACGGACCGGCACCTACTTCTGCCTCTCCACCACCGACGAGGACCCGACCAGCACTACCGAGACCAAGCAGACCAGCTGGACGATCTCCAAGCAGGGCGGCTTCTACTGGGTCGGCGCCTACGCGACGGACAATTACGTCATCTTCGGCTCCGACAACGGCAAGGGCGGCTCCACCGAGTACGGCTCCACGCTCTACAGCGTCAACGCGAAGACCGGCGCCGTCATCGACACCGAGACGAACCTCATCGGCGACCTCCGCTCCGCCGTCGTGAAGTCCGGCAGCTACGTCTACTTCACCTCCAAGGCCGGTTCCCTCTACCGCGCCACGGTCGCGGCCAACGGTTCGCTGAGCGAGTTGACGTCCCTCGAGCTCGACGGCATGATCACCGGCACGCCCGTCGTCTGCGGCGATACCGTCTTCGTCACCTGCTCCGGCCAGACCCAGTTCCAGAGCCCCGGCAAGATCTACGCGATCAAAGCTGACGCGGAGACCATGTCGGTGTATGATCGTGCTGCAACGACCGGCTACATCCAGTCCAGCCTCCTCGTCTCCGACGCCTACAAGGCGGGCGAAGGCAAGCTCTACATCTATGGCTCCTGCAACGAGGAGAACGGCACCATCAACTTCTTCAAGTACGACGTCGCGAACCACACCTTCGACACCAGCGTGACGAAGGAGCTCTACACGCCGACGAGCGCAGAAAAGCAGTATAATCTCTGCAGCCTGATCTGCGACGCCCGCGGCACGCTCTACTTCAAGAACGACTCCGGCTACCTCACCGCCCTTGCCCGCGAGGTCATCGAGACCGACGTGAGCAAGGTCGAGGACATGATCGATGCGCTCTTCCCGATCACCGACGACAGTCTCACTGCCATCAAGCAGGCACGCCGCTACTACGAAGCCCTCGGTGACAAGAAGAGCGAGGTCACCAACCTTATCTCGCTCGAACGGGCCGAAGCCGAGTATCAGCAGCGCCTGACCAACAAGCGCCAGACCGCGCTCGACGATCTCAAGAAGATCTACGACGCGAAGGACACCAAGGGCTTCACCGCCAGGGGCCTTCAGAAGCTCAAGGAGGCCTATGAAGAGGGCGTCCGGAACATCAACAACGCCGACGACTGCAAGCTGGTCGAAAGCAGCTTCAACGCAGCCGCGGAGAAGATCAACAAGCTCAACGGCAAGGATATCACGGTCACCTTCCGCCTCATCGGCGCGCTGCAGGCCACGCAGGACGTCAACCTGACGAAGGACAGCTACCTGCCCGAATACGTGACCTGGATCCCCACCACCTCCTACGACCTGCAGGAGGATGCCACGGTCTACGATCTTTACACCAAGGCCATCGGCGAGGCTGGTCTGCGCTCCATCGGCGAGGAGAACGACTATGTCCGCACGATCTACGCCCCGTCCTGCCTCGGCGGCTACGCCCTGAGCGAGTTCACCAACGGCGCGCGCTCCGGCTGGATGTACACGGTCAACGGCACGCATCCGGACCGCGGTCTGAAGAACTGGAAGCTCAAGGACGGCGACGTGGTCGTCTGGCACTACATCAATGACTACGCGCACGAGGCAGCCGACTGGTTCGACGACCCGGATTATCCCGCCCTCGGCGACGGCACTTACTACAACGGCTGGCTCCGCGCGGCGGACATCAGCCCGGAGCAGTATGTGCAGCAGCTGCTCGGCAAGATCCTGAAGGTCGGCAAGAACGGTTCCGTCGAGCCGAAACTGACGCTCTCGCACATCGGCAGATCCGTCACCTTCACCTTCAAACCCGACAAGGGCTACCACGTCAAGGACGTCAAGGTCGACGGCAAGTCCGTCGGCGCGGTCACGACCTACACCGTGGACAAGCTGACCGTCTCGACGAGGATCGAAGTCGAGTTCACCAACGGCGTGCTCCCGTTCACCGACGTGCGCGAAGCCGACTGGTTCTATGACGATGTCGTCTACGCCTATGAGAACGGCCTGTTCTCCGGCACCAGCGACACGACGTTCAGCCCGAACGCTTCCATGACCCGCGCCATGCTCGTCACAGTCCTCTATCGTCTCGAGGGCCAGCCCACTGTCTCCGGCCGCAGCGGCTTCTCGGATGTCAAGCTGAACAGCTACTACGAGGACGCCGTCACCTGGGCCGCCGACAACGGTATCGTCAACGGCACCGGCGCCACGACGTTCAGCCCGAACGCCAACGTCACCCGCGAGCAGATGGCTGCCATCCTCTACCGCTACGCGCAGTACAAGCAGTATGGCACCACCGCCAGCGCAGGCCTGAACGGCTTCTCCGACGCCGCGAAAGTCTCCGCCTACGCCAAAGCCCCGCTCAGCTGGGCCGTCGCCGAGAAGCTGGTCAACGGCTCCGAAGGCCGCCTCCTGCCCACCGGCAACGCCACAAGAGCACAGGTCGCCGCCATCCTCCACCGCTTCGTGGAGAATGTTGCAAAGACCACCGCCTGATCCTTTCCCGCACAGGGCTGCCCCCAAAGGGGGCAGCCCTGTTTTCTGCCTTGCGCCCCATGCGTATGCAAAGGCGCTGCCCGGCAGGCGCAAAGCGGCGGCCGGGTCATCCGGCCGCCGCTTTGGTTAGAAGCTCCGCGTCTCCGTATTCATGAAATCGTGGATCACATCGAAAAGATGGATGGGATCCAGCTGGTGCTCGGTGCAGAGCTTTGCCAGGCGAGTGACGCCGGGGCGGTCATTGGAAAAGGGCACGACAAAAAAGATCGTCGTCCAATGCGTCTGCAGATATTTCTGCACAAGAATTCCGTAGGCATAGAGCATCCGCGCCTCGCCATGCGCTTCATAAGGAATATGCCGGTAAGTAAGACCTTCTGGATCCTCTGTCTTGGCTGCAGTGGGGTGCACATCCAGGCGGTTCCATTCCGCCGAGAGCCGGAATGCTGCGTGCAGGAATGCGACCGCCTCCCGCGCAAGCCCCTGCGCCTGCGGGTGCAGCATCCGGAGTTCCTCCTGGAGCGTGTCCAGGAGGAACAGCACGAATTCCTCCGCGTACACCGGCCCGGAGATCAGCTGCGCCGGTGAGAGATCCAGGCGTTTTGCGATCTCCTCGATCGAATCCGAGCGCAGACACTTGTCCCCTTTCAGATACCCCTGCAGGGTCGAGCGTGGGATCCCAAGCTCCTTTGAAAATTCCAGTTTTGTTTTTCCTGTTTCCTTCATTTTGCTTTGTAGCATGGCTGCAATATTTTTCTCTATCTGTATATCCAAAGCCACCTCCCACCCAAAGGATACGGAAATGGTTTCTTTTGGTAAATACCGGCA
>ERZ1673696.2851-NODE-2851-length-11440-cov-13.714361_pt1 | contig 11440 bp, 9 predicted proteins | sample MGYA00580226_ERZ1673696 | MGnify/ENA primary metagenome ERZ1673696 (study PRJEB41218, sample SAMN15661743) | gut metagenome | host: Homo sapiens | place: Canada: London | collected 2015-08-20/2019-03-30 | study: EMG produced TPA metagenomics assembly of... | reverse complement strand
AAGCGAGTGTTCTCACAGCTTTTCAAATGCTGTAAGAACACTCGCCATGGTGCGCCCGACAGGACTTGAACCTGCACGCTTACGCAATGGAACCTAAAGGTGATGTCACCTTCGTGAAAGATTTTTTATGATTTGATATAACTCTCTAATGAAGCAATCCTTCTGTTAGCCTGAACCGCACTCGGTAATTTGGAAAGCAGCAACTGTGCGGCAGTCTTGCTGTTTATAGAATTCACACACAAGCAAGTCTGAATTATGTGTGAATTTTTTGTTGCAATTATCTGCAATTCATGATAAAATTCAAGCACAGATAAAATATGTTTGTGTGCGAATTTTAATTAAGAGGGTCGGTGATTGCATGGACAACCGGGAACTGGCGAAAGTGGTTATTGTAAGCAGGGGTGGCGTTGCGAAATCTGCTGATTTTGTTGCCGCCGGAATCCGTGCAGTTGATGTCGTGAATATGTGCAACGCCGGTTACCTCGAACGAGTACGCCACGGCTATTACAGCCTCGCCGGGGAAAGTATTGTTTCTGAGGAGCAGCTTCTCGCAACGCTTGTTCCGCAGGGGATTGTGTGCGCAGAATCAGCCCTCTTCTACTATGGATACAGTGATTTCGCACCACGTAAATGGTCCATAGCGGTGCCTCGTACTATGTCCAGAGCAAAACTTGAAGTGGATGCGCTTGTTCTGCAGGCGTACTTTGTGCAGGACAACCTGTATGAACTGGGTAAAACCACAGGGCGCTTTCAGGGTGTTGAATTGCCTGTTTATGACCGGGAAAGAACTATTTGCGACTGCTTCAAATATCGTTCCCGGCTGGACAACGAAATGTTTTCCAAGGCGTTGAATGCTTACGCAAACGATACGAAGAAAAATCTGAACAACCTTTCTGCATACTCTAAAAAGCTGCGAGTTTATAAAAAAGTGACTGAACTGATGGAGGTGCTGCTCAATGCCTGATGTTGCGGCATCTGTACTGGCGAGATTGAAAAACAAAGCGAACGAAAGCGGAAGAACCTATCAACTTTGCCTGCAGCTTTTTTGCCAGGAGGAATTTCTGCGCCGATTGGAAGAATCCAAATATGCTGAAAATCTTGTACTTAAGGGCGGTTTGTTCATCTATACCATTACCGATTTTGACAGTCGTGTGACAATGGATATAGACTTTCTTCTCCGGAAAGTGCCAAACACACCGGAGCAGCTGAAAACTGTGCTGGAGGAAATTATTTCCGCTCCTACTGGAAATGATTTTGTGACTTATGAAATTAAAAGTATTGCGCCGATTGCTGTAGCGAAAAAATACGCAGGAATCGGTGCATCCCTCGTGGCTCGGATCAAGAACACAAAAACACCGCTCAGCATTGATTTTGGTGTAGGTGACGTTATCGTTCCAAAGTATGAAAAGAGGAAGATTCCTACGCAGCTTGAAGATTTTTCCGCTCCGGCGGTAAATACATACTCTCTTGAAACGACCATCGCAGAAAAAATCGATGCAATCCTCAATCTGATGGAATTCTCCAGCAGAATGAAGGACTATTACGATATTTATTATCTGGCAAATAAATTTGACTTTGACGGCGTGTTGCTGACCGAAGCCATGAAAAAGACCTTTGCCAACCGTGACCACAGTTTTACCGTGAAGCAATTCGAGCAGGTGATGGCTTTCAACAGCGATGAAGTAATGCAGAAAAAGTGGAAAGCATTCTGCCGCAAAACCGATATAAAAACCGACGATTACAGTACTGTGCTTAAAACGATCAACGAATTTCTTTTTGAGCCGTTTGTTGCAGCTGTGGAAGGCAGAAACTATGTGAAACGCTGGTCGGTGTCAGAAAACAAATGGAGCTGATGCCGAAAAGATAAAGAAAGGTATATTTCAATGGCCAAGCAGAAAGTGGAAGAAAAAATCAATCTGGACGCTATCCTGTTTAAATGCCGCGATATTCTGCGCAAGGCGCGCAACTCCGGATCGTTCTTTGAAAAACGCGATATGATGCTCACGCTGGTGTTTTTGCGTTTCATTGGCGAAAAATTTGAAGATGGCGTAGAGAACTTACGGCAGAATCTGATCAAAGAGGGACTTGACCCTGATGACGAAGCAATTAAAGCCGCTTTTTTGGACGACCCCACTTTTACGGACGGTACATATAACCTGCCTGTGGATGCGCGCTGGTCAACGATCATCCAGACGCCTGCACCTAAGCTGAATGTCGCCCTTGATACTGCTCTGCATAGCATTGCTGCCAGCAGCAAACAGTTGAAGGGGTGTTTTGTGGAGGGCACGTTTACCACACGCAATCTCGCTCCCAACGATATCAAGCAGGTAGTCGATGAAGTCAATAAGATCAGTCACAGGGTCTTTGGCGAAGAGAAAGATCTGATCGGCCGCGTTTATGAGTACTTTCTGAAAGAATTCGCTGTCAACGCCACGAAAGAAGAGGGCGAGTTCTACACCCCGCACGATGTTGTGCAGCTGATCGCGACGATGATCGAGCCGTTTGACGGCACACTTTATGACCCCTGCTGCGGCTCTGGCGGTATGTTTGTCCAGAGTACCGATCTTATCCGGGAAAAGCGCGGCGATATCAGGAGAATCAATGTCTACGGTCAGGAAAAGGAAGCTGCAACCTACCGCCTGGCGAAGATGAACCTGGCCCTGCGCGGCATCAGCCATAATCTCGGCGAAGAAAGCGACTCCACTTTTACGCACGATCTGTTCAAAGGTCTTTACTTCGACTACATCATGGCCAATCCGCCCTTCAATCTGAAAGGCTGGTACGACGAGAATCTGAAAAACGATTCCCGCTGGGTGGATTACCAGACGCCGCCCGAAAGCAACGCCAACTACGCATGGATCCTCCACATTCTTTCCCATTTGAAAGCGCTCAAGGGTGTTGCAGGATTCCTGCTGGCCAATGGCGCTTTGGGCGACAGCGATACGCTTGAGATCCGAAAAAAGCTGATCCAGAATGATAAGGTCGAAGCCATTATCATTCTTCCGCGCGAGCTTTTTATCACCACGGATATCAGCGTCACCCTCTGGATTCTGAATCAGAATAAAAAGGGCGGGGCGTATCACGGCAGAATGCTGCGCAGCCGCGAGGGCGAAATCCTGTTCATGGATCTGCGCACGTGGACAGAAAACCCGGTTAAAAACGAGAGCAAAAAGAAAGTCCTTTTAAGCAGCGAACAGATTCAAAAAGCCGCCGACATTTATCACACATGGCAATCCGAGGGAACCGACGGCGCAAATTATGCTGTGCCGGAGCTTTACCGCAGCGTCAGTAAGGGCGAAATTGAAAAGCAGGGCTGGAGTCTTGTCCCCAGCAAGTATATCGAGTTTATCGACCATGATCTGGAGATCGACTATGCCGCTGAAATGAGCCGTATTCAAAAAGAGATGCGCGAAGTTCTGAAGCAGGAAATGAAGTCCCAAAAGATGCTTGAAGATGCCTTCAGGGGGATTGGGTATGAGCTTGCATAAATATCGATTGGGCGAGTTGATTGAACTGCTTGAACATACGAACAGTGACTTGCACTACGGTGTTGATGATGTGCGAGGCGTTAATAACCTCAAACGCCTTATGCCCACAAAAGCAGACGTAAATGAGCGTGATTTAAGCAAATTCCAGATTGTTAAACCCGGCGAATTTGTTTTCAATCATCGAACCTCTCGTAATGGCAGTAAATTCAGCATCGCTTTAAATGATGGAAATACTCCTGTTATATGCACGGAGGATTATGTGGTTTTCCGAATAAAGGTAGATAGTAGAGACGCGCTGATTGCAGAATGGCTCTATCTGTATTTTAATCGTTCTGAATTTGATCGGTATGTGATAACAAACTCTTGGGGCAGTTCCACGGAATTCTACAACTGGGAGGATTTGTGCGACATAGACATTGAACTCCCAGATTTACCGACACAGCAGAAATATGTCGATGTCTATAATGCAATGGTCGCCAATCAGCAGGCATACGAGCGCGGCTTGGAGGATTTGAAGCTCACCTGTGATGCACTGATTGATAAAGTTAAGCATACCGCCACTAAAAAAACAATTCGCAAATTGCTGGTAGAAGTCGATAATCGAAACGATAACGGAACAGCCACAAATGTGCAGGGTATCAATATAGAAAAACAATTTATGCCTTCTGTTGCGGATATAACCGGAGTTGATCTTAAAAAATACAAACTTGTGCAGAACGGACAGTTTGCATTTTCGGGTATGCAGACGGGACGAGATAAGTGCGTCAGAATTGCGCTTTATAGAGAGGAGGAGCCTATTGTTATTTCTCCTGCATATACAGTTTTTGAAACAAAAGATACAACGGTTTCTCCCGAATATATCATGATTTGGTTTTCTCGCATGGAAACTGACCGGCACGGATGGTTTATGAGTGACTCCAGTATCCGTACAAATCTTGACCTCGACCGGTTCTATGAAATTGAAATCCCTGTTCCCGATGAGAAAATGCAAAAAATGTGGGCGTTGAGGAAACCAATCCTCGATGCCCACATTTCTGCGTTACAGAAAAAAGTGCAGGAACTGGAGCGGGAGATAGATGAGATTGTAATATCGTATCTAACATTTTAACACCTCCAAACTTATTATTAGTTGAATGATTAACAAAAACGACGAGCCGCCGTTTCTGGCAGCTCGTCAACTTACGTTGGAAAAGTACCACCATTTTGATAGAATACGCCCGGTTTTACTGGGTGCATTTTTATTTCGACAGGTTGTCAATCAACTTGCCGACTGAACCAGCTTTCCTTTTGTGCTCTGCACCTTCGGTATCCTTAGCGTAAACAAAGAGCTTTGTTTTACGGTTTTCCTTCGAAAAGCACTTCAATTCCTTCTGCTCCCGGTCAAGCGTATAGTTCTCCGGATCGGCAAGGAACGCCTGCGCCGCGAGGAAAAATCCCCCGCTGCCACAGCAGGGGTCCGCGATCGTTTTCATCGGCTCCGGGCGGATGCAGGCGACCATCGCCTGGATCAGCGCGCGGGGCGTGAAATACTGACCCGCGCCGGATTTTACGTCTTCTGCGTTTTTCTGCAGCAAACCTTCATAGATCTCGCCCTTCACGTCCGAAGACATGGAGACCCATTTCTCCCGGTCGATCATCTGCACGATCCGGTAAAGGATTGCCGCATTGCTGATCTTGTTGATCGCGCCCTTGAAGATCTGACCCAGGATGCCGCCCTGCTCCCCCAGCTTTTCCAGCGTATCTTTGTACTGTTCTTCCAGCGCTGCACCCGTAAGGGTGTTCATATCCTGCCATGTATAGCCGGCAGGAATACCGGACTCCTTCTTATATGGCGGCTTGGCATACTCGTCCGACATCTTGAGGAATATCAGGTATGTAAGCTGCTCCAGATAATCCCCATAGGATAATCCGTCATCGCGGAGAGGATTGCACATGCCCCAGACTTTTGAAATGATAGATGATGTTTGTTCAGGCATTGTTGCTCTCCTTTACACGGCTTGGAATACTAACATGATAATCTGTTATATCAACTTCACCATCTTTGGCAATTCTAAAAACAAGGTTCAGAACTACAGAATACTTGTTTTCAAGCAAATCAGAGTAATAAAAAATCATTGATACCCGAGCCTCATATTCGCTAAAGTCCTCTTTATGTTCGGCATAAAAATCAAAGTAGATGCTTTTTTCTTCTCCCGGAGCAAATGCTGTAAAATCGAGGTCGTACCGCGGATAGCATCCATCCAAATTGCACCATGTGTATGTAAAGTCTTTTGCAACACCAAGACCAATATTTTTTATTGAAATCCTTCGATCGATAACGGTACTGTTCTCTGCGTTGCTGTTCGAAATAGTAAGCCCTATGCACTCAACAAAATCCCGTATATCATCATGTACTATGATTTCAAAATACGGCATCATTTGGAGCCGTTCATTTTCTGCAAACTGACGTTTCGATTCTTCGAGCTGTTCTTTAGTTGCTTCAGCAGATTTGATATTTGCCCGGCAAATTTCGATAGTTGCGACCACATAAATGAAGGTAATCAACACCATAAGGGAATTGCTGTATTGTTCTATCCAGTCATGAAAGAACCAAAGAATTAGGGCCATTATGAAAAGAAAAGCCAGCAGTAAAAGATAGTATTTTATTTTGTCTTTCACTTATCACAGTCTCCCCTCAAAAGCATCTTTCAAAATACTCTGCCGCATGGCTTCCGCCTGCTGCAAAGCTGTATCCACTGTCTGCTCGATGCTGTCGCAGACGGACAGACGGGATTCGATATATGTCAGCAATCGCTTTTGTATTTCCACAGGTGGCATTGGCACGATTGCATTTCCTACATCCGTCTGATTAATGCTTGCCTGATTAACTGCTTGCTTTGCACTCTTAGTTAATTCTTTTCTCCCGGTGGACGACGATAGATAATACGTTAGAAAATCACCGTTCACCTTTTCGTTGTCCAACTTTATGCGCATCATATTACTTTCAAATACAGTTGTCTCTCCTAGGAAACGAACCAAAGCACATTTTCCCAGATAAGGCATGGAGTTCACACGATTGACAATTAAATCTCCTATTTCCAATGAATAGCGTGTAATCTCATCCACAGTAAGGTTAACGCGCTTATAGTAATAGTCTTTTACTATGAAGCCATCATAGAAACCATCTATTCTTAAAATTGGAGTTCCATTATCACTGTAATCGCTTTTCGGTTTATATAAACCATTCTGTGGCGACCCAAGAATGGCTGTATTGAGTGTTTGATAATACTGATCTTCAATTGAATCAAACGCCTCTTTCAGCACGGCCTGCCGATACACCGCAAGCTGTGCTTTTGTTTTTTTCAGCGTTTCCACCCCGGCGTCGAGTTGTGAAAACAGCTCCTCAATACGGGAAACGATGCGTTCCTGTTCTGGGAGAGGAGGAACACTGACTCTAATCTTCGAATACTGCTGTATCCAATACCGCTTATGGGTGCTATGGTCGAAATTGATGATCTGCATCCGATAATAAATATACTTTGGCAAAACCAGCTCGGTTACAGGGGTCAATATCTTCATCGCAGACGATTTGACTTTGAATTTAAAATTAACATACTGGCTTGCCGTAGTAAAATCATCAAATATGATGACAGGAAGTTGATCGTATATTCCTTCTTTTTCGTCAGTATATCCGAGAATAAAAGATTTCCCAGCAGTCAACACAGGGGTTTCATAAGCATCGTTATAATCGGTCGATTCAACGATATATGGGGTGGGCTGTTCATAATAGAGCAATTCACCAAGCTCATATTCTTTATACTCCATAATGAGATGCCCTCCTTACGCCACCAGTTCCACGTTCATTTCCTGCAAAATCACCTCATAGCTGTCTCCGAACACATCGTAAAACCTGCCCAGACCGCCCTTGCGATCAAAGGGACTGAGGTCCAGATCCTCCGGCTCAATACTGAGGGAAACAGCGATGTGATCCTTGATGAGGCGCAGCCATTCCATCTGCTCGTCTGTAAAGTGCACAGCACCTGCGTTCCGGCGCAGCGTCCACTGCATGAAGTTATAATTCACCTTGTCCGCGAACGGGGCGAGATGATTGGCATAGCCCATCTCAAAGCGGATGATGGAGATCAGGTCCGTAAGCTGCGCCACGGTGCCGCGCCGTAGCTTTTCCGGCTTCCTGATGGCATAGCATTCCCACAGGCGCTCGATGGTGATGTTCTGCGCCTTCAGCTTTTCATACAGGGCTTTGAGCTTTGTAATCGCCATGGGACGGTCCTTATACCGCTGATCGTAAATTATCCGCAGGGCAAGGATCTCATCCTTGTTTTCCTCGATAAACGCATGGAAGGTCTTGAGGATGCGGTCTGCATTCGCCTGCTTGTCGGTATCATACCCGGCAAAGAGCACCGTGTCGATATTCACGGAATCGATGACCTGCTCATGGCTGCGGCGCACATTCTCGATGTAATCGCGAATATCCGGATTATAGAAGGGCTGCACGGCCTGTTGGATCAGCGCCTTCTTTGCCTCATCCATGCGGTGCTGCTCGTCCTCAGTCGGCTCATGATCGTCGGACAAATCGACACCGGCTTTCGCGGATACGACATCTGGGTCGAAAGCATCCAACAGCCGCTGGGCGATGTTCCCTACGCTGCTGCCGACGGTGCTGCTGAATTCGGCGCGCTCCCGGTCGGTCATCTGGCTGTTGAGCCGGATCACACGGTTTGCAAGGGATGTGAGGGTGTCTTCATCCTTTGCACCCATGGCCACAGTCAGCATCAGTTCCTTCATGCTGACGGAGGGCTTGCGCTCCAGCGTGCGGGTCTCGGTCTTTTTGGATTTCGTGACGCCTACGGCGTCCACGATCACAAAATGATCCTTGTTTTCCGTGGCGGACGGTGTGACCTTCTGCAGGTCGTCCTTGCCGAGGGTGCGGGTGCCTCGACCCTTCATCTGCTCAAAATAATTCTTGCTGCGAACATCGCGCATAAAGATCAGGCACTCGATGGGCTTCACGTCCGTCCCGGTGGCGATCATGTCAACGGTAACGGCAATACGGGGATTATAATCGTTGCGGAAGGCGCTGAGAACAGTCTCCGGACGGTCCGCTTGACAGGTGATCTTCTGGCAGAATTCATTGCCCTCGCCAAACTCCTCCCGGACGATCTGAATGATATCATCCGCATGGCTGTCGGTCTTGGCAAAGATCAGCGTCTTGGGTACTTCGCGGCGATGCGGGAAAAGCTGCGTGAACAGGTTGTCCCGGAACGCTCGGATCACGGTGCGGATCTGGCTGGGATTCACAACGTCCCGATCCAGCTTTGCCGTGGTATAGATCAGGTCCTCGTCCATCTGTTTCCAGCGCTTGGCGCGAGTCAGGCGGTCCCGGTACTCGATCTGCTGCTTCAGGATCATCGCGCCGTTTTTCGTCACGTCGGTTTCAATGAGGAAAATGTCCTCGCCCACATTCACGCCGTCGATGATGGCCTGCTCACGGGAATACTCGCTGACCACGTTCTGGTTGAAAAAGGCAAAGGTGCGTTTGTCCGGCGTGGCGGTCAGGCCGATGATGAAAGCGTCGAAATACTCCAGCACCTGATTCCACACGTTGTAGATCGACCGATGGCATTCATCGACAATGATGCAGTCGAAAAATTCCGGGGGATATTTCTCGTTGTAGACGACCTCTTTCGTCGCCTGCGCGTCGGCCCCGGCCTACTCAAAGAAGGATTCTTCCTCTGCGGATTCGTCCATTTCCTCGCCCTTCAGGATGGAATACATCCGCTGAATGGTGCTGATGCAGATCTGAATGTCATTGGGGATATAGGAGCTGTTCAGGCGGCGAACACCGTAAAGCTGGGCAAAGGAGCGGTTATCATCATTCGGGGTATAGGCGAGAAATTCGCGCTCCGCCTGTTCGCCCAGCGATTTGGTGTCTACAAGGAACAGGATGCGCTTCATCTTGCCGAACTTCAGCAAGCGGTATGCCGCCGTGATCGCCGTAAAGGTCTTGCCTGCTCCAGTGGCCATCTGTACCAGCGCCTTGGGACGGTTATCCGCAAAGGAGGCGTCCAGATTCTGGATTGCCGTGGTCTGACATTTGCGGAATCCGGTGGTGTCGAAAGCCGGGAAGCGCTTCATGTTGTTGCGGATCGTATCGTCCTTTGCAAGCAGGGCCAGCAGCGTTTCCGGCCTGTGGAAGGAAAATACACGCCGGGAGCGATACTTGACATCAGCATAATCCGTGAAACGGGTAAGCTGCCCGGTGGCTTCATAGGCAAAGCGGATCTTATACTCGGTGGTTATGTATTTGAAGGTGCTGTTGGCATAGCGCCCGGACTGGCCCTCGACGACCGTGATGTTCTCGCCCAGCTCGTCCTTCTTCGCTTCAATCACGCCTACGGGCTTCCCATCAACAAAAAGAGCATAGTCAACTGGCCCGGTACTGGTGGGATATTCCCGAACAGCAACACCAAGAGAAGCCATGGGATTCACTTTTTTCAGGTCCTGAACGACCCATCCGGATTGCGCAAGACGGGCATCAATCAGTTGCCTGGCTCTTTCTTCAGGGGTCATGTTGGTCGCCTCCCAGCACAACAAAAAACAAATCACACTTATATTTTGACATAATATTATATCACGATCCAGCTGGATAATCTACTGCTTCCGCAGCTTTTGCGGAGGCAGTTTTTACGTTTTCTAATCCTTTTTTGAAAAGTGGTTAAGTTTTCCTCTTTCCCGTGGCCGGGAAGATCAACCTGATCGCAAAGCACCTGACGGAGCAGGGCAGTCCGTAAATCCAAAGGGCGGCACCATAACAGCCTGAGTCCATTCTCGGCAAAGATCGTCTGCGGTGATTGCGGGGAATACTATGGTCCCAAGGTATGGCACAGCACTGACAAGTACCGCCGCGTGATCTGGCAATGCAACGGGAAGTCCTGATGGAAACCTGCCAGATGTTGCTGGATGAATACCTGAACACGGAGTCCCTCGATGCAGAGAGTGCCGCATTGGAGACCGAGATGGGGACCGATTGATTCTCATCACGGGCTTTCCGGGCAAAAAGAAACGGACCAAACATCAACACATTGTATCAATGTTTGGTCCAATTATGGTACGGGTAGTGGGGGTCGAACCCACACGAATCACTTCACAGGAACCTAAATCCTGCGCGTCTGCCAATTCCGCCATACCCGCGAATATGAGCGGCAGAACTACCTGCCGCTATTTTATTCTCCTCTGATTTTTACACGGCGAGGAACCGAGGCGGAGCGTAACGCTTGACCCGCAGTTATAAAAACAGGCGTGCCTGCTTTTACCGAAGAATGTCCGCGGCGAGGATGGCGCAAAAACCTTTCACCAAGGTGACATTACCTAAATCCATCGTGTCTGCCAATTCCACCACGGGCGCGTATTGAGTTTCTCAAGGGTTACACGGCTTTCAGGCATTGAGACTGTATGTGAAAGTGGTCTATCATGTCTGCCAATTCCGTCAAGCCTGAAAGCACTCGCGGCAGGACTCTCTGCCGCTGTTTTGTTTCCTCTGATTTTTACACGGCGAGGAAGCCGAGGCGGAGCGCAGCGCTTGATCCGCAGCTATAAAAACAGGCAAGCCCGTCTTTACCAAAGAATCATCGCGGTAAGTGGCGGAACAAAACCTTTCACCAAGGTGACATCACCTAAATCCATCGTGTCTGCCAATTCCACCACGGGCGCAGATAGGAACGGCAGAAAATCTGCCGCTTTTTTGTTGTCCTCTGATTTTTACACGGTGAGGAAACCGAGGCGGAGCGTAACGCTTGATCCGCGTTTATAAAAACAGGCGAGCCTGCTTTTACCGAAGAATGTCCGTAGCAAGGATGGCGCAAAAACCTTTCACCAAGGTGACATTACCTAAATCCATCGTGTCTGCCAATTCCACCACAGGCGCGGGCGGCAGCCGGGGGCCGGGGGCGGCT
>ERZ1673696.2846-NODE-2846-length-11458-cov-12.953083_pt1 | contig 11458 bp, 10 predicted proteins | sample MGYA00580226_ERZ1673696 | MGnify/ENA primary metagenome ERZ1673696 (study PRJEB41218, sample SAMN15661743) | gut metagenome | host: Homo sapiens | place: Canada: London | collected 2015-08-20/2019-03-30 | study: EMG produced TPA metagenomics assembly of... | reverse complement strand
AAGCGCTGGGCGTGACCCCGGAGCAGATCGACAGCCAGACCGGCACCTTCGGCATTCCGGAAATGGGCACCAACTTTGTCCGAGGAATGCTGGTGGAGGCCCGGCCCAAGAACTTTTCGGAACTGATCCAGATCTCGGGCCTGTCCCACGGCACCGACGTGTGGACCGGCAACGCGGATGAGCTGATCCGCAGTGGCACCTGCACCATCGCAGAGGTCATCGGCTGCCGTGACAGCATCATGCTGTACCTGCTGCGCAAGGGGTTGGAACCCAAGATGGCCTTTGACATCATGGAGGCCGTGCGTAAGGGCAAGGTGGCCAAGGGCGGTTTCAAGGACGGCTGGGAGGAAGCCATGCGGGAGCATGATGTGCCGGACTGGTACATCGAGAGCTGCCGCAAGATCAAGTATATGTTCCCCAAGGCCCACGCGGTGGCCTATCTGATGAGTGCCATCCGTTTGATGTGGTTCAAAATTTACAAGCCGCAGGCTTTCTATGCGGTGTACTTCACCGTGCGCGGCGACGACATCGACTATGAGGCCGCCATCGGCGGGGCTGCTGTGGCCCGTGCTCACATGGAAGAGGTCAAGCGCCGCCTGAAGGAGGAAAAGAACGCCAAGGACGAGGACGTTCTGGTGAGCCTGCAGCTGGTGAACGAAATGCTGGTGCGCGGGTACGAGTTCTTGCCCATCGAGCTGGGCAAGAGCCGCGGCTCCAAATATGTGGTGGAGGACGGCAAGGTGCGCCTGCCCTTCAGTTCTCTGAAGGGTCTGGGCGGTGCTGCTGCCGACGCACTGGAGCGGGTGACCATCCACGGAGAGGAATATATCTCGGTGGAAGAGCTGCAGCAGGCCTCCGGCGTCGGTCAGGGCATCCTGGACCGTCTGCGTCAGGTGGGCGCCCTAGGCGACCTGCCGGAGAGCAGCCAGGTGAGCTTCTTCTGATAAAAAAACTTGACACCATATGTGACACCACATATAATAGAAGCAGGAGCATGAACAATGTCAAAATGGGATAAACTGATCGCACGCATCTGTGCACTTTCCAAAGATATGCGGTTCGATGAACTGCGCAAGGTGCTGGAAAGCTACGGCTATGTGATGTATGCGCCCCGGAGCGGGAGCAGCCACTACACCTTCCGCAAGGCGGGGTGCCAGCCGATCACGATCCCGAAGCATGAGCCGATCAAAAAGGTATACGTTGAGATGGTGAGGCAGATCGTAGAGAGTGAGGCGAAGAACGATGAAAACGCTGAATGAATATCTTGCCATGCCCTATCGGATGGAGATCGTGGAGGACCGGGAAGAGGGCGGTTTCGTGGTTTCCTTTCCGGAGCTGCCGGGCTGCATTACCTGCGGCGAAACGCTGGAAACCGCTGTGGCGAACGCACAGGATGCCAAAAAAGCCTGGCTGGAAGCAGCCCTTGCGGACGGTGTGACGATCCAGGAGCCGGACAGTCTGGAAAAATACTCTGGACAGTTCAAGCTGCGGATGCCACGCAGCCTGCACCGCGCATTGGCAGAGCACTCCCAGCAAGAGGGCATCAGCATGAACCAATACTGTGTGTATCTGCTGGCCAAGAACGACGCTCTGCACGCGGGCTGATAAAAGCGGACAGCGACACAACAAAAACTCCCCCTGCGGTGGGCATTTGCTCACGGCAGGGGGAGTTGCTGTTTTTCAGGGAACAGGTCAGCCGGAGGAATTGCTTACTCCACGCTGATCATATAATAATACACGGGCTGGCCGCCGCGGATGTGGCTGACCTCCACATGGTTCGGGCACTTGGCCTTGACGATCTCGGTGACCTTCTCGGCGTCCTCGTCGCTCACGTCGCAGCCGGAGATGATGGTGACGAAGCTGGAGTCCTTTTTGCACATACCCCGGGCCAGACGGTAGGTGGCCTTGGTGATATCGGTGGAGGTGGAAACGATCTTGCCGTTCTCCAGTGCCATGATCTCGCCCTTCTTGATGCGCTTGCCGTCGTACTCGCTGTCGCGGGCGGCGTAGGTGATCAGGCCGGTGGACACCTTGTCGGCAGCCGCCATCATGTTGATGGTGTTGGTCTCGGCGTTCACGGAGGGGTCGAAGTTCAGCATGGCGGTGATGCCCATGGGCACGGTGCGGGTGGGCAGAACCACGACCTGACGGTCGGCCAGTTTCTCGGCCTGCTCGGCGGCCATGATGATGTTCTTGTTGTTGGGCAGAACGAACACGGTCTTGGCCGGCACGCTCTGGATGGCTGCCAGAATGTCCTCGGTGGAGGGGTTCATGGTCTGGCCGCCGGAGACCACGGCGTCCGCAGCCAGGTCGGTGAACACGGACTTCAGGCCCTCACCGGCAGCCACGGCCACAAAGCCGTAGTCACGGCTGGGGTCCACAGCAGCGTAGACGAACTCGCTGGCCTGAGAGGGAGCCTTCTCGGCAGAGGCCTGCTTCTCCAGGCTCTTGCCCTGCTTCTGGCGGGCCAGGAACTGCTCGTGCATGTTCTCAATCTTGAAGTTGGTCAGGTAGCCGTACTTGATGGCCTCGCTCAGGATCTTGCCGGGGTCGGCGGTGTGGACATGGAGGTTGATGACGTCATCGTCCTCGATGCAGACCACGCTGTCGCCGTTGGATTCAGCGAAGGCACGCATCTTTGCGGCGCTTGCGCCCTCGTTCTTGTTGATGAGGAACTGGGTGCAGTAGCCGTTCTTGATGTCCTCCACCTTCATCAGGTCATCGGTGAACACGCCCTTGCCGGCGTTCTCGGTGGAGAGCTTTGCCTTGTTGGGGGTAGCCTCACCGCCAGCCACGATGGGCTCGCCGTGGAACACCTTGCCCATGCCCTCAAAGATGATCAGGATGCCCTGACCGCCTGCGTCCACGACGCCGGCCTTCTTCAGAACAGGCAGCAGGTTGGGGGTGTCGTCCAGGGCTTCCTGACCGGCAGCCATCACCACGTCCCACAGGGCGGGCACGTCGGCGGCATCGCTGGCGGCAGCCTTTTCGCTGGCCACGCGGGCCACGGTGAGAATGGTGCCCTCGGTGGGCTTCATCACGGCCTTGTAGGCACCCTCGACGCCCTTCTGCAGGGCAGCCACGATGTCGGCCACGTCGGCTTCCTTCTTGCCCTCCAGCGCCTTGGAGAAGCCGCGGAACAGCAGGCTGGTGATGACGCCGGAGTTGCCGCGGGCACCGCGCAGCATGGCGGAAGCAGCGGTCTTGGCGGCTTCTGCCACGGTGCAGCTGTCATCCAGGGCTTCCAGCTCGCGCACGGAAGCGCCCACGGTCATGCCCATGTTGGTGCCGGTGTCGCCGTCCGGGACGGGGAAGACGTTCAGCTCATCCACGCGGGAGCGCTGATTGTTGATGTTGTTGGCGCCGGAAATGATGGCGTCGCGCAGGATCTTACCAGAAATCATTGTTTTAAACTCCTTATCAGGCCGGAGATGCTCCGGCGGCCGGGGATACAGACGGACATCAGGCGATCACATCGTCCACCGAGACCACCACGCGGGCGACCTTCAGGCCGGTGGCCTGCTCGACTTCGTCCTTGACGCGGTGCGAGATGCTGCGGGCAGCAGTGGAAATGTTCAGCCCATAGCTGACAGCGATGTGCAGCTCGATCACGAGACGTCCATTCTCCTGCGTGACGCGGACACCCTTTTCGGAATAATCGGAACCATGGACCAGGCTGCGCACAGCGTCGGTCATATCACGGGGTGCCATTGCGGCAACGCCGTAGCAGTGTTTGGTCGCCTCACCCACGAGGGTCGAAAAATACCCGGCGGTAAAGCTGACATCTCCCAGCGGGAAACGGGAAGTGATCATAATCGCTCTGCTCCTTTATGTTATTTTTCAGAAAACACATTCAGGGTCTGGGGCCGTGCAGGCGGGCCAAAACCGCAGACTGCACCGAGAAACACCCACTCTATTATACAACTTCGATGCGCGGTTGTACAGTTCAAATTGCTGGCAGCGGGGATTTTTTGGCTGTTTTGCGTCCTTTGCCCACAAATTTGCGGGCAAAACTGTACGGCTGGGCTGAACAGTGCGTTCGTTCGACAGGGCATGACCGTCCGGGTGTGATATGCTGTCCGGTGCACAGCGGCCGCGCTGCGGCAGAAGTATGACGGATGCCTGCAAACAATCTGTAAAAAAATTATAAAAACTCCCTCTGGATGCTTTATCCCTCTATGAAAAAGTGCTAAAATGAAAGCAGAGAGAGGGGATGCGCACCGGGCGGTGTGTGTCCCCTGTAAAACGAGCAGACCCAAATCATCCATCCGGCTGCACACGCCGTGCATAAAATACCGATTTAGGAGTTGTTGGCATGAACATTCTGTTTTTCCTCTCCCCCAAGCAGGATCTGATGTATGTTTACGACGATTTTACCCTCCGGCAGACGCTGGAAAAATGGGAGAACAACCGCTACGCCTCCATCCCGGTGCTCAACCGCCGGGGCGAGTATGTGGGCACCCTGACCGAGGGGGACATCCTCTGGGGGCTGAAGAAATTCCACGGGCTGGATCTGGAAGCTGCAGAGGACGTGCCCATCTCGGCTTTTCCCCACAAGCGGGATTACAAGGCGGTGACCGTGACCACCAGCATGGACCAGCTGATCGAAGCCGCCATGAACCAGAACTTTGTGCCCGTGGTGGATGACCGGGGCATCTTCATTGGCATCGTGCGCCGGCAGGCCATCATCCGCTACTGCTACGAAAAGTCCCGCGCGAAGGAAGCGCCGCAGCCCGGCCGTGTGGTGCCGGAATACGCCGCCGCCCACTGAGCGCCGGAAAACAACCGGACCTGCAATGCTCCACCTTCCCATTTTTGGGAGGGTGGAGCATTTTTTGTGCAAAAATCCCCGGAAAAGCCTTGAAAGTCCGATTTATGGGATGCCGCATGTGCGATAATACAGCCACAGGGAGCCACCGGCAGCGGGAATCGCCCGGTGCAGGCAGGCTCCCGACAGAACAAAACAGGAGGGGAACACGATGAAGGATTTTGAGATGCGTTATGTGGGCAGCCATGTGGAGGTGTACACCGGCAGCGGGGTGTTCCTCTTTTCGGCCGATACCGTGCGTGAGGCGATGGAGGAGCTGGCCGAGTAACATGGTTTGAAATAACTAATGTAAAATCTGCGTAAAATGTTTGAAAAGGAACCGTGACGAAACGATTGAAAACCAGCAAAATGTGTGGAAAAAGTGATTTTCTTGTAAAATAAACCTTGTTGTGGCAGGGGGATTGATGGTATAATAAACACAGTGTGAGCGCTGAAACGGTGCCGTGCGCGTGGACGCATGGGGGCGCTGCATGACAAAGGAAAAACGGCTGCCGGGGTACGGGTCCCGCCAAAGGCGGGGCAGGGCCCGGCGGCTGTGTGCTGTTATTGGAAGAAACAGGAAGATCGTATTTAGGAGTATCGCTATGGATATCACACACATTACCTCTCTGCTGGGCGGCATTGCGTTGTTTTTGTATGGCATGTCGATCATGGGCGCGGGCCTGGAAAAGCTGGCCGGCGGCAAAATGCAGGGGGTGCTGCAAAAACTGACCTCCTCCACCATCAAAGGTGTCATTTTTGGCACCCTGATCACGGGCGTGATCCAGTCGTCGGCTGGCACGGTGGTGATCTGTGTGGGCCTGGTCAACTCCGGTATCATGACGCTGACGCAGTCGGTGGGCGTGATCATGGGTGCAAACATTGGTACGACGGTGACCGGTCAGCTGATCCGCATGGCGGATATCTCAGGCGACAGCCTGTGGCTGACCCTCATGCAGCCCAAGACGTTTGCGCCCGTGGTGGCGTTTATCGGCTGCATTTTTTATGTGTTCCTGCGCAACGCCAAAAAGAAGAACATCGGCCAGATCATGCTGGGCTTCGGCATCCTGTTCACCGGCATGAGCCTGATGGACACCGGCGTGTCCCCCCTGCGGGAAAGCGCCGCGTTCCAGAATCTGTTCGTCACCATGACCAACCCCATCCTGGGCGTGCTGGTGGGTCTGGTGGTCACGGTGCTCATCCAGTCCTCTTCGGCGTCGGTGGGCATCCTGCAGGCGCTGTCCAGTACGGGGCTGGTCACCTTCAGTTCGGCCATCCCCATCATCCTGGGTGCCCACATTGGCACGGCCTTCACCCCGCTGCTCACCATCGGCGGCTCCTCCAAGGACGGCAAGCGCGCCGCCCTCATCCACCTGTACTTCAACGTGATCGGCAGCATCGTACTGCTGGCCCTGATCTATGCGGTGCAGTTCACCTTCGGCATTCCCATGTGGCATGACGTGATGAACAAGAGCTCCATCGCAAACATCCACACCCTGTCCAGTGTGTGTGCCATGTTGCTGTTCCTGCCGTGCAGCGGGGTGCTGTCCAAGCTGGCCATGCTCACGGTGCCGGACAACGCGGAGGAAGCGCAGGAACTGAGCATGCCGGTGCTGGACGAGCGTCTGTTCAAGAGCCCGGCCGTGGCCCTGCAGCAAGCCAAGAACGCGGTGGTCAAAATGTCCCGCCGTGCCGCCCGCAACGTCAATCTGGCTGCGCCGCTGCTGCTGAAGATGGACGAGGACACCGTGAGCGCCATCAAGGTGCGGGAGAACCTCATCGACCGCATGGAGGTGGCCATCTCCAATTACCTTATTAAGATGACCGATCAGGAGCTGGGCGATGACGAGAGCCATGCCGTGACCGAGCTGCTGAACTTTGTCACCGAGTTCGAGCGCATCGGCGACTATGCCGTGAACATCATGGAAAAGGCCGAGGAGCTGAACGAGAAGGAGGCCTCCTTCTCCGAGAGCGCCCAGAAGGAACTCATCCTGCTGGAAAAGGCCGTGGAGCGCATCCTGACCGTGACCGGCGAGGCCTTTGAGGGCGACGACACCCAGAAGGCCATGCAGGTGGAGCCGCTGGAAGAGGTGATCGACGTGATGGTGGAGCGCCTGCGCGACCAGCACATCCGCCGCCTGAAGGACGGCGTGTGCTCCATCGACACCGGCGTGGTGTTCCTGGACGTGCTGAACAACGTGGAGCGCATCTCCGACCACTGCTCCAATGTGGCCGTGCGTATGATCGGCATGGAGGGCGGCGAGGATTACGACTCCCACACCCTCAAGAGCATCATGCACCACAACCCCACCAAGGACTACATGCTGGAGTACGAGCAGTGCCGCAAGGAGTACCTTGTGCCGCTGGAGCAGATGGAAGCCTGACCCCCAAAAAAAAACAACAGCCCCGGACCATTTGGTCCGGGGCTGTTTTGCGCAGATGGATGCCGGAAATGAGGTGCGGGCTCAGTGCGGCACGGCTACCCACTTGTGCGGGCCATGCCAGCCCTTGCCGTCCTCCGGTGCCTTGAGGCAGACGCCGGGGTTTGGCGGGCCGGAGCGCAGGCTCTTGTTCTGCTGATTGCCGCAGAACTTGCACTTGTAGCGGATGCTGACCGGTTCAGACATTTGGATGCACTCCTTCCCTCCGGAAGCCCGGAACTAAGAATCTTTGCTTTGATACTCTGATTATATAATTCTAATGCATCAATGTCAATAAAAATTGGAAGAAACTGAGAAAAATCACCCGCCCAGGTCCTCCAGCAGGGCCTGCAGCTCCGGCAGGCTGTGCACCCGGATGCCGCGCCGGATGCGCAGTACGTCGTTTTCGGGCAGAAGGTTCACATAGATGCCGGTGAGCTGCTGCAGGGCACCGGGGGTGCCGTCGGCATTGCAGGCATACACGGCCACCCGGCCGCCGGTGTCGCACAGGTAGTAGCCCGCCGCCGTGGGAGCTGCCGCCTGCACCAGGGAACTGACGCTGCCGGAAATGGGCGGAGTTTCGTCCGCCGGGGCCTCCGGCAGAGGGAGGCGGGGCAGCGCCATCCAGAACAGACTGAACGCGATGGTGAACACACAGAGCCCGTAGAACAGGCACAGACCGAATTTGCGCATGGGCAGGGAACACCCCTTTCGTGGTTTTACCGGAAGTATGGCCCGGAAGTGCGCCGGAAAATCATTTTTTGCGGTGGAATGCTGTACTTTGCCGGGCCGGATGTGGTATACTGACCATGATTGAACGGTGCATCGGCCCCGCGGCAGAAGATTGGTCCTTGCCCGCGTCCGGCCGGCGTGCTATAATATGGTATCGTATGCTGGGTGACCAGCGGTTTTTTTGAAAGGAAGATCACAGCGCCGCGTGCGCTGCAGTTTACCAGTATGGGTCAGGAGGCGATCCCTATCTCCAGCAATGAGATGAGAAAGATCCACCGGGGCGGCGAAGGCAGTTCTTCGCAGTCTGCGGCGGGACGTAAGGTAAATGTGAGCCAGAGCCGCCGGGAGCAGCCGGTCGGGGAACCCGGGAAGCCCGGAAAGGCTCCGAAGGAACCGAAGGAAAAGGCAAAGCACCCGATCCTGCGGTTCATCGGCCGCACCATTGCCACCCTGCTGTGCCTGGGCATCATGGCCGGCAGCCTGCTGGCCGTGGGCATGGTGTTCTATGTGGTGCAGGCCACGGCCAACGACGGCGACCTGCTGGACCTGGACAACATCCAGCTGAGCCAGTCCAGCGTGGTCATGGCCAACGATCCGGACACCGGTGCACAGGTGGAGTATGCCACCCTGCGCTCCTCCAACAGCCACCGCGTGTGGGCCGACCTGGAGCAGATCCCCACCAACCTGCAGTATGCATTCATCTGCACCGAGGACAAGGATTTCTACAACGAGCCGGGCGTCAACTTCAAACGCACCATTGGTGCCATGGTCAATGAGTATCTGCTGCCCATCTACAGCTCCAAGCAGGGTGCTTCCACGCTGGAGCAGCAGCTCATCAAGAACCTGACCGATGACAACAGCGCCAGCGGCATCGAGGGCGCTCTGCGTAAGCTGCGTGAGATCTACCGTGCGCTCTGCCTGAGCCGCAGTTACTCCAAGGAGACCATCCTGGAGGCGTACCTGAACACCATCAGCTTCACCGGCACCATCCAGGGCGTTCAGACGGCGGCCAACGAGTACTTCAACAAGGACGTCAGCGAGCTGACCCTGTGGGAGTGTGCCACCATCGCTTCCATCACCAAGAACCCCACCAACTACAACCCCTACACCAACCCTGAGAACCTGATCAACCGCCGAAACTTCATCATGTACAACATGTGGCAGCAGGGTGTGATCAGCGAGGAGGACTACCGCAACGCCGCCGCCCAGCCCCTGACGCTGGCGGAGGACGACAGCGACAAGAAGAACACCTCCGTGACCTCCTACTTCACCGATGCACTGTTCCAGGAAGTGGTGGAGGACATCATGGCCAAGGAGGGCATCTCGGAGGCGGACGCCCAGAAGATGCTGTACACCGGCGGCTTTACCATCGAGGCCACCGTGAACACCAAGCTGCAGTCCCAGATGGAAAACCTGATGCTGAACACCAACGACGCTTACTTCCCGGCCGGCTGGCATGAGGAAGAGGTGACCTCCATTTCGGACGACGACGTGCAGGTGATGAACGAGGACGGCACCCCCAAGACCCGCGTTGCCGAGGACGGCACCGTGTATTATTACCGCAACGTGCGCACCCAGGCGGCCATGGTCACGCTGGACTACGACGGCAACGTGCTGGCCATCGCGGGCGGTCTGGGCGAAAAGACCAAGAGTCTCTCGCTGAACCGCGCCTACAGCGTGGAGCGGCAGACCGGCTCCACCATCAAGCCCATCGGCGCCTATGCACTGGGCGTGGAGTACGGGCTGGTGAACTGGTCTACCATGCTCAACAATTCGCCCCTGTACCAGAAGCAGGACATGGTCATCCGGGATGAGGACTACTGCCGCAAGAACGGCCTGATGGGCCTTTCCGACAAGCAGCTCCATGCCTACCCCAACGCCTGGCGCAGCTGGCCCCGCAACTACGGCGGCAACTACGGCGACAACAGCGATGTGCCGCTGTGGAACGGCCTGGCCCGCTCCCTGAACACCATTGCGGTGCGTGTGGGCGACCTTGTGGGCGCAAGCAACATCTTCAACTTCCTGTACAACACCCTGCAGCTGACCACGCTGGACCCCACCAATGACGTGGGTCTGGCCCAGATGGTCATGGGCAGCCAGACCAAGGGCGTGACCCCCATGGCACTGGCGTCGGCCTTCCAGATCTTCTACGACGGTGAGTATACCACCCCACACCTGTACACCCGTGTGCTGGACCGGGACGGCAACATCTACCTGGAAAACAACGCCACCAGCTATCAGGCCCTGACCAGTGACACCGCGTATGTCATGAACCGCCTGCTGAAGAACGTGCTGTACTCCAGCGTGGGCACCGCCAGCGGCCGCTACCCCAAATCCAACGGCATGGAAGCCTTTGGCAAGACCGGTACGGCCAGTGACGAAAAGGATCTGTGGTTCGTGGGCGGCACCCCCTACTACGTCACGGCCGTGTGGTGGGGCTACGATGCGCCCTATGACATGACCAAGACCCTGACCAAGCAGCAGGCTAAGACCAGCACCTGCGTCATGGCCTGGAAGGCCCTGATGGAACAGGCTCAGGCAGACCTGCCGTACAAGGCCTTCCCGGCCTCGTCCGGGGTGGTGGAGCGCCGCTACTGCACCCAGAGCGGCCTGCTGGCCGGCAGCTCCTGCCCCAGCACGGCAGTGGGCTACTACCGTGCCGACGACCTGCCCGACACCTGCACCTACTCGCACGGTGCCTCCACGCAGGCAGCGGATCCGGCGGCCCCGGCAGAGGAAGCTCCCCAGCAGACTGTCATCCCCACAGATACAAGCAACCTCGATACCGACTGATCTGTGCGCCGAGCGTGGACGAAGAACGACAAAAGTCGCACTTTTACGTCCCCGGAGCCGCAATACCGGCAAGGAAAAACGGTACTTCACGAGTCAAAACTGGATAATCTGCCAAAATCACATCCGGCCTCTTGCATTGCAGGGGGTCGGATGTTATTATATTTTCTGCAAGAACACTTGTGTTTGTGAGGTGAACAAGTTGGAACGCCGCTTTTATCTGGTGGACGAACAGGTCCTGCCGGAGGTATTTCTCAAGGTGGTCCGCGCCAAGGAGCTTCTGGCCAGCGGGGAAGCGCGCAGCATTTCGGCTGCGACCCGCGCCGTGGACCTGTCGCGCAGCGCTTTTTATAAGTATAAAGATTGTATCTTTGATTCCGAGAACGGCCGCGAGGTGGTCACCGTGATGGCCACCCTGCGGGATGAGACCGGTGCACTGCAGAGCCTGCTGGCCGGCATCAGTGCCGCCGGGGCCAGCATCGTGACCATCAACCAGTCCACGCCGGAAAACGGGGCTGCCCTGGTGGCGGTGACCATCCGCACCGATACCATGCAGATGACCCCGGAGGAGCTGACCGAGAAGCTCTCCCGCCAGCGTATGGTGGTGGGCGTGCACTGCGGGTACAATCTGTAACAGAGGGAGAGGGAAAACGTTATGGCTAAAATTGCAATTCTGGGCTTTGGCACGGTGGGCAGCGGCGTGTACGAG
>ERZ1673696.2841-NODE-2841-length-11482-cov-12.999037_pt1 | contig 11482 bp, 9 predicted proteins | sample MGYA00580226_ERZ1673696 | MGnify/ENA primary metagenome ERZ1673696 (study PRJEB41218, sample SAMN15661743) | gut metagenome | host: Homo sapiens | place: Canada: London | collected 2015-08-20/2019-03-30 | study: EMG produced TPA metagenomics assembly of... | reverse complement strand
AGAGATAGCAGCCGTTTGTTCCGGCAAAGTCAGAAGCGTCATTGACAATCGCTGCACCCTGACTCTTGAAAAATTCGTACAGCTCCAAGTCGGCCTGTGCATAAACGGGGTTTCTTAAAAGCTGGGAAAGAAATGTACGGAACATGGACATGGTGGACAAAGTGGACACAGAACAGGAGGAGCAATAATGGCTGATAAAGAGGGATTCACTTTTCGCGCCGGGAGCGTTTATGAATTGCCCTTGGACAAGAGCCTGAATATGCTCCAAAAGGAGCTATGCTCTGAATATCCGGATTTACAGCACAAGCACTTTTCTCGAAAAATGATTCAGTGTGCTGTGCGTGACCTCCTTATAGTGGAAGATGAAAATTCCGACTCCAAGTGCAGCACCGATCATCCGGAGGAAGGTGAAAATTCTGATTCCAAGCTTGGTACCGATCGTCCGGCGGAAGGTGAAAATTCCGAACCCAAGCTTGGTACCGATCACCCGATGTATCAACATCTGTTTCGCCAACACGTTGATTCCGGAAATTCAAATCGACCGAGCGATACCCGTGCTGCCACAATTGATTGGGAAGTAGAACCCCTTGTCAAGGCTGCTGCACGGGCCCGGTCAACGAAAAAGCGCCTGCGCGGTAATGACCTTATTGAGAGGACATTTGACATTTTAGTAAATGACATATCCTCCATGCCCAATGAAGATATCCTGAAAGATGTCCGGACGACAGCAATTCTGCAAAGCGATATTGTCAAATTTCACTTAATCTACGGGTACTATCCCCAAATTATGGCCCGTCTGAATCTCATATGGCAGGCAACGCTGTGTCAGCCCCCTGAAATCTCTTCTAAAAATATGAGGTATGCCATTCCTGTTCTGGACCAGCTGCTCATTGATTTGCTGCAGGAAATGAAACCCTCCATTTCCGCGCCAACCATTGGTTCATCCGCAATTGAAGGCGTTTACACAAATCTGGAATCGATCCGTCCCCGTTGCGAGGGCAATCGCGCCAACGACGATAAGGTCTTTTATTTTGAGATCAATGAGCATTCTGATGCACTGAAAGAATGCCTCAACAGAATGCCCCCGAAAGCAAGTAAGGAAGAGTTGAACGCTCTGAAGGCTGTGTATAACGCGTACCTCTCAGAACAGCATTCTGAATTATTTAAGACTGTTCAGAAGTTTAAAGATTCTTATCTTGATATCCGCAGTTATCTTCAAAAGGAGGAGCCCGACGATGCCCTGCGTCAAAAGGTGGAAGGCGAGCTAAGGCAATACGTTTGCGACATCTTCGAAGATATCAATAAGCTCGAATCGATTCCTTATACTTACTCCAGGTATACCTCAGACCACTCCAGTGGTGCCTTTATCACAGAGAGTACAAAACGAGCGCACGACCAGATTTGGATTGCACTCAACGAACCTTTTCGCCTTTTAAAGCTTAACGTATTCGTTAAAGGATTTCATGTGGATCGCCTATTGGAAGGCGCATCGGAGGAAAGTAAGCAAGATACGCTTGCTGTTCTCCGCGCGCTATATCATCACATTGACCTTGAGTTGGGAAAACTCTCGGACAGCTTTTGCGAATTACCTCTCATGGAGAGCCTATCTGCCGAGCCCACAGATGAGTTCTTTGACCGTTATACGAAAGAAGTTCTGCCCGTATTTAAAGATGCTGCCCTCAACGAGGAAAAGCTGATGGATCGGATCCACACACTCCAAATAGGGGGAGATGATATTGCAGCATTTTCTCCCGCAGCGTCAGTGCTTCGCGCAAATGCTCAGATAGTTGCAGCGCACCTCATTCATAAATGCGCCACCGAAATCATGGACCAGCATTCCGCTTTGACATATGTACTGTCCCAACCTGGAAAAGGCGGATCAGAAAAAAAGATTTCAGGAGATAACTCCTGAAATCTTTTTTTGCGCACTATGCAACTTGTCCCATTATAAACTAACAGGACATAGATGGAGCAAGTCAGCGAGACGTGGTACAATCCGGATCAGAAAGGAGTGATAAAAATGCCTATTCAAAATCACGATCCGATGCAAGACCTATACAGAGCCTTTTCGGCTCACACCCTTGAGGGGCTGATCGATCCCATGGAATTTTTCAATGAGGCACCGCGCACGCGGTTCTATCCGTGCCAACATCCTCGGCCTGACGGGACGTTTGATCCGATGATTTTCGCCGAGGACTGCGCCGGCGGAAAACTTCCGCCGAACTTCACTTACGAACTCGGGCACGTTCGGCCTAAAGAAACCTTTACCGGCTTCAATTTTGATGCCATCTGCTACGATAATCCGCGCTACAACTTGCCGATGATCGAACAGATTCTGTTGCTCCGCGCCAAAAATGAGCTTGCTCCTGCAGAAGGCTCGTCCTTGCAGCCGTACTCGGGCACTGTTTTCTCAGCAGCCAGTCCTATTTGCGACGAGCTCGACAACTGGGGAGGAAGTATCAGACCCATGCCGTCCGGCCTGATTCTCCAGACGGGAAAGGGCCCTATTCGCCTCACGAACTTCCGTATCGAGGTGCTCCAGCGCCGCCTTGTATTTGAAAACGGCCGGGAGCCGCATCTTGAACTCTTGCTCCGTGTGACGCGTGGATTTTCCGCATCCTCGGAGATCGTGCTCAACTCGACAGAGATTGACAACGCGGTGAGGATTATCCAGGCCCGGCTGCCCGCGTGTCACATCGCTCCGGATGCCAAAAACGGTGCCGCGCACGTTGCCGCCTTCATTCGTGATCGGCTCGACCATTGCCCCGAGGTCATTGTCATTCGCTCTGCTGGCCTGATCCAGCTTCCGAAAGGATGGGTTTTCAGCAGTGACAACGCACACAAGGCTGCTGCGAATGTGCTCTGGGAAACGGGGAAGCATCACATGCTGAATCCGCAGTTGCCCGCACCGCGGGCATTCTTCCGGGTACTGGAAGTTCTGAAGTTGTCGCCGCGCTTGGAATTGATGCTTCCGATTCTGCTCCTGATGCACTTGGGACCGCTTTTTCCGCTTTTTCAGGCTGCGGGATATCAGCCGAGGTTTGTTACGTTCTTGGCTGGTACGACTGGCTCGCTGAAGACCTCGCTGGCACTGGCACTTTTCAGGATTTACGCAGAGGACCCTCTCACGCCGCCGGCAACCTTCAATGATACAGTGACGGCCCTTGAGCAGAAGCTTGGTCGTGCCAACGGAAGCGTTTTGGTCATCGATGACTACTGTCCTGGTGTGACAACCGCCGCAAGTAAAGAGAAAGTTACAAAGTTGGAGTCCGTAATTCGCTTTGTCGGAGACGGCGTCTCGAAGTCTCGTTGCAAGGCGAATCTCTCCCGCGCTGCAGAGTATCCTCCCAGCGGATGTGCCTTCGTCACCGGTGAGCTGACCGGCGGCAGTCATTCCAGTTACCTGCGTTGCCTCATCCTTACGATCGAAAAGGGCGATATCGATGGACGCCTTCTGGAGGCGTTTCAGCTCCACCCGGAGGTAATTTCTACGCATCTCTCTTTCTTCCTGAGCTACTGTGCAGCGCATGGCAATGAGCTCGTTACGTTCATCGCTGCTGAATGCCTGAACGAACGCCAGTATTTCGCCCAGGTGCTGCACGAACGCCGCCTTGCGGACACCGGCGCCGCGCTGATCGTCACTGCCAAGATTTTATCAAGATACGCCGTCAATAGTGGTGCAATGACGATTCCGGATGCAGATGCGATGCTGGAAATGTGGCGCTCCGCTTTGGCTCAGGCTCTCCGTGTGAGTGAGTCCTTTTCCCGCGAAGAAGATCCTCTCGCGGTTTATCTCGGCGAATTTTTCAATCTTATCGACGCCGGTAAGATCGTTCTTGCTACGAATGCAGCTACTTACACTCCGTCTACCTATATTGGCTTCAAACAGGGAAGACTCTCTTGGCTGCTCCATGCGCCGCTGCATGAGCTGATCTGTCAGCATCTGAGGGCAAAAGGCCTACAGTTTCACCTGCAGGAGAGCGCCATTCGCAAATTGCTGCACGCAAATAACCTGATCGAAGTTTCTCAGGAAAACTCGTCTGACAAAGGACGGATCGTGTTCACCAAGAGAGCTTCTGTTGAAGGCCGTCCCCGTATGCTCGTTTTGCGGACTGACGCAGCTCGTAGCTACGTGGAGCATCATCTTAACTTTTAGAAATTGGAGGGCAAATGAAATTGGAGGACAATATGCCTAAAACTGCTTGCAAAGTACCTATCTCCTTGGATACACTGCCGCTGATGCTTACCATCTCAGAGGCAGGGGAGGTTCTGCGGATTGGCCGCAGTTCGATGTATGCGCTTGTTCGTTGCGGACGCTTGCGGAGCGTTCGCGTTGGAAAAGTGATCCGTGTGCCTCGCGACGCGATTGTAGAATTTCTGAGTGCGTGAGGAAAAGGCGGGAGTGACTCCCGCCTTTTTATTTCAATGATTGGGGAGTGAAATAATGGGAAAGAAGAGTAATTCCCGCGCCGCGCAGGGGGCGGGCACGATTAGAAAGAAGACCGTCACACGCAATGGAGCGGCATACACCTATTGGGAGGCCCGCATCACGACGGGCTACGATCCCGGCACAGGTAGGCAGATCCAGCGCTCATTTTCGGGCAAAACCCAAAAAGAGGTGCGAGAAAAGATGCAGGCCGCGGCTGTAGAGCTTAACAGCGGGACTTACAAGGAGCCGCTAAAGATGAGCGTCGGCGAATGGCTCGATATCTGGCTCGTGGAGTATTTGGGCGGCGTGAAGCCGATGACGGTGCTGAATTACACGCAGCACGTCAACAATCATATCAAGCCCGCGCTCGGCGCAATCAAACTGGAAGCGCTCAACACACACGAAATTCAGAGCTTCTATAACGATCTGCAAAAGCCGCACGGCGACAAGGCGGGGCTGTCTGCGAAGACTGTCAAGTGCGTGAATGGTGTGCTGCACAAGGCGCTGCAGCAGGCGGTGGCAGTCGGTTATCTGCGCTTCAATCCTGCTGATGCCTGCAAGCTGCCTCGTGTGGAGCGTAAGGAGATCAAGCCGCTGGACAGTGAGGCAATCACGGCTTTTATGAAAGCGGTAGAGGGTTCGCGCTATGAAACACTTTATTTACTGACGCTGTTTACTGGAATGCGACGCGGCGAGGTCTGCGGCTTACAATGGGAATGTGTCGATTTGGAAAAAGGCACGATTCTCATTAACAAGCAACTGCAAAACATCCCTGGACAGCCGGGGAAGTATCGGCTTATTTCGTCTAAGAACGGAAAAGGCCGCAGCATCACTGCTGCACCTTTTATCGTCTCACTGCTGAAAAAGCATAAGGCGCAGCAAAGCGCAGAACGGATCCGTGCGGGCGGCGCATGGGAAGACAGCGGCTTTGTCTTTACGGACGAGCTGGGCCGTCATGTTTCGCCGCACAATGTGTATCACAGCTACAAGCGCATTGTCGCATCGATCGGCATGCCCGAGGCTCGCTTCCACGATCTTCGCCACAGCTATGCAGTTGCAGCGATCCATGCCGGTGATGATATCAAGACGGTGCAAGGGAACCTTGGACACGCGACATCTTCTTTTACGCTGGATGTCTATGGGCATGTGACGGATGAGATGAAAAAGAGCAGCGCCGACCACATGGAAAAGTTTATCGAAAAAGTGTCTGGCGGTTGAGCCGTCAGACACCTTTTTTGACCTGTAAAGGGAAAACTAAAGGGAAAATAGCTTCCAAAAGACAGCAAAAAATCCTGTAACCATTGTGGTTACAGGATTTTTCGTTGGTCCGAGTGGCGAGACTTGAACTCACGGCCTCTTGACCCCCAGTCAAGCGCGCTACCAACTGCGCCACACCCGGATGATGTGTACTGCTCAATGTCAGCTTAGATAGAATAGCACACCAGTCCGGAAAATGCAAGTCCTAATTTGAAATTTTTTCAAAAATTTTGTCGAGACCTCACCACGGGACTTCTTCATCCGCGCGCAGATAGAAGTGCCCGGCCTGCGGCGTGACGCCGGCGTTGGAAAACAGCCCTTCGAGCGTAACGAACTCGTAGCCCTGCTCACTAAGAACGTCGATGGTCTGAAGTGCGGCCTCGACACTCGTGTCATATGGGTCGTGCAGGAGAACGATGTCGCCGCTTTTGGCGTTTTCGATGATGTGGTGCGCGACGAGGTCCCTGTTGCGCACGCTCCAATCCATCGTGTCGAGCGTCCAGTAGATGAGCGGGACGGAGACGGCGCTTTTGAGTGCGTCGCTTGCAAAGCCCCAGGGCGGGCGCAGCCAGTAGTCACCGTCGCCGAGGATGGCGCGCAGCGTCTCGTCCGTTTTCTGGATTTCGGCGAGTGCAGCGGCGTCAGCGCTGTCAAGACGGATGTGCGTGTAGCTGTGGCCGCCGACCTGATGGCCTTCGTCTTTCATGCGGCGGACGAGATCTTCGTTGCCCGCGATCTGCTCGCCGATGAGGAAGAACGTCGCGTGCGCGCCGCGCTCCTTGAGCCCGTCGAGCAGAGCTGCGGTCGTCTGCGGGGAGGGGCCGTCGTCAAAGGTCAGCGCAATGCAGCGCCGCAGTTGGGATGGGGCCGAGACGGCGACAGCTTGGCCGTCTTTGGCGCAGGAAAAGCAGAGGGCAAGAAAAGTCAACAAAAACAGCAGCAAGAGCGCGAAACGTCGTTTCAAGATCATCACCTCAGCCTCTATTTTACTCAGCAGGTGGACAAAAAAGACCAAGCTGTATGACGGATGATGGAAAAAGTTTGTAAAAAGGAGCTGAAAACGAGAATTTCGCTTGCATACGGCGCGAGGATATATTATAATCCAAACATGCTGAATACTAATAGGAAAGGAATATCCTATGGAGAGCAAAAAGTTAGAAGCGCTGCTGATGGCGGTAGACCTCGGCAGCTTTACCAAGGCGGCGGAGGTGATGGGCTACACGCAGTCCGGCCTGACGCACATGATGAATTCCCTCGAGCGCGAGGTCGGCTTCACGCTGCTCGAGCGCGGGCGCGGCGGCGTCCGACTGACAAAGGACGGCGAGCGCGTGGCGCCCGCCATCCGCGAATTTTTGCAGGCCAACGCGCGGCTTGACAGCACGATCGCGCAGGTGGCGTCCTCGCGCAGCGAGGTCATCCGCGTGAGTGCGTTCGCCAGCATGGCCATGCACTGGCTGCCGAGCATCATCCGCCGCTTTCGTGAGGAGCGGCCCGACGTTGATGTCGACATCCGCATGGCGGATCATATCCGCAGCCCCTATGAGCTTTTGGCGCAGGGAAAGATGGACGTCATCTTTGTCAGCCATCAGGAAGAGGAGAGCGGCTACGAGTGGATCCACCTGCGCGACGACACGATGTACGCCGTGCTGCCCAAGGATTATCCCATCGACGGGCGCACGGGGTATCCGCTGAGCGAGTTCGACGGGCGTGACTTCATTATGCCTGCGCAGGGCTTTGACAAGGACATCATGCGCATCTTCAACCGCGTGGGCGTCAAGCCGCACATCCTGCCGACGGCAGTGGACGACCCGACGGTCATCAGCATGGTCGAGCACGGTCTCGGCGTGAGCATGATGACGGAGCTGACGCTGCGCGGCCGCGGCGACGGCGTTCTGCTCGTGCCGGTGGAGCCCAAGTCGGCGCGCGAGCTCGGTATGGCTGTGCGCGCGGGCGAGGGGCGGCAGGCGTCGCTCCAGCAGTTCCTTGAATGCGCGCAGACGGTGCTCGCCGAGCTGGAGCCCAAATGAAAAAAGACTTGTAACGCGGCGCAAAAACGGGTAAAATAATCGATACGACTCGAAAAGGAGAAAAAGGTTTTCCATGCTGACATTCAAACCCGTTGCGCAGCGGGATCTTTCCCGCCTGCGTCGCTATTATAAGAATTGCAACTACCAATTATGCGAGTATTCCGCGCTCGTCAAGCTGATGTGGCGCGGACACCTGCACCCGCAGTATGCCGAGGCGGCGGGCTGCCTGATCGTGAAAAACTGCATCGACGGCAAGCCCTGCTTCGACTATCCCGTGCCGGGACCGGACGGCGATGAGGAGGCCGCGCTTTGCGCCATTGAGGATTACTGCGTGGAGCAGGGTATCTCGCTCGAGCTGTCCGTCGTGCCAAAGGAGAAGGCGGCGAAGCTCTTAGAGCGCTATCCGCGCTTCCACCTCAACAATTTTCGTTCCTGGCGCGACTATATTTACGAGGCGAACGATCTGCGCGAGTTCCCGGGCCGCCATTACAGCGGCCAGCGCAACCACGTCAACAAATTCCGCAAACTCTATCCCGAGGCGCAGTTCCGTGCGCTGGGGAAGGATGATCTGCCGCTGATCGAGCGCTTCTGGCAGGACTATACGGAGGTGTTTGAAAAGACCTCGCAGTCGGCCAGGCAGGAGTTGGCGCTTGCCAAGACGATGCTGCGCCTGACGGGCGCGTCGTGGCTCTATGTCGGCGGTATGGAGTACGAGGGGCGGCTCATTTCTATCGCGATGGCTGAGCGCTGCGGCGAAACGCTGCACGTCCACATCGAAAAGGCGCTCTACGGCTACGAGGGCGTCTATCCCGCGACGGTGCAGGAGTTCGCCCGCTGCTACGCGGTGGACGGCGTCAGGTATTTGAACCGCGAGGACGATGCGGGCGACCGCGGCCTTCGCACCTCGAAGCTCCAGTATCTGCCGTGCAAGCTCGCGGAGAAGTTCTGCTTTGATGTGAAAAACGAGCTGGAGGACTTGGACGAGATCCCGACGCTCAAGACCGAGCGCCTGACACTTTCGGCCTTTACCGACAAGGACCGCGAGGCCTACAACGCGCTTTGCCTCGACGATGAGCGCAACAAGTGGTGGGGCTACGACTACCGCACCGACTGGAAGGGTGAAGACTTAGACTCTTATTTCCTCGACGTTGTGCGAGAGGACTTTGCCAAAAAGCGCGCCATCAACTTTGCCATCCGTTTAGACGGCAAGTGCATCGGCGAGGTGCTGCTCTACCGTTTCGACGGCAAGGGCGGCGCGGAGGAAGGCTGCCGCATCGCGCCGGAATACGGCGGACAGGGCTACGGCGTCGAAGCGTTCCGCGCCGTGGCCGAATGGGGCCTCTACCAGTGCCACCTGGGACACGTCGTCGCCAAGTGCTTCAAGGAGAACGACGCTTCTTATAAGATGCTTTCTTCCTGCATGAGGAAGAAGGGAGAGGACGAGAAGTTCTTCTATTTTAATAAAGAAGTTTGATATGCTCCCCGCCTGACGCGGGGGCACGGATAAGGGAGGGATATCTCTTTTCAAAAAGAGATATCCCTCCCTTACACCCTCCCAGAGAAAATTCCCATTGCAAGCGAGCAGCTCGAAGAGCTGCAATGCTTGCCGATTGTACTGCCATGCGCGCGGCGCTGCCGCGTTAGCATTGCAAGACGATTTGCCTCTGCTCCTATCATCCGCTGCCGCTCTGCCCATCTTGTAGGAGTACAGCCTAATCACCGTCTATCGCCAGTCTCCAGAATGTGGCGAGCGCAGCAATGCCACATTCCGCAGGCAGTCTGCCGCCGTGCAAACGTCACACGCGCCTCACGGTAGTAAGGCGCGGTTGCGAGTTGTCACGAATCGCAGGGATTCATGGCGAAGCCATGTACACCGCACCCGATTCCGCAGGCTGAGCAGTTCTTCAAGCCTAAAGCTGTCGATGTCGGGGGTCGAGGGGAACTCCCCTCGCGTTCTCTTGGGGGATTTAAAGGGGGCCATTCTCTCACGTGAGAGAATGGCCCCCTTTCCCGCGTCCCCTGCGCGGCGCAGGGAAAATCTGCCACCCGCGCGGCATAAAATTTCCGCTCATGAGCATAATAAGGAAAATTATGTGGCGGAGGGCGGTTATGGAGCTTTTTTCGGCAAACTACGAGGAAAACACCCGCGCGCTGGATGATCTGCTTGGCGTGGGCCGGTGCTTTGATATGATCTCGCGCGACTTGTATGTCGGCGGCAGGCGGGCGCGGATGTGGGTGGTGGACGGTTACGGCGACGACGCGGTTATTGAGCGGATGCTGAGCTTCTGGCTGCCGCTCAGAGACGTTAGCGACGCGCAGACGATGCAGCAGTTCATCGACCGATACATCACGTTCAACGAGGTAAACGCCGAGCAAAACGTCAAAAACGCGGTGACAAGCGTATTTTTGGGCAAGATGGCGCTGCTGGTCGAGGACTATGACGAGTGCGCACTGATCGACGCGAAGCAGTATCCCGCGCGCGGGGTGGAGGAGCCGTCGTCGGGCAAGGTGCTGCGCGGCGCGCACGACGGCTTCATCGAAACGCTTGTCGCCAACGCGGCGCTGCTGCGCCGCCGCATTCGCGACCCGCAGCTTACGCTCGAAGGTCACAAGGTGTCGGACTGCTCGCGCGCGGACGTGGTGCTCTGCTATTTGGAAAACAAGGTCGACAGAAAGCTGCTCGACGAGGTGCGGCAGAAGCTTGCAAAGATCGATGTGCGCTCGGTCTCGATGAGCCAGGAGAGCATCGCTGAGGCGATGATGGGCAAGAAGCAGTGGTGGACGCCGTTTCCTAAAGTCCGCTACTCCGAGCGGCCCGACGCCGCGACGGCCTGCGTCATGGAAGGTGACATCGTCGTGCTCGTGGACAACTCGCCCGCGGCGATGATCCTGCCGACGCACTTTTTCGACTTTGTGCAGGAGGCAAACGACTTCTACTTTCCGCCGCTGATCGGGACGTATCTGCGCATCCTGCGCATTGTGGTGTTTTTGCTCACGATGTTCATCACGCCCGTGTGGTTCCTGCTTGTGAAGGACCCGTCGCGCACGCAGGCAGGGCTTGAGTTTTTGGCCATCGACAGCGACTATTCCGTGCCGCTGCTCGTGCAGCTTCTGCTGGCGGAGTTCATTGTTGATCTATTGAAGCTCGCCTCGCTCAACACGCCGGATGTGTTCTCAAACTCGTTCAGCATGCTCGGCGCGCTCGTGCTCGGCGATTTTGCCGTGCAGGCGCACTGGCTCGTGCCGGAGGTGCTGGCCTACATGGCCTTCGTCGCCATTGCGAACTTCGCCCAGCCGAGCTATGAGCTCGGCTATGCCTTCAAGCTGCTGCGGCTGATGCTGCTGCTGTTTGTCGGCGCGCTGGACTGGATCGGGCTGGTGCTCGGGTGCATCGTGATCGTCGCGCTGCTCGCGACGACGAAGCCGATCGTGGGGAAGGGGTATCTCTATCCGCTCTGTCCGCTCGACAAAAAGGCGCTGTTTGCGCTGCTGGTGCGAAAGCCCATCAGCCGCGACAACACCTGAGGACAACAAAAAAGGCACCCTGCAAAAGCAGGATGCCTTTTTCTTGTTGGTTCATGCGCACAGATGTGCGGCACGAGAAAGTCGTGAGGGATTTTCGATTAGAAAATGCCCTGAGCCATCATGGCGTCGGCGACCTTCTGGAAGCCAGCGATGTTAGCACCGGCGACCAGGTTGTAGCCCAGGCCATAGCGCTCGGCAGCCTCAACGGAAGCATCATAGATGTTCTTCATGATGGCTTCCATCT
>ERZ1673696.2835-NODE-2835-length-11498-cov-5.585860_pt1 | contig 11498 bp, 12 predicted proteins | sample MGYA00580226_ERZ1673696 | MGnify/ENA primary metagenome ERZ1673696 (study PRJEB41218, sample SAMN15661743) | gut metagenome | host: Homo sapiens | place: Canada: London | collected 2015-08-20/2019-03-30 | study: EMG produced TPA metagenomics assembly of... | reverse complement strand
TTGTGTACTTCATCATCCTTCTCTCCTTCTACGCCCGGCGCTGCAAACATCTTTTTGTCTTTCAAGTATTCCATATGAGCAGTCGGATTTTCCTTTTCAATCTCTTCGATTGAAACAGAAGCGAACTTTTCATCAATATTCAGCTCCTTTGCCAAGTACTGCTGTATATGAACGGCTATTTCTTTTTCAGCGGTGTCGTCCCGTCCGGAAATCATCGTAATATCAATGGCATAAAAACCTTCTATCCGTTTTGCTCCATTATCTTTTTTACTACGCAGGGATTTCCGCAGGCAACAGCCTTTTCCGGAATGGATTTTGTAACTACGCTTCCTGCGCCGATCACGGTATGATCTCCAATGGTAACGCCCGGCAGAAGAATCGCTCCGCCTCCGATCCAAACATTGTTCCCTATCACGACGGAAGCAGTTTGTGTACGGATTGCTGCGTGTCCGGCTTTATCGGTATAAATGCGTTCATTTGCCGAAACAGGGTGAACAGCGGTATAAATTTTAACATCAGGGCCTATTAAAGTATTGTTACCGATTATGATTCTGCCTGTATCTAAAAGGGTGCAATTCATATTGACAAGGCTGTTTGCACCGAGAGAGATATTGCAGCCGTAATCTACCCAAATCGGCTGATTGACACGGGCATTTTCGCCGCAAAAGCCAAACAGCAAATGTATGATTTGATTTCGCAGTTCCATATTTTCCGCGGGCAGATTGTTATAAATCCGCATAAGATCTTTTGCACGATTGCTTAAACGACGAAGTTCGGAATCCCTTGTATCATAAAACGTACCGCAGAGCATTTTCTCTTTTTCCGTCATAAGTTGCCTCTTTGCTTAAAAACCTTTTACCCAATCTTCAAGCTCCCGATCTGAAACACGATTCAGCATTTTGCCCTTTTTCCAATCTGCAGCCGGGCAGAGCGGTTTCAGCACGTCTACGGTTCTGCCCATTCCGCTGCCGCCGCTGGTTGCAAAAGGAACAATCGTCTTTCCCGAAAAATCATAGCTCTCCACAAAGGTGTTGATAATGGTGGGCGCAACATACCACCAAATCGGAAAACCAATTAATACGGTGTCGTAATCCCCCATATTCGATACCTTTTCCGCAATTTCAGGGCGGGAGTTAGGGTTGTTCATTTCAACGGAGCTGCGGCTCTTTTTATTCGTCCAGTCAAGATCTGCCTGGGTATAGGGAACGGCGGGTTTAATTTCAAAAAGATCGGCCTTTGCCGCTTTTGCCAAACGCTCGGCAGCAGCTTTAGTAACGCCGCTTGCCGAAAAATATGCTACAAGTTTTTTGCTCATTTTATTCTTCCTCCAATTTGTTGTATTCTTCATCCCTTACAGGCTCACACCATTCATTGAAAGTGCCCTCGCCCGGTACTTCTACGGCGATATGGGAAAACCAGCTGTCCTTTTGGGCACCGTGCCAATGCTTTACCTCTGCCGGAATTGTAATGACTGTTCCTGCGGTGAGAGAAACAGGCGGTTTATTTTCTTCCTGATACCACCCCTCGCCTGCCGTACAAATAAGAAGCTGCCCTCCCCCGTTTTTAGCGTGATGAATATGCCAGTTGTTGCGGCAGCCCGGTTCAAAAGTTACATTGGCAAGAAACACCGCCGTTTCCTGCGGATTTGTCAGCGGATTCAAAAAGGATTCGCCTACAAAATATTGTGCAAACGCTTCGTTAGGCTTCCCCATTCTAAAAACATTGATTTCTTCAAATTGTTTTCTATCCAATACTTTCATTGCTCAAATCTCCTCTCTTTTATTCAATTCCATTGCTGCTCAGCCAATCGGCAACATCACGCGAAAGCTCCGAGCCGCCCGAATAGTGAATTGAAAGAGCTTCCCCCATTATAGCGTTTGGCGCAAGTTTAGCAATAGCAGTCAAGCTCTGGCCGAAACGCCCGCCGCCGTGAGAGCAGAACGGAAGTATCGTTTTGCCTGAAAAATCATATTCTTCAAGGAAAGAAGCAATCGGCATAGGAATCGAAGCCCACCAGTTAGGATAGCCGATCATAACGGTATCGTACTCGTCCATATTGTCTACATGACCGGCAAGCTCCGGGCGGGCCTGTATGTTCTGATCTCGCTGTGCTTCGTCTAAAACGGTGTTGTAATTACTTGAATACGGATTTACCAGTGTGATTTCAAACAGGTCTGCACCTGTCTGACGCTGGATTTCTTCGGCAATCCCCTTTGTATTTCCGCCCCATGAGAAATACGCAATCAGTATTTTTCCGCTTTCAGAATTTCCGGTATGCTGCGCTCCCGTACCTGATACGCTGCCTGCGCCGGGAGCTGCATTTCGTACCAGGCGAATACCGAGATTAAAACTGCTTTTATTCTGTTCCAGCGTAGCACGGTAAGCAGAGCGCATATTTTTAGCAAAATCATTCCAGCCGCCGCCACGATAAACCCGCAGAGTGCCGGAAGTGGGACCGGCAGGGTCGGTTTGTGCATCTGCCCCATATTCGCCGTAATAATCCCATACCCATTCGCTTACATTGCCGTGCATATTGTAAAGTCCGTAGGGATTTTCAGAAAAGCTGTCTACCGGAACGGTGGTCTGTCTGTATTCACCGGGCTTTACCCCCAAGTTTTCCTGTGAAAAATAGTTCTCCTCTATTTCATAAGGATAATGTCCGTAATAGTTTGCATCCTCAGCGCTCGGAGAGTTTTCCATATAAAACGGCGTGATTGTTCCGGCTCGGCAGGCATATTCCCATTCGGCTTCGGTGGGCAGGCGATAACCGTTTGCGCTTCTGTCCCAAGAAACATTCTGATCGTCGATTGTATAAACCGGGGTTAAGCCGTCCTTTTCGCTTCGAGCATTGCAATAGGCTACTGCATCGAGCCAAGAGATATTTTCGATCGGCAGACGATCGCCTTTGAAATTGCTTGGATTCTTGCCGGTGATTTCTTCATATTCCTTTTGCGTCAGTTCATATTTGCTCATATAGAAATCACTGACCGTAACCAAGTGCTGCGTTTCATCAGCACTGCGCCACGCTTCGGAATCGGGGCTGCCCATTTGAAACGAGCCGCCTTTAATTAAAACAAAATTTTCAGGGACTTGCATATCCGTTGCCTCCAAAGAATCGCTTGTGGACGGCAGATCAGAACCTGTATCAGAATTTTCTGGCTGACTGCAAGCTGTTAGAGAGAAGATAAGGAAAAGCGATACAAACAGAGATACAAATTTTCTCATAAAATGACCCCCTATTTTGCAAGCCCTATATCATGTAACCATTCGCTGACCGCGCTGTCGGGATTGGACGACGAACCGCTGCCGATATGAAGTCCCTCTGTTACAACTGCGTTAGGTTCAAGGGATTTCACCTCATTTACCGTGTTAGAAAGTCCGCTGCCGCCGCTGGTGCAGAACAGAGCAACCGTCTTGCCGGATAGATCATAAGCATCGAAAAATGTATAAAGAATCATCGGCATATCCCCCCACCAGTTGGGAAAGCCTACATAGATGACATCGTACTGCCCGAGGTTTTCGATGCTGCCGGAAATTGCAGGACGAGCATCCTTTCGCTGTTCCTCCTGTGCCAAATCTACAACAGTATCGTAATCGTCGCTGTACGGTGTGGCAGGGACAATTTCAAAAATATCGGAATCCGTTTGGCGCTGAATAGACTTGGCGACATTTTCGGTATTGCCCGACCAAGAGAAATAGACAACTAATGATTTTGATCCTGTTTCAGCAGGTGTGGAAGAAGCGTTTTGTTCACTCGTTCCGGCGGGTGTGGATGAATCGCTTTGACTATTGGATTGTTCATCAGATGTAGAACTTTGATCGCTTGCTTGCTGCGTATGAGAGGGCGATTCTTCATTCGTCCTGTTACTGCAGGCTGCAAAAGAGAACAGCAGGGCAAGAACCATAAATATTGATACTAATCTTTTCATTTTTTTAATCTCCTTTATCTTTTAATTTGTTTTAACTGTTTCATTACTTGCTTGGGCATTTAGCCCCTTCTAAAACGCCAACGTGTCCGTTGCTATTTAATCTACTTTATTTCTTGTTTTCCTTTCTCTGAATTTCAAATCGGAGATAATCTAAACGGTCCAGCTGTTTTTCCTTGAAGTGGATTTCATTAAGCGTTCCATCCCGTTTATTGTTGAGCATTTCTATTCGCTCCTGTTCCGTAGATGTTCCTTTAAAAAACAAACGCATGTATTTTTCTATTTCCTCATTCGTAAAACCGATATCGTGTAGCGTCATAATCAAACTGAGCCGCTCAATGTCACTGTCATCATAACGCCACGAACCCATTACCTTTTTTACCTCTCCGCACAAGCCCCAGCTTTCATACTCCTGTAAAATTTTAATGGGAATATTGTATTTTTTACTCGCCTCGTGTATCGTCATTTCAAACCCCTTTCTCTGCATAAAAAATAAAGGTGCTCCCCCTTGGAACACCTTTATTATAGGTTTGCTGATATAAAATGTCTAATACTTATAATTTATTATTAGTTATGCTTTTTAAGTATTGTTTTGCAAAGTCTATAAAAGCAGTAGTAGCAGCAGAAAAAATCTGCTCTTTTTTCCACGCCAGTGCCGTATCTACTTTTAAAGCAGGACTAAGCGGTATAAACTGTAAACTGTCATAATTGCAATTCAGCTTAATACCAATGACTGCACCGATATTACTTTGTGCCATCATTGCCTCATTGTATAACAAATTTCCTTTGGCAATGATCTCAATCCGCGAGGCATATTCGCCGAACCACTTGCCTATATGACTCTCTGCAAAATCACTCAGGGGCAAAATAAGCGGAATACCAGCCAAATCCCGCGGTGAAAGGAACGCTTTATTTATAAGCGGAGAATCCTCTCGCACGAAGGCGCCCCATTCCTCTTTTACGGGCATCCCGATAAATTCGTACTTTCGTATGTCAATAGGCTCCAACATCAAGCCTATATCCAAAAGGCCTCTTTCAATGCGCTCGCGGATATTTCCTGCATTTCCGCTATAAAACTCATAGCGTACCAGCGGATATTTTTTACGAAATTCCGCAATACAATCCGTTAAACAGCGAGTAGATAAAAATTCACCGCTTCCAATCGAAATCGTACCTTCAAGATTTTCATCTTTATGCAGAAAATCCCGCTTTGTTTTATCGGCTAAGGACAAAATTTCCTGTGCCCTGCGTTTCAATATCATTCCGTCCTCGGTTAAGATGATATTATGATTGCTTCGTACAAAGAGTTTTACGCCAAGCTCTTCTTCAAGCTGCGCAATTTGTCTTGATAAGGTAGGCTGTGTTACGTGAAGCTGCTGTGCTGCCTTTGTAAAATTTTCTTCCCGTGCTATCGCTAAAAAGTAGTTTAATACCCGAAGTTCCATATACCTTACCTCCGAGAAAAGTATAGCATAAGTGAAAACAAAGTTCAACATATCTTATTATAAATTATGCTTTTTAAGAATAATGATTTTCTTTAGGGATTAGGGTCCCCCTAAAGAGATATGCTGTTTTACGACTTTGGAAGTACAAACAGTCCGCTTGCTGAGATGATACAGAAAACCGAAGAAGGCAAAGCTGCTCTCTCCGGTTTGTTCCATTTTGCTCTGATTTTCTTCTGCCTGGCCTTTGAAAACTTGAAGATCGGCTCATCTATCTACGGCATCGATATATCATTCTTCCATGCGCAGCTTACGCTGAAACCATATAGGATTTTCGATTAGAAATCTCCGTTCATCCCTCGAAAAGTAAGAATGATATTGTTACTTGCTCATATAAAAATCAACTCTGCATGAATAACCTCTGCCACGCGGTTACAGAGATCGCTCCTCCTCTGTATCCACTCCATAGAAGCGTCAGCTTGCAATTTTCCCGTGCCTTCGTCCTTACCCCCGCAATGCCGCTTCTGTGTGTTCGTTTGCATACTGCTTTATAAACACTCAGCAAAAAACGCGGCGCTTTTTGTCGTTTTTTAAAAAACAGCAAAGCAGGCGGTTACTTCCGCTCCACCCTGCGCACGATTGGCAATCGTAATATCTCCGCCGTGCCGCCTGCAAAGAACCTTGCAAATATTCAAGCCCAGTCCCATATGCAGACCGCCCGACTTTTTTTCCCCGCGGAAAAACGGTTCGGTCGCTCTTTTCAATGCTTCTGAGGAAAATCCCGGGCCGTCATCAGAAATAGAGAACATCAAAAAATTTTTAGATAAAAAGATATGGATCTCCACGCGTTTTTGTGCAAAGCGCTGGGCATTGGAGAGTAAATTTTCATATACCAGCGTCGCCGTCTCCATATCCAACAGTAATGTTTTTTCCGCAGCATCAACCCTGAACACGCATTTTTCCCCCAGCAGGATCTCGGCAGTATCTTTCAGGCCGGATACCATTTCAGTAAATTGCACAGGGGTACGGCGGATCGGAATATCCTCCAGCCGCTGCAGACTGCTCATAGCCTCCACATAGTTTTCCAGACGGGTAATATTGGCACTGATAATTTCCAGTTCATCAGTAAGCTCAGCATCCGTATAATGACCCTCGACCACCGAGCTTTTCAGCATTTCCATACGCCCTTTTAAAACCGTAAGCGGGGTACGCAGGTCATGAGAAAACGCAGCATTCAAACGCTTGCGCTCATCCATCTGCCGCCACATCTCCGAATTATTCGCCTCTAATGCGGCGCGCATATTCTCAAAAGCAGCACAAAGCCGCCCCATTTCATCCCCGCTGTTATAGGCCAGTTTAAAATTCAGGTCATTTTCCGCTACTTTCGTATAGGCCTGCGTCAGCAAAAAGAGAGGCTTTTTTAATTTGGTATTATAAAATACAACAGCACAAAGAATCGTTCCCGCGCCATAAGCAACGGGAATAATGGCAAAGGAAAACGCGCCCCAAAAACCATGCACAAATCTATCCTTTGCCGAATACAGCGGAGACAGCTCAAAAAATTCCACCTGTCCGCCCGCGCCTAATTTGGTAGTCAGCTTCGCTTCAGAATAGGAATAGGAAAACCGGTCGGTAACAGTGCCGTCCGCATCCCGCAATACAAAGCTGGCCCGGTCATTTTCATATACCGTATCGGCAGAACCGCCTTCGGGCATAGCATACCGTGCTGAAAGGTTTTCATACTTCCATTCAATATTTCCCCGTATCATATCCGCAGTAAGCCTGAGGGAATATACTGCCGCAGTAGCACAGATCATAGCAACGGCAAAATACAGTGCAAACGCCGCCTTAAAGGAGAGCTCGCGCAAATGTTTTATCTTTCCCATTTATAACCGCACCCCCATACGGTTCCGATATAGGCCTTAGCGCTGATAGCTGCAAACTTGGCCCGGATGCGGCGAATATGCTCGGTAACTACGGTATTGTCCCCCTCACCGTCGAGGCTCCATACCTTTTCATAAATCTGCTCCCGGTCAAAGATCTGACCCGGATGCTGGGATAAAAACTCGATGATCGCAAATTCCTTTTTTACAAAGCTGATCTCCTGACCGCGGCAGCAAACGGTATGCTCCGTATAATTAATGACAAGGTCATCATCAAACCGCACCTCGGCTTTTTGGGTTTTTCGCTGTTCACGCCGAAGATGTGCGTCCACGCGCGCTCCCAACTCTCCTAAAGAGAAAGGCTTTACTACATAATCATCTCCGCCGGAAGCAAACCCCTGCAGCTTGTCGCTTTCTTCTATTCTCGCAGTAAGAAAAAGAATCGGACAGGAAACAAAATCACGGATCTTCCTGCATACGTTCAAGCCGTCAATATCGGGCATATTAATATCCAATAAAATGATATCCGGATTTTTTTCCGCTTTTTTGATCGCCGCCTCGCCGTTGTTGGCGGTAAGCACTTCATAGCCTTTTTTTACAAAATACCGCTCCAGCATATCCGTGATATCCTTTTCGTCATCACATATCAAGATCCGCATGGCAGCCTCCTTTCAATATTATCGACGTGAAACCGAGGAAAGAGACACCGCGCGGCTGTGTTTGATAGGCTTCCATTCAATTTTGCCAAACAACGCATAAACAGCCACGGGAACATAGGTCATCATAAACAGAGGGAACGTAAACAAATACCCTATTTTCTTTCCCGGTGCGGCATAAATCTTTTTCCACTGAGTAAACATCGTCAATGCGCCGATGGCAAACATAGAAAAATAGCTGCTGATAAAGGAGCCTAAAAGGATCAGCAAAAATCCATGATCGCCATAGCACAGCGCACCGATGATAAAATTAATAAACATCACCGCCGCCGAAGCGCCGTAACCCGGCAAAGAGATCGAACTCATTTCAAAGCAGGCAAAGCGGTTGCCCTTATTGGTAAGGATTCCGCGGCTCAGTCGACGGCCATACTTTAAATATACCTGAATGCCCCCCTTGAGCCAGCGTGCACGCTGACGGAACGACTGGACAAAGGACGTAGGCTGCTCATCATAAAAAACCGCGCTGTGACAATAGCCGATCTTCTGCCCGTGAATGATATTATCGGTAGTAAACTCAATATCCTCCGTCAAGAGGAAGAAATTCCAGCCCTGCTGCCGCTTAAGCACGCTGCGGCTGAAAAGGAACCCCGTTCCCGAAACCGCACAGCTGGTACCCAACAGCATTCTGGAACGGTTCAAGTGGATGGATTCATGTAAAAACCAAAGTGCATTACCACAGGATACCCAGTTATCGCAAAAATTTTTGGAATTGCGGTAGCTGGCAACGATTTCATATCCGCTGCCGAAGCATTGATTCATTTTGGTCACATAGTCCGGCTCCAACAGATTATCGGCGTCAAACACAAAAAAGCCGTCAAAGCAATCGCACCCGTAGTCGCGGTCAATTTTTTCTAATAAAAAGTTTAAAGCATAGCCTTTGCCGATCTGTTCGTTATTCTCCCTGCGATAGACAATCGCGCCTGCTTCAACAGCCGCGTCAAAGGTACGGTCGGTACAGTTATCAGCCACCACAAATACCGATAAAAGCTCCGGCGGATAATCCTGCGCACGGATCGAGTGTAATAGGTGCGGCAGCACCTCTTCTTCATTTCTGGCTGCAATTAAAAATGCAAATTTATGCTGCTTTACGCCCTTTAAGCTTTTTTCCTTTTTAAAAAACGGTATAAACAGATATACCACCTGATACAGATAGCATACCGAAAGCAGCATGCTCAGCACGATCCCTGTAATTTTAAGTATTTCCGTTATTCCCATCGTATATCCTCCTTCTTCAAGATACACCATGAGTATAAAACGCAAATATCAATTTTTTATCAAGTTTTAATAAAATTCTAATTCCGCCGGCTAAACACAAAAAAAACGCCGATTCCTATAAAAATTATAGCAAATTCCCGAAAAATTCGCAAGCAAGGCTTGAATTTTTAAATAAAAAAGAATATAATGAGGGCAACAGATGAATTCATTTTTTCTGATGTAAAAAGGAGAAGGCATGAAAAAAACAGGCATAGCGGCTTTAATCTTTGCGTTGACGCTTTTGATTGTAAGCTGTCAGGCACAAGAAGGTATCGCATTGGCCTTTCCTCCCGCGGAGAAGACGGAGACAAATTATATTGACAAGCGGGAAGCGCTTGCAGAAGAATACAAAGAAAAAGGCATTATTGTTTGTTACCCGCAGCCGGCCGAATTTAAAAGTCTTTCGTCCCTGCAGCAGGCGGTAAACGAGGCAAAGGATTTGGCGGAAAATCAAAACATCATCGATTCCTGGTACCGCCTGGATCTGCTGAATTTTATCCCCGAGTTCTCGTCCCTGCCCGAGGACGCGGTATTCGATCGGGTCACGATCCGGGAAGGATATGGAAACATCCGTTATATTCCCCAAACGGCGGATCCCGATATCTACTTTGCGGAGGGTTTAAGTATAAACTGGGATCGGAATTTTAAGATATCGAATTTTACGGATGCACAGCAAATGGCGCAGACATTTGTCCGCAATGTGGCAGGGCAGTCCGGCGCTTCCTACGAAAAACTTGAGCTCTACGGCCTGCCCGCCGCCAAACGTGACGTTTTAACCGAGGAGGGCGCCTATAAGGGTGTGAATTTTTATTTTGTAAAGGATGATTATTGCTTTACAGTCTATGTGCCAAGCTGGGTGGACGATTCCTTTTTAGAGAGCGCCTGGAACATTCAGCCGTATCTTTTATAGCAAAAGCCCAATCATAAAAATTCTGCAAAAAGAAGCATACCGTAAAACGGTATGCCTCTTTTATAACTTTTAAACAACGGCAAAAGCATTTCTTCGGCTTTTAAAGTTCAGCCTCCAAACGGTAGATGGGCAGGCCCATTTGTGAAAACTTTGTTTCATACTCCGTCATAATATTTTCTTTCTGCCAGGAACTGTTGTGTAAATCCAAAGAAACGTTTTTTATTTTATAGCCGCAGCGCGAAAACTGCTCAATGGAATATTCAAAAAAGTGCATATTGTCGGTCTTTTGGTGAATTTCAGCGCCTGGGGCCAAATACTGCCGGTAGCTCTGCAGAAAACGGGGATGGGTCAGCCGGTGGGAAGCATAGGTATGCTTGGGGTACGGGCATGAAAAATTCAGATAGAGCCGCTGCATACTTTCCGGCGGCAGAAAGCAGGGCAAAAGCTCCGCGGCGCAGTTTAAAAAGCGCACGTTTGTCAGCCCCAGAGCCAATGCTTTTTTGCAGCCTTCTACAATTACATTTTTACTCACTTCTACCGCAAGAAAAGCGGTATCCGGCCGGCGCGCGGCCATCTCACAAATAAATCCGCCTTTCCCGCAACCGATTTCCATCTCCACCTTCCGGCTGCCGAATACGGAGGCAAAATCGATATACTCCTTATGCTCCAGCGCTTTTTGTATATTCAGTTCCTGCCGCCGCGGCATCCATAAAATTTCACCGCAGGCGCTGATCTGCGCCTCCAGATTTCTCTTTTTTCTCATTCTCATAAGCCATTGTTCCTATTCAGTTGATGGCACAGATTATATCAAAAAAACGGCGCTTTGGCAACGGAAAGCATATCTTGATTCAAAAAAGGGCCCCCCTCAAACGCAAGAAGGAATCCCTAAGGCCGCACTACAGCGCAGCTTCTAAATGTTAAAAAACGGTATGCTTGTATTCTATACATAAATAGCAATACGCTCCCGGCCGATTTGGCAGCCGAAAGCAAAAGTTTTCCGTTTTATTGCCGATTACAAAGCACTTTTCTTCATCAGAGGGAGATTTATCGCAATGACATATTATCATACAATATCTTAACTTTTGAAAATATTTGTTACCCTATTTTTATAAAGAAAATCAGTTAGTTTCTCCGCGCTCTTAGCTCCCACTCATAAGCAACCGACAGATTTTCTTTTTCTCAGTTCCCTCTGATGAGGGCGCCGCCGAGCATTCGCGTGGCTGAGGGAGAGAAAGACTACCCCTCAGTCGCCTGCGGCGCCAGCTCTCCTGACAAGGGGAGCCTGAAACACATCAGAAATTGATTTTCGCCCTCTCGGCTCCCTCTGATGAGGGAGCTGCCGAGCATTCGCGAGGCTGAGGGAGAGA
>ERZ1673696.2824-NODE-2824-length-11524-cov-7.123114_pt1 | contig 11524 bp, 12 predicted proteins | sample MGYA00580226_ERZ1673696 | MGnify/ENA primary metagenome ERZ1673696 (study PRJEB41218, sample SAMN15661743) | gut metagenome | host: Homo sapiens | place: Canada: London | collected 2015-08-20/2019-03-30 | study: EMG produced TPA metagenomics assembly of... | reverse complement strand
AAGAGAGCAAGAAGCTGCTCCACCTGACTGTCTTCGACGGTGAGCGCGAGCGCTGCATCCTGTCCGGCATTGCCAAGTGGTTCAAGCCGGAAGACCTCATCGGCAAAAAGATCGGCATCGTGTGCAACCTGGCACCCCGTCCCATGATGAAGGGCAAGTATGTCAGCGAGGGCATGATCTTCGCCGCGGACACCGCCGACGGCGGCTGCTCCATCGCATTCTACGGCGACGACACCCCGGTCGGCAGCCGCATCCACTGAGCGGATGCCGAACATGGAAAATTCCCGCTCGGCCAAACTGGACGCCATCTTCGGGACGCCCCTCTTCGCGGTGCTGCTGGCCATCGGCTGCAATGTGCTGTGGGGTTCGGCGTTCCCGTTCATCAAGATGGGCTACCGCCTGTTTGCGATCGAGACCAGTGATACGGCCTCCATCCTCTGCTTTGCCGGGGTCCGGTTCATGCTGGGCAGCCTGCTGGTGCTGGCGGGAAGCCTGATCCTGGAGGGCAAACTCCCGCAGCCGCCCTGCGGCAAAGTCTTGGGCGAGTGCTGCGCCCTGGGCCTGTGGCAGACCACAGCCCAGTATGCGTTCTACTATATGGCCGTTGCCCTGCTGACGGGTGCCTTTGGCGGCATCCTCAACAGCACCCAGAGCTTTCTGGGCGTCATCTTCGCCCATTTCCTCTATGGCGATGCCGACCGGATGACACCGGCCAAAACGCTGGGCTGCGTGCTGGGCTTCGCCGGGGTGCTCATCGGCACCATCGGCAACCACGGCGGCGGAAGCGCCTGGGGCGTGTTCTGTATGCTGCTGGCCACGGTCATTTTTACCCTGTCCGGCCCGTGGAACAAGTCCGTGACGAAAAAGGCGGACAGCTTTGCGGTCTGCTTCCTCAACCTGTTCGTGGGCGGGCTGGCTCTGCTGCTGATCGGTCTGGCACTGGGCGGCAGCCTCCACCCGCAGAGCGCTCTGGGCCTGCCGGTGCTGCTTTATCTGGCGTTCATCTGCGGCGCGGGCTATGTCATCTGGGCCCTGCTGATGAAGAACAACCCCGTCAGCCGGATTGCCATCTTCGGGTTCGTGAACCCGGTGGTCAATGTGCTGCTGAGCGCCCTGCTCAACGGCGAGCCGCTGTTCCGCTGGCAGTACCTCGGGGCGCTGGTCTTCGTCTGCGTGGGCATCTGGCTGGTGAACAAAGCCCCTGCCCAAAAGGGGGTGCGCTGATGGGCCCTATTTTTGATACCCATGCGCATTACAGCGCCCATGCCTTTGACACCGACCGTTACGCCCTGCTGGACAGCCTGCCCGGCAAGGGCGTGGTGGGCGTTTGTGAGCAGGCCACCCACTCGGGCGATGCCCCCAAAGTGCTGGAGCTGGCCCACCGCTACCCGTGGGTGTATGCAGCCATCGGCATCCACCCGGAAAGCCTGCTGGCTGCGGAGGACTGCGGCGAGGAGGGCCCGGCCCCGACCATCTCCGTCTACGGCGGGGACTGGGCGGCGGAGATGAAAGCCCTTGCGCCCTACTACGACGACCCCAAGGTGGTGGCCGTGGGCGAGTGCGGGCTGGACTACCACTGGCCCGTGCCCAAGGACGCCCAGCTGGCCCTGTTTGAGGCAGAGCTCCGGCTCAGCCTGGAGCTGGGCAAGCCCATCATCGTGCACGACCGCAGCGCCCACGCCGATGTCTACGCCCTGCTGAAAAAATACCAGCCCAGAGGCATCGTCCACTGTTATTCCGGCAGTGCGGACGACGCGGAATGGCTGGCAGAGCAGGGGCTGTACTTCGGCTTTGGCGGGGCCTGCACCTTTAAGGGTGCCAAGCGGGCGGCCAAGGCCATTGCGGCCCTGCCGCTGGAGCGGATCGTTCTGGAAACGGACTGCCCCTACATGGCCCCGGAGCCCGTGCGCGGCACCCGCTGCGACAGCTCCCTCATCCGCTATGTGGGCGAGTACATTGCGGCTGTAAAAGGCGTGGAGCCGGAAACCGTCTTCCGCGTGACTGCCGAAAACGCCAAGCGGGTCTATCAGCTGTAACGGCTTTGCCCTCTCAGGCGCTTACGTGCCAGCTCTCCCACTGGGAGAGCCAGGAGCGTCTTTAGGAAACGCAAAAGCTAATCTTTAGCTTCTGTATAAAGCAAGAAAATTGATCCTAATTGTTTATAAGGAGACATCTATTATGAAAGCTCGTATCCCCAAACATCGTGAGTTCATCATCAACTTCCCCGACAGCATCCCCGAGGCAAAGGCCAACGAGGGCTGGGCAAAGCTGCAGCAGATCGTGGAGGACTACAAGAAAGCCCACAACGGCGCTTCTGTCTACGCTCCTACCTTCATTGAGGACTGCGAGGCTGACGTCAAGAAGCTGCAGGAAGAGTATGGCTTCGAGTACACCGTTGAGTACGTTCAGTAATTTTTAAAAGCGTTTCTACAAAAAAGGGGGCTGTTCCCGGATGAGAACAGCCCCCTTTTTCATTGTCTGATTTCATGATTCGCTTCCACCTTGCTCAGCAGGATGCGGTCATTGTCCAGCGCCTTACCGGCGTTCTCGCGGAACTTCTCCAGCAGATCGTCCACGGTCATCTTGCCGCGGGCCTCGCCCTTGACGTCAAAGACGATCCGGCCCGCATCCATCATGAGGGTGCGGTTGCCCAGCTCCAGCGCCTGATGCATGTTGTGGGTGACCATGAGGCAGGTGATCTTTTTCTCCGCCACGATGCTCTTGGTCAGCTCCAGCACTTTCTCGGCGGTGGCCGGGTCCAGGGCGGCGGTGTGCTCGTCCAGCAGGAGGAGCTTGGGGGTGACGAGCGTTGCCATCAGCAGGGTCAGCGCCTGCCGCTGGCCGCCGGAAAGCAGGCCCACAGGCTGCTTCATCCGGTCTTCCAGCCCCATGTTGAGCAGGGCCAGCTTCTCACGGAAGATCTCTTTGTCCTTGCGGGAGATGCGGGAGAAGATGGCGTGGGGCGCGGTGCCTGCCCGCAGGTAAGCCAGCGCCAGATTTTCTTCAATGGTCATATTGGGGGCCGTGCCCTTGAGCGGGTCCTGGAACAGGTGGCCGATGACCTTGCTGCGCTGGTACTCCGGCGCAAACGTGATGTTCTCCCCGCCCAGAGAAATGCTGCCTTCATCCGCAATGAAGCCGCCGGTGATGGCGTTGAAGAGGGTGGATTTACCGGCGCCGTTGGAGCCCACGATGGTGGCGAAATCACCCGCTTCCATCGTAAGACTGACGCCGTTCAGAGCCACTTTTTCATTGACGGTGCCGGGGTTGAACGTCTTGTGGAGGTTTTGCAGTTCCAGCATTTCCATCTCAGACCGCCTCCTTTTTCTGTGCCGCGTGTTTCCGCTTTTCAAAGGCGAAGTGTGCCTGGATGGCGGGCATCGAGATGGCCACGGCCACGATGATGGCGGAGACCAGCTTCATGGCCGCTGCCGGGACATTGAACCGCAGCGCCACCGCCACGATAAAGCGGTACAGGCAGCTGCCGAAGACGACGCCCAGCACCCGGCGCAGCATGGTACGCTTGCCCACCAGCGTTTCGCCGATGATGAGGGAGGCCAGCGCAATGGTGACCATGCCGGTGCCCACGTTGATGTCGCAGCTCTTCTGGTACTGGGCCAGCAGGCCGCCGGAGAGGGCGGTCAGGGCACCGGAGATGCACAGGCCCACCGTGATGGTGAATGCAGGGTTGATGCTGGACGCCCGCACCATGGCGGCGTTGTCACCGGTGGCCCGGATGGAAAGGCCAAGCCGGGTACCCAGGAAGCCGATCATTGCCGCGCCAGCCAGCGCGATGACCGCTGCAGCCAGCACCAGCTTATACCAGCCGCCTGTAAAGGCCAGCGCGCTCTTGGCGATGGAGAAGACCGTGTCCGTCTTGACCAGCGACAGGGTGGAGGAGAACCCCATGACCGCCAGGTTGATGGTGTACAGGCCGGTGTTGACGATGATGCCCGCCATGATGCTCTCCACACCGAGGCGGGTCTGCAAAAAGGCTGTCACGAAACCGGAGCACACGCCCGCCGCCATGGCCGCCAGCAGCGCCAGGAACGGGTGCCCTGTCAGCGCCACCTGACACGCCACGGCGCAGCCCAGGGTAAAGCAGCCGTCGGTGGACAGGTCCGCAATGTTCAGGATGGAATAGCTCAGAAACAGCGCCAGCGCCACCAGGGCGTAAATACAGCCCAGCTCCAGCGCGGTCTGAATGACATTGAGCGAAAAGATACTCGCCAGCATGTGTGTGCTCCTTTAAAAGATGTTTTTAGAAATTCTCTGCCGTCTCCACTTCCACGACCTCGGTGCAGTAGGGCTTGAACGCCTCTTTCACGGTGTCGAGGGAGAGGCCGAGAGCGGCGCAGGTCTCGGTGTTGATGGTGGCAATGCCGTTGTCAAAGGTCTGGAACGGCAGGTCAGCGGGGGTCTTGCCATCGCAGAGCAGCTCCACCACCATATCGGCGGTGGCCTCGCCCAGCTGGACGTAATCGACGCCGTAGCCCACGAACGCGCCGTTCAGCGCGAAGCTGTCGGCACCGGTATAGTGCTGGACGCCTGCCTCGGCAAAGGTCTCATAGATGGAGAGCTCCGCGGTCATCACGGTGTTGTCCGTGGGGGTGAAGACGGCCTTGACGCCGGAAGCAATGAGGGCCTCGGCAGCCATCTGGACCTCGGCGGTGGTGGTGCCGTTCTTTTCAATGTACTTGATGCCCTTTTCGTCGCAGAATGCCTTGGCGTCGGCAATGGCCTGGGTGGAGGCATCCTGGCTCAGGTCGTACAGCAGGCCGATGGTGTCGATGTCGGGGTTGATGGCAGTGATGAGGTTCATAATGGCCTCGGTGTTCAGAGCATCGGAGGTGCCGGTGATGCCCTCCTCCCCGTCAAACCCGGCAGAAACAGGATCGGTGACGGCAGAGTAGACCACAGGGATGTCGGTGTCCTCCACAGCGGCCAGCATGGTGGCGGCGGTGGGGGTGGCCACGGCCACGATGACATCTACCTGGTCGGCCACGAGGTCTGCACCGATCTGGTTCAGGTTGGACTGGTCAGCCTGGGCGTTGGCGTAGTAATCGGCATAGTCGAAGGTCACGCCCTTCTCCGCGCCCACCTTATCCAGGCGGCTCTCAACAGAGGCCACGATCTGGTTCAGGGAAGCATGATCCACATAGTTGACGATGCCCACCTTAAAGGTCTGGCCTGCCTCAGAAGCGGCGGCAGCGGAACCGGCAGCGCTGGAAGCGGTGCTGGATGCTGCGGCAGAAGAGCCGGAGGAGCCGCAGCCGGTCAGGCCCAGTGCGGATACGACAGCGGCTGCGGCGGTAGCCTTTAGGAAGCTGCGGCGGGAGATCATGTTCATGGTTTTCATAGCGGTTGCTCCTTTCCCGGAGCGGGCGGCCCAAAAAATAAAACCCGCTCCACCTGCGGAACGGGTAAAATAAAAACGGCCCCGTCCCTGTGTGTTCATCCACAAGGACAGAGTCGAGAAATTCGAATCTGCGGTGCCACCTTGCTTGCTCCGCTCGTCTTCCCACCATGGAAAACTGCAGGAGCCCCTCAACGGAGAGCCAACACTCCCCTGCCCTGTAACGGAGGCTTCCGTCCCAAGCTACTGGAGGCTCTGCCTCGTTTGCCCGGCCCTCGGCGGCCCACGAATCTCTGCCCCGCTCTCGCCCGTTTTCACTGTCCGGGCTCACTGAAGATGCGCTGTGCAGATTCTCTTCCGCCTCATCGGTTTGATTGCATTATACACTTTATCTGCGTAAAGTCAAGAGGGAAATTTTCTTTTTTGCAAAAATTTGTCCACAGAATTTTTCACGTTTCCTCATTCGAGATTGAGCTTATTTTTCATCAGCCAGCAGGTGAGGATGAAATACACCGCGCCAAACACCGCCGTGATGGCAAACGAAGCCGCAAAGAAGATCAACGTGCTGTGGTTCGCCGCCTCGCTCACGATGGTGTCACCGGCAGAGCCCATGAGGATGCGGACAAAGCCGCCTGCATTCAGCAGGTTTTCCACCCGGCCCTGTCCCCAGCTCATCAAAAAGAACGCGCCCACGCTGGCCACGCCGCTGTGGGCCCGGAACAGATGGCCCACCATGCAGGCGGCATAGATACACAGCATCGTGCAGAGCATCCGGGCATAGCACAGGAGGGCCGTCCAGAGCAGGATTGCCAGCAGATCTCCCTCAAAGCTCGTCCGCAGGGCTGCCCAATCATCCCAAAGATTGCTGAAGTTCAGATTGGTGAAGTCCGCTCCCACACAGAACATGACGACGAGGGAAACCACGCCCACCACGGCGCTGGCCAGCAGCCAGACCGCGCTTGAGATCAGCTTGGAACCCACCAGCTGGGCCTCCGTCACGGGCAGGGTGTGCATCAGGTAGCCCTCCCGGCCCAGCAGGTTCCGGGTAAAGCGCTGGATCACCGTGACAATGGTGACGATGACGAGTGCCATGACCAGCAGGCTGTAGATCGTCACGCCAATTTCAAAGACATGGCTCTGGGCAGCGACTCTATCCCCCCGTAACGAGAAGCCGATGAGACCTGCCGCGGCCAGCAGGGCCAGATAGATGCCGCCGTAGGCGCGGGCCGTGGCCCGGAACTCATACTTCAGTAAATTTTTCAGCATTTGAATCCCTCCCGGAAATACTCATCCACACTCATGCCCTCCGTCTCCCGGATCTCATCCACGGTGCGGTGGGCAAAGATCTTTCCCTCTTTCAGGAAGATGGCCTCGTCCAGCACCGGCTCAATGTCCCCGATCAGGTGCGTGGAGATGACCACGGTTGCGTCCTCGCTGTAGTTGGAGAGAATGGTGTGCAGGATGTAATCCCGCGCCGCCGGGTCCACACCGCCAATGGGTTCGTCCAGCAAATAGAGCTTTGCCGCGCGGCTCATGGCCAGGATCAGCTGCACTTTTTCCTTGTTGCCCTTGGAGAGGGTCTTGAGGGGGGCCTTGGGGTCCAGCTCCAACTTGGCCAGCATCTCGCCCGCCCTGGCGGGGTCAAAATCGGCGTAGAAATCGTGGAACATTTCCACCAGCTGCTCCACACGCATCCAGTCCGGCAGCCAGGCGGCGTCCGGCAGGTAAGAAACGATCTCTTTCGTGGCCGGGCCGGGCACACTGCCCGCAATGGTAATGCTGCCCTCCGTAGGCTGCAGCAGACCGTTGGCCAGCTTCATCAGGGTAGTCTTTCCGCTGCCGTTGGGCCCCAGCAGGCCGATGATCTTTCCCGGCTCCAGGTGCAGATCCACATGATCCAGCGCCCGTTTTTTGCCGTAGGCCTTGCTCAGGCCGGTGCAGTTCAAAAGCTCAGTCATGGTTTGTTCCCTCTTTCTCATTCCAGCGCTCCAGCAGGGCGGCGGCCTGTTCCGGGCCGTAGCCAATGCCGCGCATCTTCTCCAGAAATTCGGCGGTCAGGTTCCGGGCCGCCTCGGCACGCAATTGTTCGATCAACGCTCTATCCTCCGTCACATAACGGCCTGCGGTGCGCTCGGTGCGCACCAGGCCCTCGTTCTCCAGCTGGGCAAGCGCCCGCTGCATGGTGTTGGGGTTGACCCCGGCGGCGGCGGCAAGGTCGCGCACCGAGTCCAGATGCCCGCCGGGTGGGTAAATGCCTGCTAAAATTTTTGCCTTGAGCCGTTCCACCAGCTGAGCATAAATGGGGCGGCTGGAGTCAAACTGTTCGGCCATCGGATCATCTCCTTGTGTTGCTGTATTAAGTGTCTAATACAATAATACTCATTTTTCAAGCTGTGTCAAGGGCATAATACAATTTTAAGCAAAAATTTTAAGCAAAAATAAAGGCAGAAGCCTTTGGGGAAAGCTTCTGCCTGGATCAAACTCGATTCTTTTCCTGATGACTTACGCCGCCGCGCTGGCGCTGCCTGCATCTGCCTCAGCACTGTCCGCACCGGCCTCCCCGGAAGCCGCCTCGTTTCCCGAAGCAGCGTCTGCTTCCACACTCTGAGCGGCAGGCTCGTCCGCGGCGCTGTCACTGTCGGCCGCGGCGGACGCGGAATCCGCCGTGCTGGCCAGAATGGCGTCCTGCACTTCATGCTCCTCCATCTGCGCCGAGGCGCTGGCCGGGGAGCTCTCGGCGGAGGACTCCGGCTTCGTCTCGCTGTCGGTCAGGCCGGTGAGATACCAGCTGCCGCTCTGGCGGGTGAAGAGATAATCCATATACTTGGTGGGCGTGTCAGACGAGGCGTTCAGGATGCTGTCGTCCGCGCTCTGGGTGGGGATGTAGCCCACCGTGACGTGGAGCTTTCCGCCCTTTTTGAAGAGCTTTGTCACGGTGGCGCGGTAGCTGCCCACGCTGCCCGTGACCGGGATCTTGTAGCACTGGGTGGTCTCGTCGAACTCGATGGTCATGTCGTCCATCTCAAAGCTCTTGTGGGTCAGCTTGAAGCTGGGGCCCACCAGTTTTGCCAGATAGGCATCCACGTCCACCGAGGGCAGCAGCAGCTGTTCGGTGTCGGGGTCCGTGTTGTAGTTATCAAAGCTTCCCTGGGTCTCCTGGATGCTGTACACGCAGCCCCAGACGGCGGCTTCGCGCAGGGTCAGGTCATCGATGTTCTCGATGCCGTCAAAGGGCAGCGGGTCGAACAGGACCAGACCTTCCAGCCGGTCCTCATATTCCGCTTTCTGCTGGGTGTCGTCAAACAGGGTGGCCACACCCTTCACACCGGCCCGCACGACCGTTACAATGCCCACCAGTGCCAGCACGGCGATCAGCAGGCCAAGGGTCTGCCGGGCGCGGCGGCGGTGGAGCCGGGCGTGTTCTTCCGGGGTCATATAGGTCTTCATATCGTTATCGTCTCCTAAATCAGGTCATCTTTTGGGGAAATACCAGCTTTCAGTATACCACAAACTGCCCGCCGGTGCAAAACCCGGGGCGTGGATTTTTTGTGAAAGCGCGATTTATTCCCACGTTTTCCAGATCTCGGGCTGGTAGCCCACGGTGGCCTTTTTGCCGTTGCGCACGATGGGCGTTTTGAAGAGCTGCTGATTCTCGAACAGCTTGTCCTCCTTCTGCCAATCCACCAGTGCATCCAGCAGGGCCAGCGTCTGCTTGTCCTTTGCCGCCGGGTTCACCAGCTGCTCCCAGCCGCCCAGCGCGCGGGCCACGTTCTCAAACTCGCCCCGGCTCATCTCTTTTTCCTTCAGGTCGATCATCTGGAACTTGATGCCCCGCTCCTTGAAATAGCGCTGGGCCTTTTTGGTATCAAAGCACTTGGTGGTGCCGAAGATCTGAATGTTCATGGTCTGTCCTCCTGTCGTCCGTAAAAGTTATTGTACCACACCGCGCACAAAAAGCCCAGCATATTTCCCTGCGAAACGGGGAAAATAAAGCCATCCAAAGGAGGATTGGTTTTATGAGAGCATTCGTAGACCCCGACCTGTGCATCGGCTGCACCCAGTGCGCGGGCATCTGCCCCGCCGTGTTCACGATGGAGGGCACACTGGCCGTGGCGCTGGTGGGCGAGATCCCCGGCGAGGAAGTGCCCGCCGCCGTGGATGCCGCCCAGGCCTGCCCCGTCAGCGCCATCCGCATGGAGGAGAGCTGAGTCTTCTCCCAAAATCACCGGGAAGCAATTGCCTCCCGGTGATTTTCTTTGGGCGGGTTTTGTGCTATACTATAAGGTGTGAAAATTTGGAATGGAGGATAAGAAACGATGCGTTTACTGGTCATTGACGGCAACAGCATTGCCAACCGTGCGTTTTTTGGCATCAAGCTGCTGACCACCAAGGACGGCCGCTATACCAACGCCATTTATGGCTTTTTGAATATCCTGCTCTCCCTGCTCAAGGAGTGCGACCCCGACGAGGTGGCCGTGGCGTTCGACCTGCGGGCCCCCACGTTCCGCCACAAGATGTATGACGGCTACAAGGCCACCCGCCACGGGATGCCCGAAGAGCTGGCCCAGCAGATGCCGGTGCTGAAAGAGCTTCTGGCCGACCTGGGCTACCGCGCCGTGACGGCCGAGGGCTGGGAGGCCGACGACATTCTGGGCACCCTGGCTGCTGCCTGCGACGCCCGCAAGGACGACTGCTACCTGGCCACCGGAGACCGCGACAGCCTGCAGCTGGTGAGCGAGAGCACCACCGTACTGCTGGCCGCCACCGCCATGGGCCGGAGCAAGACCATCCCCATGGATGTGGACGCCATCCACGAGAAATACGGCATTGAGCCCAAACAGCTCATCGAGGTGAAGAGCCTGATGGGCGACACCTCCGATAACATCCCCGGCGTGCGGGGCATCGGTGAAAAAACAGCCCTGAACCTGGTGCAGAAATTCGGCACGCTGGAAAATGTTTACGCCCACATCGACGACCCAGTCATCAAGCCCAAGCAGCGGGAGCATCTCTTGGAGTGCAAGGCAGATGCCGAGCTGAGCCATGTGTTGGGCACCATCCGCACCGACGCCCCCATTGAGACGGCTGAGGGTGCCTATCAAGTGGGCGAGGGCAACAAGGCCGAGGCCGTGCGGCTGCTGCAGGAGCTGGAGATCCACTCCCTCATCCCCCGGTTCGGGCTGGACAACGTGGCTCCGGCCACGGCCCCCGAGGAAGTGCCCACGGAAGAAGCCGAGATCGGCATTCTGCCCCTGACCCCCGCCGGGCATTATCTGGTGGCCGCCCGCCCCGCCGTGATGGGCAAACAGGGCGCCAAAAATGTCATCGTCCAGCCGGAGGCCTGGTACGCCGTGCAGGACAGGACCGTTTTCCCCCTGAGCGACGACGAGCTGGTCCGCCTGCTGGATGACCCCGCCGTGACGCTGGACGTCTTCTACTCCGCCCCCCTCTACGCCAAGGCCATGGCGGCCGGCGGCTGGGGCAGCAGCATCGTCTGGGACGGCAAGCTGGCCGCCTATCTGCTGGACGCCTCGGCCTCCAAGTATCAGATCTCGGAGCTGGCCGTGAGCTACCGCGCCAAGGCAGCGTTCACCTGCGAGGAGTGGCCGGATGCCGGATCCCTGGCGGATCTGTTTGCCAGGATGAAAGCCGAGATCACGGCCTGCGGCGAGGACGACCTGTACCATGACATCGAGTTCCCGCTGGCCCAGGTGCTGGCCGATATGACCCGCACCGGCATTCTGGTGGACAAAGGCGGCATTGAGGAGTTTGGCGTCCGGATGCGCACCGAGCTGGCCCAGGTGCTGGGCCGCATCCAGATGGAGACCGGCAGCACCAGTTTCAACCCCAACAGCCCAAAGCAGCTGGGCGAGATGCTCTTTGATACCCTGGGCCTGCCCCACGGCAAAAAGACCCAGCGTGGCTGGTCCACGGACGCCGAGACGCTGGAAGCACTGCGGGATTACCCGCTGGTGGAAGACATTTTACAATACCGTGCCTACCAGAAGCTGAACTCCACCTATGTGGAGGGTCTGCTGAAAGTCATCGGCGAGGATGGCCGCATCCACACCCGGTTCAACCAGACCGAGGCCCGCACCGGCCGCCTCTCCTCCGATAACCCCAACCTGCAGAACATCCCCATCCGCACCGAGCTGGGCAGCCAGCTGCGCG
>ERZ1673696.2818-NODE-2818-length-11541-cov-4.944019_pt1 | contig 11541 bp, 8 predicted proteins | sample MGYA00580226_ERZ1673696 | MGnify/ENA primary metagenome ERZ1673696 (study PRJEB41218, sample SAMN15661743) | gut metagenome | host: Homo sapiens | place: Canada: London | collected 2015-08-20/2019-03-30 | study: EMG produced TPA metagenomics assembly of... | reverse complement strand
AGAGCGCGACGAGCGTCTATACCGTGGACATCGTGCGCGACGGTGAGGTCAAGCTCCGTTTCTGGGACACCTTCTACCTCGAGATGCGCGGGCTCGCGAAGATGGGCGAGGCCGCCGGACTGCCCAAGGCCGAGGGCGATTGGGACTACTCGAAGATCCGAACGCCCGAGACCCCGCTCACGCAAGAGGAGCTTTTCTACGCCGGTCGCGACACAGAGGTCATCCCGGCGTATCTTCGCTACCTGCTCGAGTCCAACGAGTGGCTGTGCCCCGAGTGGCTCGGCGTGCGCGTGCTCACGAAAACATCGCTCGTGCGGCAGGCCGGAAAGATGGAGACGGGACGCCTCCGCATCCCCAGGGCCGAGGGCGGGCCGATCTCGGTACAGGCCGCTTTCGAGCGCATGTGCGCCGAGGAGCTCGCGCCGACCTATGCGCAGTACGCGCTGCGCAAGGCATGTTTCCGAGGCGGTTTCACGCTCACGAGCGCGCGCTATTCCGGCATCGTGCAATCGAACGTCTACTCGATTGACGAGACGTCCGCGCACCACGCATACATCAACGGGCATATGTGCCCGGTGCACTTTCGCGGCCTGCCGCCTTCCGTCCTGCAGTCCATGGCCGAGAACGTGTGCTCGACCGGCCTCGACGCGGCGATGCGCCACTGGGAGGAGCCGTTCGGGTGCGCCTTCCACGCCCAGATACGAGTCACGAACATGCGTTTGCGCGAGGAGAGCGCCTTCGAGTGCTGGGACATCGCGCTGCTGTCCGAGGCGAAATTCAAGGCCAAGGGCCAGCTGGGCGAGTGGGGCGGGCAGGCCGACCGCGACGGCGTGACCGCCGTGCGCAGCGCCGGATACGTCGACACCGCATATAACGGGCGCTTCGCATTCGGCAAGCTGGTATCGGCGGACTCCGCGATCGTCAACGTGTCCGAGTTGGAGCTGTGGTGCATGAGCCGGGTATATGCCTGGGATTCGATGGAGATAATTTTGGGGGAGGGTACCATGTCGTTCGTCAAGCCGCCCGATTACGTGACGCTGCTCTCCAATCTCTTCTATGCGCGCAAGGCCGCGTGCAAGGAGATCTTGAAGACCTATGAGACCGGATCGCCGTACGCGCCGGACATCCCCGAGACGATTCCCGAGGGCATCGCCGCGCGCATCCGCTCGGGCGAGATGGAGCGCGCAGACCTCGAGGCGTACTACAACTCGACCGTCAAGGGAATGTTCAACTCGATTTACGGCATGGAGGCGCAGGACGTGTTCAAGCCCGGCTACAAGGTCGAGGGCGGCGAGATAAGCGTCGACCGCTCGACCGTCGTCTCGCGCGAGACCTACGAGGAGCATTACGAGGAGGCCAGGGGCAAGCTCGTGCTCTATCCCTACGGACTGCGCATCGTGGGCGGGTCCCGTATGGCGATCGTGGCCGCGATCGAGTTGATATATCGCGCGCTCGGCGAGCGCGTGCGCGTGCTGGGCGGCGATACCGACTCGTTGAAGATCTCGTGCGATACGGACGTCACCGCGGCGGACCTCATGGGTGCGCTCGCGCCGTTCCACGAGGCCGTCACGGCCTCTATCGACTCGTGCATGGCCCGCATCCGCGCCAACTTCCCCGGGTACGCCTCGACGCTCGCGGGCGTCGGGACGTTCGAGGTCGAGGGCGAGGCATACCGGCTCCATATGGACGCGTGGAACAAGGCGCGCGTCAGCTGGGACGGCGAACATGCGCACATCACGTGCGCGGGCCTGTCGCGCCCGACGGGTATGTACCATATCGAGAACTGGATCGACGACATGAGCGCCGGGCACGGTTTCGCCGAGGTCGCGCCGCGCGTGCTGGGGTGGGGCGTGCGCGTGTCGCAGGCCGTTTGCCATGCGCTCGAGCGCTACCGGCCCGCATCCGCCGACGTGCTGGACATGGACGTGACCGACTACCTCGGCGAGACCTCGCACGTGAGCGCGCACGAGTCGATAGCGCTCTACCCCTCCGACCGCGTGCTCGGCGATTCGGAGAAGAGCGGAAACGCACGCACGGTCGCGTACATGCGCGAGCGCTACGGGCGCGTCGTGGACACGACCGAGCGCGTCATCGACTACGACGGCGAGCGCGCGAGCTACACTTACATCGACGATGAAGGGAATGAAGTCGAATGGATATGCGAAACGAGGGAAAGAGGCGGGAGATAGGGCCTACGGGCCCGAGGCGCCGCATGAAGTCCAGGAGGGGCGCGAAATGGTAAACCTGAACGACGGCATTCACTATAACTGGGAGAAGACGCTCAGCTATAACGCGGATATAACCATGGTCGTCGGCGCGCCGAACAAGGGCAAGACGTACGGCCTTCGCGCCTACGCGCTCAACGCCGCGATCAGGCGCGACGAGCGTTTCGTCGAGGTCTGCCGCACGCTCGACGAGCGCGACGCCGTGAAGAAGGGATACTTCGACAAGCTGGCCGCGACCGACGATGAGTTCGGCAAATACGAATATAAGTGCGAGAACAACGAGTTCAAGTATCGACCCTCCGACGCCGGGAAGGGCACGCCGTGGAAGGCCTGCGGATACGTCGTCGGCTATGCCGAGATGCAGGGTACGAAGAAGAGGACGTTTACCAACGTCAAGAACATCATCTTCGACGAGGCGATCATCGAGAACATCGACGCCGCGCACACCTATAAGCGCAACGAGTGGAACATGCTGGCCCGAATCATCGACTCGTGCGTGCGCGAGGACCCCTACGACGGGCACCGGATCAAGCCGCACGTCTTCCTGCTGGGCAACGCCGTCGATCTGCTGAACCCCTATTTCGCGGCGATCGGCGTAAAGGGCGTGCCGAGGTTCGGCTATACCTGGTACCTCGACAAGATGGCCCTGCTCCATTACGTCGAACCGGACGAGCACGACCGGTACCGCATGGACAACACGCTCGCGGGACGTATGGGCCAGGTGACCGGATACACGAAAGCCACCTACGCAAACGACTTCGCCGAGGACAACAGATATATCTCCAAAAAACCCGCGCGCGCCAAGTATGTCATGGGGTGCATACATATGGGCGACGAGTACGGCATCTGGATCGACGTGAGCGAGGGGTACTACTACGTCACCGGGAAGATTCCCAAGAACGCCGAACCGGTCTTCGCGCTCACGAGGCGCGACAACACGCCGAACCGCATCGCCGCGCAGCGCGCCGTCAAGACCCTGCGCGTCATCGTCCAGATGTATTACGAGGGCAGTGTGCTATTCGATTCGGTGAAGGTGCGCGAGGGCTTCCTGGACGCGATGTCGCTCTATGGCGTAAAATGACCGCGACGCCCGCGACGACTCGCGCGGCAAGCGGCGAGTAGGGACGATTCGGGACAGCTATATCGTTCGGTCGATACCCGAACCCCGCACGCTCGGCGGCGTGTTTCAGCCGCACGCGCAAAAGTTTCGCAAAGGCGTTATATAATGGGCGCGATGCGCAGGCGAAAGCCCGTTCGCATCGCGCCCTTATTTGTAGCTATGGAAAGGAGCTGACATGGACGAGGACGAGAAGCCCGAGACCGAGGCCGACGACCTGACCCCGGACGAGCGGGAAATCGAGGACGAGACCGACACGTCCGGCGAGGAGGCGCCGCGCATCGGCGAGTTCGACGACCTGCGCGACCGCCTGGAGCGCATCGAGGGCATGCTCGGCGACATCACCTCGACGCTCGAGGCGATGCGCACGACTGCCGCCGCGATCGACATCGACAACGGTGCCGACGTGGCGGACGTCGACGGCGACGGCGACGCCGATGTCGTGACCGACGACGGCGAGGCCGACATCATTCCCGACTACGACGATATGGATCTCGACCTGTAAGGAGGTTAATAGATGGCAACTGACAACACCACGATCGCGGGCCGCGTGTACCTGTCCGCAACCAACGATTTCCAGCAGCGCGTGCCCGACCCGACCATCGCGGGCATCGACGCGACGAGCAAGTTCCTGTTCAAGCCGAACAACGGCCGCTATCTGAATGAGTTCATCGACGCCTACATCAACCGCGTCGGCGACCAGATCGTACACAACAAGGAATGGGAGAACCCCCTGCGCGTCTTCAAGGGCGCTGCCATGCGTTACGGTTCGTCCATCCAGGAGTCTGCGCTCAAGTGGATCAAGGCGCACACGTATAATATCGAGGATTCGGCGCTCGAGAAGATCAGCCGCCCCGAGGCCGCTGTCTGGTATCACACGGTCAACCGCGAGGACCGTTACGACATCACGCTCGAATATCCGGACCTGCGCCAGGCATTCCTCGACGAGTTCGGACTCAACCGCCTCATCGACGCCGTACTCACCGTGCCGCGCAACTCCGACAACTACGACGAGTACCTGTGCATGATGGCGCAGATGTCCTATTACGAGCAGAACTGGGGCTTCTTCAAGCACCACGTCAGCGCCGAGCCGACCGACGAGGCCACCGGTAAGGAGTTCCTCAAGGCAGTGCGCGCCTACGCGAGCAAACTCCAGTTCCCGACCGCGCTCTATTCCCCGGTCTCGGCAGAGTACGGCATCCCGGTTTTTGCGAAACCCGAGGAGCTCGTGCTGTTCATCACCGCAGACGCGATGGCTTCTGTCGACGTCGACACGCTCGCGGTGATCTTCAACCTCGACAAGGCGGAAATCAAGTACCGTACCGTCATCGTGCCCGACATCCCCGTACCCAACGCATTCGCGCTACTCACCACCGACGCCTTTTTCGTGTGCGAGGATTTCGTATACGCAAACGAGAGCTTCTACAATCCCTCGACGCTCTCCACTAATTACTACCTGCACCACTGGGAAGTGGTCTCCTGCTCACCGTTCGTCCCCGCGATCCTGTTCACCACGGACGCCGCGACCGACATCCCCACGTTTACCCAGACCGTGACCGGCCTCCGCATCACCGCGGCCTCCCAGCAGCTCAAGCCGGGCGAGACCACGCAGCTTACCGTGGTGCTCACCGGCAACGTCACGGCCGACGGCCCCGGCACCGTCACGGCCGACGACCTCGGCGTGACCGTCGAGCCGAACGCCGTCACCTGGAGCGTGAGCGCCGAGACCGCCGCAACCGACGGCGAGCCCATCGCGCTCAACACCGCGACGCGCGTCGACCGCCTGGGCGTACTCCACGTCCAGAAATCCGGCCTCAAGACCGGTAACGTCCTGCACGTGACCGGTACGGCCTCATACGTCAACCCCTCCGGCTCCACGACGCCCTATACAAAGACCGTGAACATCACGATCGCCTAGCCTATAATCGTTAGTGCAAGGCGCCGCGCCCCGCTCACGCGTGAGCGGGGCGCTTTTTTATTAAGGAGGACATATGGGTGAGTTCCCGAACCTCGACAACGTGAATGTCTACAAGTACGACAACACGCTCGACTATTCCCGATTCAAGCCGACCGCACGGCTCAAGATGTGCAACGTCCCGTGGTGCGGGGACTACGACAACGTCGTCAAGTTCGACGACGACGCCGCGCGCGATGCGTGGTTCGACGCGCTCGAGGGCGAGACCGTCAACCTCGACACGATGTTCAACGTCAAGCCCGACGGCGCGTCCAAGGTGCCGGTGCCGGTGACATCTGCCCAGGGATACAACTATCTCGTCGTCGACCTGCCGCGCATGACGAGCGACGCGCAGCCGCTCGCGTACGCCGCGGGCGATCGCAAGCGCCGCTATTGCTATTTCATCCAGGACGCACAGCAGCTATCCCCAAACTCGACGCGCCTGATCCTCACGCTCGACGTATGGACGACGTACATCAACGAGATGCAGTTCGACTACGTGCTACTGGAGCGCGGGCACGCGCCGGTTGCCGCGTCGAGCGTGGCCGATTACCTGGCGAACCCCCGAGATAACAGCGCGTACCTGCTCTCCGATGACGTCAACACCGGGGGCGAGCCGTATGTCGAGACCGCGCGCGCCGTCAAGAACTACAGCGCCGAGACCCAGCGCGCGTGCATTGCGACATATGCAGATCTCCAGGGCGATTTCGGCGGCGCCGCCGCCCCGAAGGTGCCCGCGATTTCGGAGCCGGACGTATCCGGCGTGCTCGCCCCGCGCGTGTACTCCGTGGCCGTGGGCGACCTCCAGCCGTTCCTGCGCGCGCTCGAGACCAACGCGCCCTGGATGAAATCGGCCGTGCTCGGCGTGTTCTTCGCGCCGTCCGACCTGCTCACGCAGACAACGACGTTCTCACTTTGGGGTGTATCGGTGAGTGTCCTCGACGCCGTTCAGAAAATCGAGCCGTTCATGCGGCCGGACGCGGCTGATTTCGGATACCCCGGTGAGGCCGCAGGTTTCGCGAAATTGTATACATACCCCTACGCCGCGATACGTATCGGCGACGAGCGCGGGCGGACCTCCACGGTGCGCATCGAGGATCTCGGCGCGAACGGCATCCAGCTCGCGAGCGCCGTGAACCTCGTCATGCCTTACATCTCGATCGACGCGCGCATGCTCGGTATCGCCGGCGCGACCGATAGCCTCGCGTTCCAGACCATCGAGGGGCGCACGTACAGCTACGGAGGCGCATGGGGGGAGTACCTAAAGAGCTGGAACCTCCCCGTGATGCAGGTGACGCAGAGCGCCGCGAGCCGGGCCGCGTACACGACCGTATACAGCCGCGCGCACGCGAGGCTCGCAGCCGACAACGCGCTCGCGTCGTCGCTCGCGTCCAACTCGACCGCCTACACGAATGTCGGCAACTCGGCGAGGAACGTGACCGATAACAACGCCGTAAACACCGAGGCGAACACTGCGGTGACGAAGAACTCGAATGACTGGGCGCTAACCGGGGCCGCTGCATCCAACAACAAGCTTAAGGATGACTGCGATGCGGATAATGAGACCTCTACCGCGATAACGGGGGTGCAAAACGAAGTCGTCTCGATCACCACCGCAAACAACAACGCGTCCGCGATTGCGAGCACGTTGGGATCCGTCGTGACCGGCGGCATCACCGGGGGAGGCGCGGACGCCAAGAGCGCCGCGATCGGGGGGGTGGCGGACCTCGCAGTCTCAATCCCCACGGCTAACGCCGCTGCGGCGATCTCGCAAACGAGCAATTCCCTGGCTTCGGAATTAGCCCAGACGAACGCACTCAAAAAGACTGTGAACGCGGCCAAATTCACAGCTGAGACATGGAGAATCCAGAATAATGCGACCACCATCGCGACCACGCTCCGCAACGAGGCGAGCACCAAGGTCGCAAACAACAACGCGGCCGTCATGACAACCAACGCGGGCAACACCAAGGCCACCGGGGACGCGAACGCGAACCGCGCCTACGCGACCGCTATAGACGCGATCTCGGCGGGCCTCAACCAGGCGGGCGTCGCGGCCCCCGCGCAGTTCGGGGCAAGCGCTAACGGGCAGTCGAGCGCGACCGCGCCCCGCGCCCTGTTCGCCCAGGTCGTCACGCAGCGCGAATGCGACATCATGAACGCGGCCTCGGCATTCGCCCGCTACGGATATGCACTCATGCGGGAATTCAGCATGGAGCGGATGCAGGTCATGCGCCATTTCACTTATTGGAAGTGTTCCGAGGTATGGTGCAGCGGTAACGGCAACGCGCTCGAGTCTGCGCAGGGCGTGATCAAGGATATACTTATCAGAGGCGTGACCGTTTGGAGCAAACCTGAGGAAATCGGTCGCGTGAGTATCTATGACAACCTGTAAAGGAGGCACCGTGTCAGACATTGACCTTAACGCGCTTCTCAAGGCCGAGACATATCAGGGCATGACCGACGAGGAGATCGACGCGATCATCGACTACAAGGTCGAGCGCGCCAAAATCCATGCGACCATCAGCAAGGACATGGAGACGCACCGAGCGATCATGAAAGAGCTCATGGGCGCTCAGTCCAAATCCAGCGCGGAGGTGCTCGCATCGTTCAAGACGGCAATCGACACGCCGACGGTCTATAAGGAGGTGGACGCATGAGCAAGGGACGCAGGGGGTACAAGCAGCGCCGCAAGTACAGGCCCGGCGCGCAGCCGACATACTGGCAGACAGAGGCATATAACCAGCAGCTTTTCGCCATGTTCCAAAACGACCTGATCGAGCTCGCGCTATCTCGTTTCCGCTGGCTCAACCTCCCCGAGACCTGCAACGAGCGCTTTCTGGAATGGACGCTACTCACCGAGGGCGCTGCCACGCTCGCTTTTCCCAACTCGAGCGGCACGCTCCTCTCCCTGCGCGCCGTCCAGCAGGGCGCGCCGAACATGTACGACGAACCGCGCGCATGGCGCGCGATGGGCATCACCGGCAAGACTGACTTTATGTGCAACTGGGACAACGCCGTATGGATCTGGGAGAACCGGACGCGCTACCCCCTGCTCGTCAAGATAAACATCTGGGCGCGCGAGCTTACCGACATCATGCGTACGAAACAGATCAACCGTTTCCATATGCGCATGCCGTTCGTAATCTCCGGCCCACAAGACCGTATGTACGACGTGCAGAATTTCTACAAGGCGATAGAGAACGGCGAACCCTACGTACTGGGCTATGACAACTTCCAGGACATCCAGACGTCCGCGACCATGCCGGAACGCGCACGCGAGTACATCGGGGACAAGCTCCAAGAGGAATGGGCCAACACGTGGGATGCGATCTACCGCGAGCTCGGCATCGACTCAATGCCCTTCAAGGAGGAGCGCATGATCGAGGACGAGGTTAATTCGACCATGCAGCCGACCGAGCTCGCGCGAATGTCCCCGCTCAACACGCGCCGCGCCGCGTGCGACAAGCTCAACGCACGTTTCGGGAACCGCCTGGGCGCGCCGATCACCGTCGTATGGGCCCGCGACAACCTGTCCAGCAACTACGACATCTCGCACCGTTACGACACGATGCTCGAAAGGGGATAAAACACATGTTCGATTTTCCCGAGGTGGACACGGACGAGCGCTACGACTACATGACGATCACGCTCGGCGAATGGCACGAGCTGGGGTTCTATAAACCGCTCGAGGATGATTCGTGGCGCTTCGACGCCTACAGCGACGAGCAGTACACGCGCCTATGCACGAAATTCCTCAACCGTTTCTATGACCGCGAGGTTTCAATCACGGTGCCGAGCAGGTGGAAACGCGCATACCTGCGCAAGCTCAACGAGATCATGCCCAAGTACAAACTGCTTTACGCGCGCGTCGAGCAGGGATTGAACCCCCTCCAAGAGTCCCGAGACCGCGAGAAGTCGCGCGACATCTTCTCGGACTTCCCCGAGACGATGCTGTCGGGTAACTCAGACTACGCGACCACCGGAAACGACCGCGAGGCCGACACGATGCACGAGGGAGGCGCGGCCGACAAGGCCGTGCAATTCGCGCGCGAGTACGTCGACGTGGATGCTATGATTCTCGATGAGCTCGAGCACGTCCTGTTCACCTCGATACTCACACCGACCGTCCCGCTTTGGTAAAGGAGGTGAAGCGAATGTCTACACCGCTTCCGTTTTTCAACCCCTGGATGCTGACGAACCCGACGCTCCCCAAACTGTACTGGGAAGTCAAGAGCCCCGAGCAGCTGATCGCGAACCTCTATTGCATCATCGACGCTATCAAAGACCCTCTCAACGACACGATCGATCTGTCGAATAAGAACGCGGAGACCATAGAGAAGATCGAGAAAGTCATCGAGTCGATCGAGAACGGGCAATACTACGATCAGTACATCGACGGCCTTGCCAAATGGATTGACGCTAATTTGCAGCAACTCGTCGCGCGTCAATCGAAGTTCGTATTCCCCACGTTCTACCAGGAGCCCGATACCGGATGCTGGAGGTACGCGCTCGTCGTCCCGCAGGGCTGGGAGCATCTCGTATTCGACTGGATTTTCGACGAACGCGACAACACCTACCACGTCCGCATCAACTATTAAGATAAGGAGCACTCATGCCTATCGTTTCTTCTTTCGGTGCGCAGACCGATAACGCGACCGTGCAAGGCACCGTGACGGACCGCGCTATGGCCATCCCCGACATTCCCCCGCAGGGGCTTATGAGCGTGGGGCCGCGCGTGACCCCGCATTTCGTCAAGCCGTCGCTTTGGTCTGCGCTCACCACGTATCACTTTTTAGATGCGGTGCATGACGCTGCGGGCGCGTCGTACGTCGCTATCAAGCCGGAGGTTCCTGCGGGCACCGAGCTTACCGACGAGGGCTTTTGGTTCCTTTGGGCCGACCCGAACAGCCAGTTCGCTGATTTGAGCGAGCTGGTTAAGACGTTCAACGGACGTATCACGCAGAATGCCGAAGATATTGACGGCCTGGAAACCGAAGTCGCAACTAAAGCGACCTTTTTCAACACGCTCGAGGAATTGAAGAAATCAGGCCTCCCCGTCGGCCGATATGCGCACATCGAGCGCGTACACACCGGCAATGACAAGGGATTCGGTTTCTATAAGATCGTAAGCGAGAGCGCACCGTTCTCGTATCAGATGTCAAACGGACTGTTCGCCCAACTGCTCTATGACGATTCGACGACCGTCGATTCATTCGGCGCCTACGGTGACGGCGTGACCGACGACTCTAATTTGTTCGAGGAAATTATCAACGCACACATTCCGCTCAACCTTAATTCCCGCACTTATCTCATAGACAGTCCTGTAAACTGCACCGATGCTTTAAATATCAAAGGCGTGTCCCGAGCAGTCGACTCGTCCAAGATTAAGCTATCTAAGACTGGATTCATCAACGTTAACCAACATTCAGTTAACATCACAGACGTCGATTTCGACGGGTACTTGGAAACTGACAAGACTGAAAACGGTATCATCAACCTACACGCCGAGGTTAATTTCAACAACGTCCAGGCGCGATTTATGAAGACATTCCTGAAATATGCGTCTAACGTATGGGGTGGATTCGGCACTTTCAATAACTGCAAAATCGTCCACTGCGACACTTTCATCAACGCACCTGATTCGATTAGATTCAATCAAAATATCTTCACAGCTTGCATCTTCCAGTACTACCAGAACCTATTTGACTCTCAACGATGCGAATCGCTTTACTTCAATGGCTGCGACTTTGAGAGCGGACTGGATAATGCAATTATTCTCGGGGCAGGCAAGGCACCGGCCGAGTTCTATGGAGTAAAATTCAATTGCTGTTACCTCGAGGGGCAAAAGCATCTTCTCGAATCTTCTTACGGGTGCAACATCGTATTTGATGGATGCTGGTATTACAATCCTGACTCATTCATTCTCGAAAACGTTTCAGGAAACGATAACCGCACACTGATCGTATTCAAAAACAACGTTCTAAACACCAAAGAGATCATCAAAGACTCAAAAATCAATGTATTCTTCGAAAACAACACAGTCCAAAATCAAGAACTGAACACAGGCTTCACGGGAACAATTGCACCGATGGGCTTCGAGCGTATTTTTAACATCGAGGATCCTAACAAGGCATTGCTCGTTAACGGTAGTAGAAACCAATACGGCTCGATTACAAGCATTCTGAATATAAACACGAGGGCAGAACTTCCAAGCGCAACCGATATAAGAACCAGTAAACACA
>ERZ1673696.2816-NODE-2816-length-11545-cov-4.683464_pt1 | contig 11545 bp, 7 predicted proteins | sample MGYA00580226_ERZ1673696 | MGnify/ENA primary metagenome ERZ1673696 (study PRJEB41218, sample SAMN15661743) | gut metagenome | host: Homo sapiens | place: Canada: London | collected 2015-08-20/2019-03-30 | study: EMG produced TPA metagenomics assembly of... | reverse complement strand
CAGATTATCAAAGACTTGAAAAGTGCTCCGAATGCCACTGCCCGGAATAAAGTGATCGATTCTTATATCGCTAAAATTCCTGAATTGAAAGAGGTGATCCTTCCGGTCCTTCGCCGTGCCGATTTCTTCGTATTCTACACGGTTCCCACTACTGTACAGGAAGATGTGCAACTGACTTATTTTGTACCTCAGTTGACTGAAAAGACTCCGGCAGTGACCGCTCAGACCAATTGGCAGTTATTGAACGATCTGGCTGTGATGGCTATCAATAATAAAGAATATTCGAAAGCACAGAAAATACTGGAAGCAGCTGTTGCTTTGAAGCAGGATGCTACCGTAAACAATAACCTGGGGGTAATCCATGCACAAATGGGGCATAAACGGGAAGCTGCCCAATATTTCGACAAAGCCAAGATCCGGAAAGAAGCCCGTTATAATATGGGATTGATCCTGATGCAAAACGGAGAATATGCAAAAGCGATTCCCTATCTGAAAGATAAACCCAACATCAACCTGGCTTATGCTCAATTGATGAATAACGACAACCGCGCAGCTTTGGAGACTTTCCGTAAGATTAAAATGCAGAATGCGATGGATTATTATATGCAGGCTGTAGCTGCTGCCAGGATAAAAGATACCAAAGAAATGGCAGTCTCTTTGCAAAAGGCGATCCAGATGCAACCGGACCTGAAAAATTGGGCTGCTACCGATATTTCTTTCTATCCTTACAAAGGAGATCCTGTTTATATGCAGATTGTGAAATAAAATTGTATTTATGTTGTTCTGATAGAGGGGTGTTCGGGAAGCCGGCACCCCTTTTGAGTGGAAAAGAAAAAGAACGACAAGGGAGACCATTTGGAAATTTGAAAAAAATGTCGTAATTTTATAAACTTGATAAAATAGCATTTACTGATTACTGCGGGGTGTCTGTTTCGGATGGGGATTGCTCATCGCGAAGAACGTTCGGACTTTATCGATATTCAGCAGAAAGCTTGTGGCTCTGTTACTTTTCTGGTTAGAGGTACATTATTCTCACTCCCTGGGTGGAGTACTGGTCGATTGTATAATATTTATTTTAAAGGAAGTAGAATGGAACGAACTTATCAGGCTTATGGTCTGACAAATTATCGGAATATTCGTCAAATAACCCGTTTGAATAAGGAAGAATTACAGGCAATTGAGGTGGTTGGAAGGGTGTTACCGTTTAAGACGAATAACTATGTCGTGGAAGAACTGATCGATTGGGAACGGATAGATACAGACCCTATTTTTACCTTGAATTTTCCACGTCGTGAAATGTTATCGAAAAAGCATTTTTCAGTCGTTAGTAAATTATTGGCTCAAGAGGTCGGAAAAGAAGAATTTATAGCAGCAGTCAATGCTGTTCGTCTTGAATTGAATCCTAACCCCGCCGGCCAGGATCACAACGTACCTATGCTGGGGGATATCCGTTTGAAAGGTATACAGCATAAATACCGGGAAACCGTATTGTTTTTTCCGGCTCAGGGACAGACCTGTCATGCCTATTGTAGTTTTTGTTTTCGTTGGCCGCAGTTTTCCGGTATGAATGAGCTGAAGTTCGCAATGAAAGAAACGGACCTGTTATTGAAGTATCTGCGGTTGCATCCTCAGGTTACGGACGTATTATTCACCGGAGGGGATCCGATGACCATGAGCGCTTCCTTATTGTCGGCTTATATAGAACCTTTATTACAACCAGGATTAGAGCATATCCGTACGATCAGGATCGGTTCGAAAGCTTTGGCATACTGGCCCTACCGGTTTATTTCCGATGTGGATGCCGCTGAGGTATTGCGTTTATTTGAAAAAGTGACCGCTACCGGTAAAAACTTGTCTTTTCAGGCACATTTCAATCATCCGGTGGAACTTTCTACGGCAGCTGTATGCGAAGCTATCCGGCGGATCCGGAATACGGGCGCACAGATTCGTACCCAGTCTCCTTTATTGAGACACATCAACGATTCTCCGGAGATCTGGCGGGAGATGTGGCGGAAACAGGTCGACTTGAGTTGTATCCCTTATTATATGTTTGTGGCCCGGGATACCGGGGCTAAGCATTATTTTGAAATTCCTTTAGAGAAATGCTGGGATATTTTCCGTAAGGCTTATAGTCAGGTCAGCGGTATCTGCCGTACGGTGAGAGGACCGAGTATGAGCGACGAGCCGGGCAAAATCCAACTGCTGGGAGTGGCCGAAATCAAGGGAGAGAAAGTGTTTGTCCTGCGTTTTATCCAAGGTCGTAATCCGAAGTGGGTAGATATGCCTTTTTTTGCCGCCTATGATCCGAAAGCGACCTGGTTTAGTGAACTGCGTCCGGCTTTTGGAAAGGATTATTTCTTTTTTGAACATGAATTTCCAACTCGTCCGATGTATGGGGATGGATTTTTATTTGAATAATTTTAAACCTGTTTGTATTTTGAGCGTATAAGATTCAGCTATTCATTAAATATTAATCTTATGGACAAAATGATAAAAGGTACAGAAACAGAAAAGAGTTTGCTGAAAGCCTTTGCCGGAGAATCACAGGCAAAGAACCGTTATACTTTTTTCTCGGAGATTGCAAAGAAAGAAGGGTATGAGCAAATAGCCGGCATATTTTATGAGACCGCTTTACAGGAAGAAATGCATGCCAAACGATTCTTTAGCTACCTTGAAGGAGGAATGCTGGAAATCACAGCCGCTTATCCTGCCGGAGCTTTATTGGATACGTTGGCTAATCTGGCAGAAGCTGCCGACGGCGAACACGACGAGGCTTTCAATTTGTATCCGGCATTCGGGAAAATTGCCGAAGAGGAAGGCTTCAAAAAAGTGGCCGCAACTTTTAAATATGTGACCGAAGTGGAGAAGATGCATGAGCAACGTTACCTGAAATTATTACAAAATATACGGGATAATCTGGTCTTTTCCCGCCCGGAAGAAGTCCGCTGGTATTGCCGTAAATGCGGTTATGTACATGTCGGCAAAACTCCTCCCGAAATTTGTCCTTCCTGCCTGCATCCGAAAGGATATTTCGAACTGTTCCCCGATAACTATTAAAAAACGATTCGGTTGTATAAATCCGGCCTGTGTGAGGAATTTTTTCTTTACGCAGGTTTTTTGTTTCGAAGCGGGAGGTGAGGTCTTTAAAAATTTTCCGGTATCTTTGTAAAAATTTGAGCGGATGATAGCGGGAAATGGAACTAAAATGAAAGATAGGTGGAATATCGTTGGTTGTGTGTTATTTTGCTTTGTTGTTTTCGGTGTACAAGCACAACAGCAACATCCGGTAAATAAAAAGGCCTGGGGACTTTTCCTGCAGGCACGGGAGTCTTTTCGCGAAGGAGATAAGGAGAAAGCTTTGGGATTACTTTTGAAAGCAGAGACTTTCGATCAGGGTTTTTCACCCTTGTATCTGTTGAAAGCAGATATATACAACAAAAAAGGAGATAAGATTCAGGAAATCCGTGCTATCGAAACGGCTTTGGCTTTGGATTCTCTGAAAAGTCATCCTTATTATTATTTTATTTTGGCCGAATATTATTTCGATGAAGCCGATTACGGAAAAGCTTTGGCACATTACGGGCGGTATCTGAGTTGGGATAAACGCTTGCAGGTAAAGGCAGTGGCGGAGCGACAGATGGAAAATTGCCGGTTTGCCCTGGAGGCTTTGCGGACCCAAACCAAACAACCTCCCGAAGTGTTTTATGAGGCCGGATGCCCGGTGTATTGGCCGGCATTGGATGTGACCGGACAAACCTTCTTGTTTACCGAACAGGCCGGCGAACAAGAAACGATGTGGATGTTGCAAGGCGACAGACGCTATGCGTTGAATTTTTCCGGTAGAGAAAATTATGGGGCTCCTTCACTGACAGCCGATGGGCGAATGATGTATTTTTCCAGGGAAAACGGCCGGAATAGTTTTGATATTTATGTGGCTTACCGCTTGTCGGATACGTCCTGGTCGGAGCCGGTCAATCTGGGCGCCCCCGTCAATACCGATGGCTGGGAGGCTCAACCGGCGGTATCGGCCGACGGTACACGTTTGTATTTTGCTTCTACCCGTGAGGGAGGGAGAGGGGGAAGCGATATTTGGTTTTCGTATTTGCTAAGGCGGGAGGCGGATGGACGACAGTTGTGGTCACAGCCGCGTTGCCTTTATTTTAATACCGGAGGAGATGAAATGGCCCCTTTCCTGTATTTCGATAATAAAACGTTGTTTTTTGCTTCCGACGGATATGCGGGGATGGGACGGAAAGATATCTATAAAGTGGACGTGGAACAGGTGACCCCACCGCTGAATATCGGTATTACAGTGAATACCCAAAGGGATGAATTCGGGTTTATGGTGGATGCTAGCGGTCAATGGGGATATTTTTCGTCGGATATCAGCGGGAAACGTTGTATTTACCGATATCGGCTAGGAGAAGAGGTGGCTTGTCCGCCTGCCTCTTATTTGAGGCTGTTGACTGTAAATGAAGCCGGTGAGCCGGTAATACCCGATGGGTTGACATTAACAGAAGTGGGGACCGGTGATACCCTGGCTTGTTACGACCGGGTCGATGCCCGGACGGATATGCTGGCTTGTATTCCTGTGAATAAATTATTATGGGTGAGCGCTGTTAAACAGGGCTATTTGTATTATTCGGATACCCTGCAAGTGAAAGAAAATACGAGAGAAAATCCCCGAATCTATACGCTCTGTTTAAGACCGATCCAAAAAGAACAGACATTGGTTCTCAAGGGAATCTTTTTTGATGTCGACGACTATCGGTTACGGCCCGAATCTTATCCGGAATTACGGCAATTGGTCGTGTTTCTTAAACAGAATCCTGAGGTAAAGATCGAGATATCCGGCCATACCGATAATACGGGGAGTGATCAACATAATTATCGGCTGTCGGAAAATCGGGCTTTCGAGGTGTATAAATATTTGTTCTTGAATCATATTCAGAAGGAACGGATGGAATATAAAGGATATGGCAAGGATCGCCCCTTGAGGACTAATGATACGGAAGAGGGGAGAAAGGAGAATAGGAGGACGGAGATTAGGGTAAGGTGAAAAGAGAATAAAATATACGATAGGGTATGAAAAGATATGAAGTGAGTGGGTTCGGGGTAATGGAATATGAGGAGGTTGCTTCGACCAATAGTCTGGCGGAAAAATTGCCGCTGAGTGAATTGAAAGATAAACAGGTGATTTTGACCTGGCGACAGACACAGGGGCGTGGGCAGGCTACGAATCGGTGGGAGAGTGCCCCGGGAAAGAATATTTCAATGACGGTGATTTTCCGTCCGGAGTGTCTGGAGGCAGGAAAACAGTTTGCCGTGTCGATGGTGATCGCTTTGGGGTGTCTCGATTTTTTAAGCCATTATGTCGAGGGGGTGACGGTGAAATGGCCGAACGATGTGTATGTGGGGGAAAGGAAGATTTCAGGTATCCTGATCGAACACCGGGTGGCCGGAGCTCATATTCAAAGTTCGTTGTGTGGTATCGGGGTGAATATTAATCAGGAACAATTTTTATCGGACGCCCCTAATCCGGTGTCTTTATTTCAATTACTCGGTCGGGAACTTCCCTTACAGGAGGTTCTGGAAGAGCTGTTGGAATGTATCGGGAAGAGATATGAACAGATTCATCGGTATGCCGAACTGGAAAATGACTTTTTACGGCATATGTACCGGTCTACCGGAATATATGATTTTGAAGATGAACGTGGAATCTTCCGGGCTTCGGTCGGAGGAATCGATGAATATGGCCAGCTGATCCTGAAAGATACGGATGGGCGGGAAAGGGTATATGCATTCAAAGAAGTGAGATATGTCTGCTGATTTCTCCTATACGTTGCGGTCTTGTGTTTTCAGTTGTTATACCGGGTTTATTCCGGAAAGGCTGGGTATGGGCTGATCAATACCTCTCTGACTTTAATCTCACTTTCTTTTCGGATTCTTTCGACCGGGGAAGTCATTTGTTTTCAGGATTGATCCAGTTTATCTATACCTGTCGTTTCTACTTTACCCGTAAGCCTTTCCGAATAAGTATGCGGAAAGATCGGAAGCAGGTTACTTTCTGAAAAATGCTTGGAAAAACCGGAAAAAACCGAAAAACCGGGTAGGGAAATCAGTAAAATTTGATTATTTTTGCATGACAGTCCAAAAAACGGTTTATGCATTGAATACAGCAGGTGCTTTTTTACGGTCGCCGATGTGCCCATTGGGATTGAAAGTCCCGTGAACAAAGCGCCCCTGGCAGTCTTAGGCTTTATATACTTTAAGTGCCGAAAGAGCACTTTGGCAACTTTATGAACCGAATTGAAACAATATGTTTTAGTGCTGAAAGGGATGGACTTAATAAACTTTATAGATAAAATTTGATGGTTGAGAATTATTCGGAAGATTCGATCAGGACGCTGGATTGGCAGGAACACATCCGGTTGCGGCCGGGGATGTATATCGGTAAACTAGGAGACGGTTCGGCGCCTGACGATGGGATTTATATTTTGGTGAAAGAGGTGGTGGATAACTCCATCGACGAATTTGCCATGGGAGCCGGTACAGAGATTACGATTAAGGTAGAAGACCGTAAGGTGAGCGTTCGGGACTTCGGCCGGGGTATTCCTTTAGGCAAACTGGTAGATGCTTCATCTAAAATGAATACCGGAGCAAAATATGATTCGGAAGCTTTCAAAAAATCTGTCGGTTTGAATGGCGTCGGTATTAAAGCGGTGAATGCTTTGTCGGAGAGCTTTGAGATTCAGTCGTTCCGGGATGGCGAGACCAAATATGTGCGTTATTGCCGTGCAAAAATTGTAGAGGAAAGGAAGATCGAACCGACTGACCAGCCGAACGGTACACAGGTAACCTTTTTCGCCGATAAGGACATTTTCGGGAATTACCATTACATTGCCGAATATCTCGAAGCGATGGTGAAGAACTATGTATTTCTGAACACCGGTTTAACCATATTCTTCAATGACCATAAATATTACTCCAAGCGGGGATTGTATGATCTGCTGATGGAAAATATGAGCGGAGAAGGCTTGTATCCGATCATCCATCTGAAAGGTGAGGATATCGAAATGGCTATGACGCACGGACGGCAATATGGGGAAGAATATTACTCGTTTGTCAACGGGCAGCATACCACACAGGGAGGAACCCATTTGAGTGCTTTCCGGGAAGCGGTGGCCAAGACGATCCGGGATTTTTATAAAAAAGATTTCGAAATATCGGATATCCGTACTTCTATTATCGGGGCGATCAGTATAAAAGTACAGGAACCGGTGTTCGAGTCGCAGACGAAGACGAAACTGGGTTCGAAAGATATAAGGCCCGACGGTCCTACCGTACGTAACTTTATCATGGATTTCGTGACCAGGGAATTGGATAATTATTTACACCGGAATCCGGATACAGCCGAATTGTTGTTACGGAAAATCGTCGAGACGGAGAAAGAACGTAAAGCCATGTCCGGTGTGCAGAAGATTGCACGCGAGAGAGCGAAGCAGGTGAGCCTGCACAACCGGAAGTTGCGGGATTGCCGGGTGCACTTCAATTCCAATCACGAACGGAAAAACGAATCTTCGATTTTTATTACAGAGGGAGATTCGGCCAGCGGATCTATTACGAAATCCCGGGATGTGAATACTCAGGCTGTGTTCAGCTTACGCGGTAAACCGCTCAATTCCTACGGGCTGACCAAAGAAATAGTCTACAAAAATGAAGAATTCAATTTATTGCAGGCTGCTTTGAATATTGAAGACGGGTTGGAAGAACTGCGGTACAACAATGTCATTGTGGCCACGGATGCCGATGTCGACGGTATGCATATCCGCTTGTTGTTGCTGACCTTCTTTCTGCAATTTTTCCCCGATCTGGTGAGGGCCGGGCATGTATACATTTTGCAAACTCCTCTGTTCCGGGTCAGGAATAAAAAAGAAACCCGCTATTGTTACTCCGATGCCGAGCGTGAAAATGCCATCCAAAAGTTAGGTCCGAAACCTGAGATTACAAGGTTTAAAGGACTGGGAGAAATTTCTCCGAATGAGTTCGTACATTTTATCGGAAAAGATATTCGTTTGGAACCGGTACGTCTTTCAAAAGGAGATTCGATCGATGAGGTGTTGAGTTATTATATGGGAAAAAATACACCGGAACGTCAGGATTTTATTATCGACAATCTGTATATTGAAAAGGATGAATTAAGGTAATTTTGAAATAGTGTTATGGGCGAGGATATAATTGACATGGATTTGAATATGGAGGGGGGACGTAAAGAAACTGACGAAGAAGGGAAAGAGATAGCGGCCGGGACCGATCGTTCGGCCTCGGAACAGACAGCGCCTTACGAGGCTGAAGCGGCAGGAACAGAACAACACATAGAAGACGACGAGGAAATCCCTCAACTGATCATGGAGCATTCGGGAGAAGAAAGTGGGAAGATTCGTTCTATTCAGCATCTGGACGGGATGTACCAAAAGTGGTTTCTGGACTATGCTTCCTATGTTATTCTCGAACGGGCCGTCCCTTACGTGAACGATGGTTTGAAACCTGTACAGCGACGGATTCTGCACTCTATGCGCGAACTGGATGACGGGCGTTACAATAAGGTTGCCAATATTATCGGTAATACCATGAAATACCATCCTCATGGAGATGCTTCGATCGGAGATGCGCTGGTGCAACTCGGACAAAAAGATTTATTGATCGATTGTCAGGGAAACTGGGGGAATATTCTGACCGGAGACGGGGCTGCTGCTCCCCGTTATATAGAGGCCCGCTTGTCTAAATTTGCCCTCGAAGTGGTATTTAATCCCAAGACAACGAATTGGAAACCTTCGTATGACGGACGTAATCGTGAGCCCATCACCTTACCTATAAAATTTCCTTTATTGTTGGCTCAGGGAGTCGAAGGGATTGCCGTCGGTCTGGCTTCTAAAATATTACCTCATAATTTCAACGAGCTGATAGATGCCTGTATCGCTCATCTGAAGCACGAAGATTTTGTGTTGTATCCGGATTTTCCTACCGGTGGAATGATCGATGTCAGCAAGTATTGTGACGGTATGCGGGGAGGAAATGTTAAAATCAGAGCGAAAATCGAGAAAGATAATAATAGTAGGGCACTAAAGATTACTGAAATACCCTTCGGACGTACGACCTCGAGTTTGATCGACAGCATTATCAAAGCCAATGAGAAAGGAAAGATTAAAATCAAAAAAATCGATGATAATACGGCCCGGGATGTTGAAATATTGATTCAACTGGCCCCTGGAGTCTCTTCCGATAAGACGATCGACGCTTTGTATGCTTTCACCGATTGTGAATTATCGATTTCACCCAATTCTTGTGTCATCGAGGAGGAAAAACCCCGGTTTATGCCGATCTCCGATATTTTGCGGCAGTCGGCAGACGATACGGTTGCCCTATTGAAACTGGAGCTGGAGATCCGTTTGAAAGAATTGCTGGAAGATCTGCATTATGTGTCTCTGGAACGTATCTTTATCGAAGAACGCATCTATAAAGACAAGCAGTTTGAAGAAAGCGAAACCATGGAGTTGGTTATCGCTCATGTACACCGGCGGTTACAGCCTTTCTTACCGGAACTCTACCGGGAGGTGACCGATGACGATGTGAAAAAATTGCTGGAGATCAAGATGAAACGAATCCTGAAGTTTAGCTCTGAAGAAGCCGATCATTATATCCGGAGTCTGAATGAAGAGATTGCTGTGGTGAAACATAATATCGAACACATCATTCCTTATTCTATCGCTTATTATGAACGGATAAAAGCGAAATACGGGAAAGGACGGGAAAGGAAAACGGAAATCCGTAATTTCGAAAATATCGAAGCCGCTAAGGTCGTCATCGCAAATGAAAAGCTTTACATCAACCGGGAAGAAGGTTTTATCGGAACGGCCTTGAAGAAAGACGAGTTTATCTGCGAGTGCTCGGATATGGATGATGTGATTGTCTTTAAGAAAGACGGTACCTATTATGTGACGAAGGTGGCCGATAAGATATTCGTCGGTAAGGATGTTCAATATGTGAATGTTTTCAAAAAGAACGATAAACGTACGATTTATAATGTCGTATACCGGGACGGTAAATATGGGGCTTCTTATGTGAAGCGTTTCAATGTTACCGGTGTGACCCGGGATAAAGTGTATAACCTGACTAAAGGTACCGCCGGATCCCGGATTTTGCATTTTTCTGCCAATCCCAACGGGGAGGCCGAAGTGATTAAAGTTTGCCTGAAACCGAAACCCAGTATAAAGAAACTGGTATTCGAATATGATTTTGCTGCGCTGTCGATCAAAGGGCGTGATTCTCAGGGGAATACACTGACAAAGAACGATGTCCACAAGATCAGTGTCGTGCAAAAAGGAGTATCTACTTTGGGCGGGTGTAAAATCTGGCTGGATGAAGATGTGTTGCGTTTGAATACCGATAGCCGGGGAAAATACCTGGGAGAATTCCAGGGAGAGGACCGGATTCTGGTTGTAAATAAGAATGGTACTTACCATACGACCGATTTTGATCTGAATAATCATTATGACGAAGGATATATCGTTTTTGAAAAGTTCGAGGCCGATAAGGTTTGGTCGGCGGTTTTCTTCGATGCCGAACAGAATTATTATTACCTGAAACGTTTCCGTTTCGAGGATTGTGTGAAACTGAATTCCATCATCGGTGAGGTGGAAGGCTCCCGTTTGATCTGTCTGAGTGACGAGAGACATCCTCGTTTTGAAGTGATATTCGGTGGAAAATATGAAGCCCGGCCTGCCGATGTGATTGTGGCCGACGAATTTATCGGTGAGAAATCATTTAAAGCACGCGGTAAACGGATCACAACCTTCGAGGTGAATGAAATTCGTGAAATAGAACCTTTGCTGAAGGAAGGAGAGGCCGACGAGATCAATACGGATATCGAATTTGAAGTGACTAATCCGGAAGAGATTGCCGGCGACGAACAGATGAAGCTCGATTTTGAAAATACGGATAATCCGGATGAAATATAATGTCGGGACTATGAAGTATTTTTTAGTCGGTTATATGGCCTGCGGGAAGACCCGCAGGGGAAAAGTGATAGCGGAAGAACAGGGGGTCCGGTTTATCGATTTGGATGCTTATATTGTCGAACGTGAAAATAGGAGTATCTCTGAAATTTTTGCTGCGATCGGAGAAGCCGGATTTCGAAGGTTAGAGACTTTTTACTTAAAAGAGGTTTGTGAACTATATCAGGATTTTGTCCTCTCGACAGGGGGAGGAACCCCCTGTTTCAATGATAATATGGCGTATATGAATGCGCAGGGAATCACCTTGTTTCTGAATACGGATACGGATACGATCGTAGAACGGCTGATTCGGGGAAAACATAAACGCCCGATCGTCAGCAAGCTCGAAGACCATGAAATCCGGGATTTTGTCCTCCGGCATTTGAAAGAACGCCTGCCTTTTTATAAGCAAGCCCAAAAAATTATCGTGTAAATAGTAGAATTATTCTGTCGTTACTTATTCGTCTTCGGTGATCGGAATTGGCGAACCG
>ERZ1673696.2797-NODE-2797-length-11615-cov-5.708651_pt1 | contig 11615 bp, 10 predicted proteins | sample MGYA00580226_ERZ1673696 | MGnify/ENA primary metagenome ERZ1673696 (study PRJEB41218, sample SAMN15661743) | gut metagenome | host: Homo sapiens | place: Canada: London | collected 2015-08-20/2019-03-30 | study: EMG produced TPA metagenomics assembly of... | reverse complement strand
ACTTCCTTTTTTGAATTACTGCATAGCACAATTGATTCGTACGACGCCGACTTTGTTGAGTCGGCTTTTTTTTTGCGCTCTCCGGACCAGCTTCTACGCTTACTAAGACACCCGACGGTCTTCAGGCCGTTAAGCCTGCGGGTACGCCCGTATTACTCTCCGGGAGGCCTCTATGCATTACGCTTCAGGGCTGACAGCCCAGTCTATCCCCATCTCACCCGAGCCGAACGATCCGGCTCCTTTACCCGACCCACGACCGCGTCCGCAGCCGCAGCCCGATCCGCCGCCTGACGAAGAGCCGATTAAATTGTCGCATCAGGCGCGGAGATCTGCGAGGATACGCGCCTGCAGATTGTCCGTCCTTTAATACGAGAATACATTGTGACCGCTTTTTCTACCCTGACTGTTTTACCTGCCGCCCAATTAGCCAACCTTAATGAGCTGGGTTATCTGTCGATGACCCCGGTTCAGGCCGCCGCCCTGCCGGCGATCCTTGCGGGGAAAGATGTGCGCGTGCAGGCAAAAACCGGCAGCGGAAAAACGGCCGCATTTGGGCTGGGTCTGCTGCAGCATATCGATCCGGCGCGCTTTGAAACCCAGTCGCTGGTCCTGTGTCCGACCCGCGAGCTGGCCGATCAGGTTGCCGGTGAGCTGCGTCGCCTGGCGCGCTGCCTGCCGAACATCAAGATTCTGATGCTCTGCGGCGGGCAGCCCTTTGGCGCCCAGCGAGATTCACTCCAGCACGCCCCGCATATCATCGTCGCCACCCCGGGCCGTCTGCTCGATCATCTGCAGAAGGGGACGGTCTCCCTTGACGCGTTGCAGACCCTGGTGATGGATGAAGCGGACCGCATGCTCGATATGGGCTTCAGCGACGCCATCGACGAGGTGATCCGCTTCGCGCCGGCTGACCGGCAGACCCTGCTGTTTTCCGCCACCTGGCCGGCGGCAATCGCGGCGATCAGTGGCCGGGTGCAGCGCAATCCGCAGACAATTGAGATCGACACTGTCGATGCGCTCCCGGCGATTGAGCAGCAGTTCTTTGAAGTTTCCCGCCACGGTAAGATTGCCCTGCTGCAGCGCCTGCTCAGCCAGCATCAACCCGCATCCTGTGTGGTGTTCTGCAACACCAAACGCGATTGCCAGGCGGTCTGCGATGCGCTCAACGCCGCCGGGCAGAGCGCCTTGTCGCTGCACGGTGATCTCGAGCAGCGCGACCGCGATCAGACGCTGGTGCGCTTCGCCAACGGCAGCGTCCGGGTTCTGGTGGCGACCGACGTCGCCGCCCGCGGCCTCGACATCAAATCCCTCGCGCTGGTGGTGAACTTCGAGCTGGCCTGGGATCCGGAGGTGCATGTTCACCGCATCGGCCGTACCGCCCGCGCCGGCGAACAAGGGCTGGCCATCAGCTTCTGTGCGCCGGAAGAGGCGCAGCGCGCCACGATCCTGGCCGACATGCTGCAGCTCTCCCTGAACTGGCTGCCGGCGCCGACGGGCAACACCATCGCACCGCTGACGGCGGAGATGGCCACGCTGTGTATTGACGGCGGTAAAAAGGCGAAAATGCGCCCGGGAGATGTGCTGGGAGCCCTGACCGGGGATATGGGTTTTGACGGTGCCGATATCGGCAAAATTACCGTCCATCCGGCTCATGTCTATGTGGCGATCCGCCAGAATATGGCGCAGAAGGCGTATAAGCAGTTACAAAATGGCAAGATTAAGGGCAAAGCCTGCCGCGTTCGACTGCTGAAGTAAGGGCAGGAGAGTGCGTCTCAGGCGGCTGCCTGAGACGCGTGAGGGTTACTTCACTTCCACCACGTTCAGACGCAGTTCATCGAGACGGGCGTCTTCTTCTTCGGGCTGCCAGCCGGCAGGCTGCAGGGGAATCTCTTCCCGGTCAAACGCCAGATCGCCACCGTCCACTACCTCGGAGCCGTGGGTGATACCTTTAAAGTCAAACAGATTGACATCGCTCAGATGTGAAGGCACCACGTTCTGCATCGCGCTGAACATGGTTTCAATGCGCCCAGGATAACGCTTATCCCAGTCGCGGAGCATATCGGCGATCACCTGACGCTGCAGATTTGGCTGCGAACCGCACAGGTTGCACGGAATAATCGGGAAGCCTTTGGCCTGGGAGAAGCGCTCGATGTCCTTTTCGCGGCAGTACGCCAGCGGGCGGATGACGATGTGTTTGCCGTCGTCGCTCATTAGCTTCGGCGGCATCCCTTTCATTTTGCCGCCGTAGAACATATTCAGGAACAGCGTTTGCAGGATGTCATCGCGATGATGGCCGAGGGCGATCTTGGTCGCCCCGAGCTCGGTGGCGGTACGGTAGAGGATGCCGCGACGCAGGCGAGAGCACAGCGAGCAGGTGGTTTTCCCTTCCGGGATCTTCTCTTTGACGATGCCGTAGGTATTCTCTTCGACAATCTTGTATTCCACGCCCAGCTGCTCAAGATACGCCGGCAGAATATGCTCCGGGAAACCAGGCTGTTTCTGATCGAGGTTCACCGCCACCAGCGAGAAGGAGATGGGCGCGCTTTTCTGCAGATTACGCAGGATCTCCAGCATGGTATAGCTGTCCTTGCCGCCAGAAAGACAAACCATAATGCGGTCGCCCTCTTCAATCATATTGAAGTCGGCAATCGCCTCACCGACGTTGCGGCGCAGACGTTTCTGCAGCTTATCGATGTTGTATTTTTCTTTTTTACTGATTTCTTGGTTTTGCAGCATGTAATAGTGGCTCAATTCATAGTGTGGCATCAGAAGAGCACGCGTTCTGCCAGCCTGGACAACGTGGCGCTGGCGCGTAGCAATTAATGAGGTCTGACAGACAACCGTGGCGTGTATGGTACGGATTCAGGGGCGGAATGTCAGCATCTTTCCGGCACTTTCCGCTGCGGGCAGGCAGGCGGAGGCGGTGTAAGCGGAAATAAAAAGCCCGCCGGGCGGCGGGCTGTGGCGTTAACGCACCACCAGGACTGAGCACTCGGCGTGGCGGACCACCGCGGCGGCGTTGGAGCCCAGCAGATAGGTGGTGATATCTGGCCGGTGCGACGCGATGATCACCAGGTCGGCGGGTAGCGACTTGGCCAGCGCGAGGATCTTATCTTTTGGCGACCCTTCGGCGACGTGAAAATGCATCCGATCTTCCGGGATGGAAAATTGTTTGGCGATCTCTTTAAGCTGCGTTTCCGTTCCTTCGCGCAGCTCATCCATACCCGGCAGTTCGGCGGTGTAAGCCATTCCCAGTGAGGCATAATAGGGCAGGGAAGGGATCACGGAGAGGAAATGGACCTCGGCGTCGTCAATCCGTGCTTCCGATTCAACGTGACTGATAATGCGTTCAGTAAATTCTTTATCAGAGATATCGATAGGGACAAGAATCATTCTGCTCATAAAAACCTCCTGTTTAAGTATCCCCTCACATTGTACGGCATTAGAGCACGTTTTGTATCATGACCGTGGTCACACTTTGACATTAACGTGGCTTGCGTTCGGGGAATTTCCCTTTGATCACGCCGTCATAAAATCGACCTTTTGACACCACCTGTAAAAAGTCACGGAAAATACGCGGTGGCACGCCGGTATATTGCAACGGCGGCTGGTGATAAAAATAGATTTCCAGTGTGGCGGAGGCGTCATCGTAGGCGACAGAGATAATTCGGGATGATTTTACCGGGTGATGATGCATAGTGGACGTCCTCGGGCAAGCACTGACTGAGCACGACTATATCACTAAATGGACGGCTATTTTAACCAGCGGGATATATTGTTTTGTTTTATCTACTGTACGGCGGGAGGAAGAAGCCCGCCGGAACCGGCGGGCTGGCGCATTAGAACTGGTAAACCAGGCCCAGGGCGACGATGTTGTCGGTAGAGATACCGTTGTCTTTGTAGAAGCTGTCGTTGTCATCCAGCAGGTTGATTTTGTAATCAACGTAGGTAGACATATTACGGTTGAAGTAATAGGTAGCGCCAACGTCCATATATTTGACCAGATCTTTATCGGCGTAGCGGCCGTTATTATAGAGATCTTTGCCTTTGGACTGCAGGTAGGAGATGGCCGGACGCAGGCCGAAGTCGAACTGATACTGCGCGGTGACTTCGAAGTTTTGCGTTTTATTGGCCACGCCGTCATTGCCGTACGGGGTCATATTGCGGGTTTCTGAGTACATGGTCGCCAGGTAGATATCGTTGGCGTCGTACTTCAGGCCGGCGGTCCAGGCTTCGGCTTTATCGCCGCGGGCGTTGGTCTGGGTCATCTGATCGTTGGTACGGTCAGAAGAGGTGTAGGCCGCTGCCGCGCTGATGCCCATGCCGAAGTCATAAGAGGTGGAGAGACCGAAGCCATCGCCATTGTCGAAGCGAACATCGCTGTCGCTGCTGCGGTTATTGGTGCCGACGTTGATATCCTGCGCGTTCTGACCTTCGTTTTTACCCTGATACTGCAGGGCAAAGTTCAGACCCTCCACCAGGCCAAAGAAATCGCTGTTGCGGTAGGTCGCGACGCCGTTGGCGCGGCCTGCCATAAAGTTATCCGCATAGGTGTAGGAGTCGCCGCCGAACTCCGGCAGCATATCGGTCCAGCCTTCGACGTCGTACAGCACGCCGTAGTTACGACCGTAGTCGAAGGAGCCGTAATCGCCGACTTTGATACCCGCGAATGCCAGACGGGTCCACGCCTGATCGCTGGAGCTCTCGGTGTTGTTGGCCTGAACGTTATATTCCCACTGACCATAGCCGGTAAGCATATCGTTGATCTGGGTTTCGCCTTTAAAGCCGAAACGCAAATAAGTTTGATCGCCGTCTTTTTTCGAATCGCTGGAGAAATAGTGCAGACCGTCTACCTTGCCATAGAGATCTAATTTATTTCCGTCTTTATTATAAATTTCCGCCGCATGGACGGCACCGGCGGCTAATAAAGCCGGAATAACGAGGGCCAGTACTTTTCTTTTCATGAAGAAATTCCTTTAACTGTTTTTATGTTTTAGCTTCCGGGAAGGAAGTGAACTCATGCTAAAGGAGCGGTCTGAGATATGGTAAGACTCAATTGTTACGATATAAGTAAAATCTAAAATAAATAATACCAAAGAAATGTTGATAATTATGCTGAATATATCCGTGGATAATATACAAAATAAAAATTATACATGCCCAGGATAATCACGTATTATTCGCGCGTTATATGCCTTTATTGTCATGCCAATTATTTATTGTTGCCGTCTCATTCTGCGGAATGATTTTGTTTATCGGTAAAACGACAAGCCCGAACAACATGTTCGGGCTTTTTTTATGGCTGCAGGATGGAAAATAACCTTAGCCTTCGCTCGGTGATTTCTCCGCTTTGCCGGCCAGCTGGGCGAGGAAGTCATACCGTTTCTGCAGATCCGCGGCGGCGTCTTTCCACAACTGCTCCGCCACCTCCGGCTGCTGGGCGTTCAGGCGACGGAAGCGTTGCTCGTTGAGCAGCGTCTCGGCCAGCGCGTCGGACGGCGGACGAGAATCCAGCGCCAGCGGCAGTTTGCCTTCGTCGGCGCGACGCGGGTCGAAGCGGTAGAGCGGCCAGAATCCAGTGGCGGTCAGCTGACGCATCTGATCGTGGCTGAGCGCCAGATCGTAGCCGTGCTCTTCGCAAGGACTGTAGGCGATGATCAGCGACGGTCCCGGATAGGCTTCCGCTTCCTGAATCGCTTTCACCGTCTGGTTCAGCTGCGCGCCCAGCGAAATCTGCGCCACATAGACATGACCGTACATCATCATGCTGACGCCCAGATCTTTGCGCGCCTTGCGTTTACCGTGTTCGCCAAACTTAGTGACCGCCCCCAGCGGGGTGGCTTTTGACGCCTGGCCGCCGGTGTTGGAGTAGCACTGGGTATCCAGCACCAGAATGTTGACGTTTTCCGTCAGGCTCAGCACATGATCCAGACCGCCGAAGCCAATATCGTAGGCCCAGCCGTCGCCACCGATCAGCCAGACGGATTTCTCCACCAGCGCGTCAGCATCGGTCAGCAGCTCTTCAGCGCCGTCCACGCCGGCCAGCGCCTGGCGCAGGGCCGCCACCTGTTCGCGGCGAACTTCCGGCATCGCCTCGGCATGCAGCGCCGCGTTCAACTCTGCCGGCAGTTTATCGGCAAATTCGCTTAGCAGGCGCATCACGCGCTGACGGTGCTGGTCGACGGTTAAGCGGAAGCCGAGCCCGAATTCAGCGTTATCCTCAAACAGCGAGTTGGCCCATGCCGGGCCGCGGCCGTTGGCGTCGGTCGTATACGGCGTCGAGGGCAGGTTGCCGCCGTAAATGGAGGAGCAGCCGGTAGCATTGGCAATCAACATCCGATCGCCATACAGCTGGGTCAGCAGTTTGATATACGGCGTTTCGCCACAGCCGGAGCAGGCGCCGGAGTATTCAAACAGCGGGCTGATCAGCTGCGAGGTGCGAATATCAATCCGCTCCAGTTTTGTGCGGTCGATTTCCGGCAAGTTGAGGAAGTAATCGTAATTGACCTTCTCCTCTTCCACATGCTCCAGGCGCGACATCATATTGATGGCCTTGATCTCCGGGTTCTGGCGATCTTTCGCCGGGCACACTTCAACGCACAGGTTGCAGCCAGTGCAGTCTTCCGGGGCGACCTGCAGAACGTATTTTTGTCCGCGCATATCGCGGGATTTGACGTCCAGCGAGTGCAGACTGGCAGGGGCGTTCTCCATCTCTTCCGGCGCGACCACTTTGGCGCGGATCGCCGAGTGCGGGCAGGCGGCGACGCAGTGGTTGCACTGCGTACACAGCGCTTCCTTCCAGATGGGGATCTCTTCGGCGATATTGCGTTTCTCCCAGCGCGTGGTGCCCATGGGCCAGGTGCCGTCCGGCGGCAGGGCGGAGACCGGCAGCGCATCGCCGAGGCCGGCCAGCATCGCGGCGGTGACCGTTTTGACGAAATCCGGCGCGGCGTCGGAGACCACTGGCGGGCGGTTCGGACTGCTGGCGTTCACTGGCTGGAGCGGCACTTCCGCCAGCGATTCCCGGGCCAGGGCCAGCGCCTGCCAGTTGCGTTCCACCAGCTCCTGGCCTTTGCTGCTGTAGCTTTTGGCGATGGCTGCCTGCAGTTCCGCCAGCGCGCTGTCGCCCGGCAGGATGCGGGTGAGATGGAAGAACGCCATCTGCATCACGGTATTAATGCGCGCGCCGAGGCTGCACTCGCGGGCGATTTTCGCCGCGTTGACCACGTAAAAACGCGCTTTTTTCTGATTCAGGGTGGCCTGGACTTCCTGCGGCAGGCGAGACCAGACCTCATCGGCGCCGTACGGCGTGTTAAGCAGGAAAATACCGCCGGGCTTCAGCCGCTCGGCCATCTGGTATTTATCGATAAACTGTAGCTGGTGGCAGCCGACGAAATCAGCCTGCGAAATCAGATACGAAGAACGAATCGGTTTTTCGCTGACGCGCAGATGCGAGACGGTGAGGCCGCCCGCTTTCTTCGAGTCATAGACAAAATAGCCCTGCGAGAACCACGGGGTCGAGTTGCCGATGATTTTGATGTTGTTTTTGGTGGCTGACACGCTGCCATCGCTGCCGAGACCGTAGAACAGGGCCTCGAGCTTGGCCTCTGCTGGCAGGGTATTTTCTCCCAGCGGCAGCGACAGATTGGTCACGTCATCATAGATACCGACGGTAAAGCGTGGCTTCGGCTGAGCGGACTGCAGTTCACTAAATACCGCCAGCACGCATTCCGGGCCGAACTCCTTGGAGGAGAGGCCATAGCGGCCGCCGATGGTGCGCGGCAGCGTCTCGCGCTCGCCGCGGTTAAAGGCTTCCGCCAGGGCGGTCATCACATCCAGATACAGCGGCTCGGCAAGCGCGCCAGGCTCTTTGGTGCGATCGAGCACCGCTACCGCCCGGGCGCTTTCCGGCAGCGCTGCCAGCAGGTGGGCGGCGGAGAATGGGCGATAGAGGCGCACTTTCAGCACGCCGACTTTCTCGCCGCGGCTCAGCAGTTCATCAACCACCTCTTCGCAGGTACCGATGGCCGAACCCATAATGACGATCACGCGCTCTGCCTGCGGGTGGCCGTAAAACTCAAACGGTTTGTACTGACGGCCGGTGGCGGCGGCGAAGTCGTTCATCGCCGTCTCAACATGGTTATAGACCGCGTCGTACCACGGATTGGTGGCCTCCCGGGACTGGAAGTACGTGTCGGGGTTGGCCGAGGTTCCGCGGATCACCGGGTGTTCCGGATTGAGCGCGCGCTGGCGATGCTCGGCGATTTTATCCTGCGGTAGCAGGGCGCGAATGGTGTCATCCGCCAGCGGGGCGATTTTGTTGATTTCGTGCGAGGTGCGGAAACCATCAAAGAAATGAATAAACGGCACCCGGCTTTGCAGGGTGGCGATATGCGAGATCAGCGCAAAATCCTGCGCCTCCTGGACGCTGCTGGCGCACAGCATGGCGCAACCGGTCTGCCGCACGGCCATCACATCGGAATGATCGCCGAAGATCGATAGCGCGTGGGTGGCGACGGTGCGGGCGGCGACGTGCAGCACAAACGGCATCAGCTGGCCGGCCAGTTTGTACAGCGTGGGGATCATCAGCAGCAGACCCTGCGATGAGGTAAAGGAGGTGGAGAGGGCGCCGGTCTGCAGCGCGCCATGTACGGCGCCAATGGCGCCTGCCTCCGACTGCATTTCGACCACGCGGGGAACATCGCCCCAGACGTTTTTCAGCCCATTGCCGGCCCAGGCGTCGGCCTGTTCCGCCATCGTTGAACTGGGCGTGATCGGGTAGATGGCGATAACTTCACTGGTGCGAAACGCGACGGAAGCGACCGCGCCATTACCATCAATCGTAATCATATGAAGACACCCTTACATTGCGCAAAAGAATGGACACGTGAAACCGCGACGCGCCCTGTAATTATATAAGGGGTAGTTTAGCAAACCGTTGGCGCGGCCATTTTTGCATTTGTGTCCTCAATGCGCCGGCCACCCGTGACCAGATCAATATTTTGCATGGTTCGCGGAGAAAATGGCTTCCTGCCGAGTGTCGAGTCACGTGCGCCCGGCGACCAGGCCGGAGCAGATCAAGCTTTCGGCGAAAATTTGCTAGAAAATGTTAATGAGGCGCATAAATACGTACTTCCCCCCTCGACGCCGCCCGCCACGCTGCCTATTATTCTGGGGTTTGCTTTTTTAAGACGTTTCCGAGGGGAGAGAGAATGCGAGCTGCGATATTAGTAGGTTGTGCGGCGCTGTTGCTGTCGGCGTGCAGTAGTGAACCCGTTCAGCAGGCCACGGCGGCGCACGTCACGCCAGGCATGCGGGCGGCGATGAGCGACGCCGGTCAGGCCAACTGCGCCATGATAGGCGGCTCGTTATCGGTGGCTCGTCAGCTCGATGGTTCGGCGATTGGCATGTGCGCGCTGCCGAACGGCAAACGCTGCAGCGAGCAGGCACTGGCGGGCGGCAGCTGCGGCTACTAACGGCGGCCCCGTCGCGGGGCAGCGTCAGCGGCACCTCAATGCCGGCTAGTGCATCAGGTCGGCGAGCTTATAGACCAGCGTCTGGTCGGCGGTCGCCAGCGTCAACTGGTTTTCCGTCAGATCGACCTGCGCGCCTTCGCGCAACATCTTGCCGATCGTCGCGTCAAGGGTATTAAGCTGGGCATCGTGGCACAGCATCCGGGTCATCGCCAGCGACTTCACCTTCAGCTCGCCGTCCGACACCTTGCCTTCCCCGCTAAAACCGTTGCACATATTGCCCGAAACATACATCTTGCCCGTAATAGCCATCTTCTCGCCGAAGCTCAGCTCCAGCGGCCGGTCGCCGGCGTTGACCGCCTGGCCGTTGACGCTGGTCAGCACGAAGCGATGATGCTGCAGCTGTTCCGCGCCGGTGGACACCTTACTGTTATAGACACAGCCGGACAACAGCATACCTGCCGCCAGTAGCGCCGCCAATTTGTTCATTTTCACTCCAAAACATTCACATTTCTAATAAAACCAAGCCAGTGTAACGGTATCGCAGCGGGGATCTGTGGGGATTATCTGAATGTGCTCCCCCCGGGAGAGGAGCACAAAAGGGAAAGGAATCAGACGATGGCGTTCGGGCAGGTTTCGCCGTTGGCGACCTGCTGCAGGTTGCCCAGGGTGGTCTCCGAAATGCTGATCAGCGCCTCAGCGGTGAGGAACGCCTGGTGGCCGGTGAACAGCACGTTGTGACAGGCGGAGAGGCGGCGGAAAACGTCGTCCTGGATCACATCGTTGGATTTGTCTTCAAAGAACAGATCGCGTTCGTTCTCATAAACATCCAGCCCCAGCGCGCCAATTTTCTGGTGCTTCAGGGCGTCGATGGCCGCCTGGGAGTCGATCAGCGCGCCGCGGCTGGTGTTAATCACCATCACCCCGTCCTTCATCTGGTCAAACGCCTCGCGATTGAGCAGATGGTAGTTTTCGTCGGTCAGCGGGCAGTGCAGGGAGATCACGTCCGACTCCTTGTACAGTGTAGCGAGGTCGACATATTCCACCCCCAGCTCCAGCGCGGCGGCGCTTGGGTACGGGTCGAACGCCAGCAGGCGCATGCCGAAACCTTTGAGGATCCGCAGCATCGCCACGCCAATTTTCCCGGTGCCGATCACCCCGGCGGTTTTACCGTACATGGTGAAACCGGTGAGGCCTTCGAGGGAGAAGTTGGCATCACGGGTACGCTGATAGGCGCGGTGGATGCGACGGTTGAGCGACATCATCATACCGATCGCATGCTCAGCGACGGCTTCCGGCGAGTACGCCGGGACGCGGACCACGCGCAGGCCAAGCTCCTTTGCCGCCTCGAGGTCGACGTTGTTAAATCCGGCGCAGCGCAGAGCGATATACTTCACGCCGTGGGCCTTCAGCTCTTCCAGCACCGGGCGGCTGCCGTCGTCATTGACGAAGATACACACCGCTTCGCAACCGTTGGCGGTTTTGGCGGTCTTCGCTGTCAGCAGGAAGTCGAAGAATTCCAGTTCAAAGCCGTAGGTATCATTCACGTGCTGCAGGTACTTTTTATCGTACTGCTTCGTACTGTAAACCGCGATTTTCATAAGACTTTTCTCCAGTGATTATAACGTCACGGTATCATATTTAAAATAATCATACAATTATTAAAAAATAGTTTAATTGTCAGGTGCTTATGCTAATTCTAGAGCATATCGCGGATTTGCGGAATCTCTTTGAAAGACAAAGTTTTTTCACCACAAACTGAGGCTTAAAGCGCCGGGGGAGAGCAGCAGAAACGGCCACAGCAGACCGGAGCTGACGTTAGCTAGCTGAAACGACCACAGCGGCAGGCCGCTGGCGCCGCTGACCAGGGGCAGGGTGGCGCGCAGGGGAGAGAGGAAGCGACTGAAAAAGACCGCCCACAGCCCGCGGCGCTGAAAAAAGAGTCGGCTGCGGGCCAGCCGCTCGGCGGTCAGCCAGCGTAACTGTGTGAGGCGGTGACGATAGCGAACGCCTAACCACCACGAGAGCCAGAATCCGCCGATGGCGCCGAGGCTGGCGCTGGACCACATTAACAGGAAATGACCGAGGCTGGCGGAAGCGAATGTCCCCAACAGCAGCAGACCGGAGGTGCCCGGGATCGCC
>ERZ1673696.2794-NODE-2794-length-11620-cov-9.488024_pt1 | contig 11620 bp, 9 predicted proteins | sample MGYA00580226_ERZ1673696 | MGnify/ENA primary metagenome ERZ1673696 (study PRJEB41218, sample SAMN15661743) | gut metagenome | host: Homo sapiens | place: Canada: London | collected 2015-08-20/2019-03-30 | study: EMG produced TPA metagenomics assembly of... | reverse complement strand
ATATTACCGCCAACGAGGTCAATCTCTGCCTGTCCATTCAGGCGTTTCAGGAGTGCGTCCACTCCCAGAGCTACAGCTATATGCTCGACACCATCTGCTCCCCCGTGGAGCGGAACGACATCCTCTACCAGTGGAAGACCGACGAGCACCTTCTGCGGCGCAACACCTTCATCGGGAACTGCTACAACGAGTTCCAGGAGCAGAAGGACGCCCCTACGCTGCTGCGCGTGATGATGGCCAACTTCATTTTGGAGGGCATCTATTTTTACAGTGGCTTCATGTTCTTCTACAACCTTTCCCGCAATGGCAAGATGCCCGGCTCGGCACAGGAGATCCGCTACATTAACCGGGACGAGAACACCCACCTGTGGCTGTTTCGCAACATTATTTTGGAGCTACAGAAGGAGCAGCCGGAGCTGTTCACGGCGGAAAACGTGCAGGCGCTTCGGGAAATGATGCTGGAGGGCGTGGAACAGGAGATCGCGTGGGGGCATTATGTCATCGGGGACGAGGTGCCGGGGCTGAACCGCCGGATGGTCACAGATTACATCCGCTACCTCGGCAATCTCCGCTGGACGAGTCTCGGGTATCCGGCGCTATATCCCGGCTTCGAGCACGAGCCGGAGAGCATGGCATGGGTCAGCCAGTACGCCGACGCCAACATGGTCAAGACGGATTTCTTTGAGGCCCGTAGCACCGCCTACGCCAAGAGCACCGCACTGGTAGACGATCTATAAAGAACGCCAGGAGCAAAGGTCTATATACTAGACTGTATAGGGAAGGTAATCTGGGGTGCATACTATCAACTGTAAGGACACATATGTGGGCACAAGTATTTTGAAGGAAAAGCAGAGAGCAGAGAGCTTACCTCCTCCCATCTTGACGAGGACGAGTTTTGCCGCTATGTGATACACAGTGGGACATAATCGGCATAGCCCTTGACCTGCCGGAAACCCACAGGGACGATTTTTTCAGCGTCCCGGAGCAGACGGCTATGGCGCTTATAAAGAATCAGCCCAGCAGTTTTGCCTTTATGCTGCTCTCCTTTACAAACGGGTCCGACCAGAAGCGGGAATCATAGGAGTGGTTGGCATTGTCGCCCTGAACGTAATAACAGTTTTCCGGCACAATCAGCGTAATGCCATTCCGAACGACAGCTTCGCCGCCGGATGCCGTAATTCGCTTTACAATCAGTCGGCCATCCCGTTCAAAGATGATAATATCCCCATCAGTCAAATCTCCGTACAGCCGTGTCCCTAGAATAAATGAGTCTTTCTTCAGTGTCGGTTCCATGGACTCAGTCGGGACATACCCGAGAAAGAGCGCTGTTTTCATAAGGACAAGCAACAGGAGTGAGGACAGGATCGGGATAAGCAGCCAGCGGTTATTCTTGAAGAGTTTCATAACTTCCTCCTAAATGCAAAACCCGCCCTCCGCAGTGTTTATACTGGGGAGGGCGGGTTTGTTGTATCGTTTTCAATTGTGCATAAATCAGAATGCCGCAAGGTCCGGATGCGACCTGAGATATTTCCTGGTTCGGGAGATTCGGGCGGCGACACATTTGTCGCTTTCCCCGAGTATGCTGCCGATTTCCGCGTGGGAATAGCCTTCGGCGCTGAGACGGATCGCCCGGATGCCTTTCGCCATCGCCTCGGAAGCGTTGGCCTCCAGTCGGTCAAGTATCATACTCAGTTCGTGATGCTCGTCTAAACTATCTTCTTTCCCGAGCACCTCCGGGATCAGCTCACACTCCTTTGCCGCCCGGCGGTTGGCATAGATTAACGCCGTGCATATCTCGTTCCAGATTAGCCTGTATGCATACGTAGAGAAGCATCCTCCTTTATCGCTGTATGCCGCCTTGCAGAGGCCAATGCAGCCGATCTGATAGAGGTCATCGTAACTGTAGATACTGTTTTGACCGGGATTATGGACCTTGTCCTTGATCACCTTCCCGACCAGCCCGAGGTTTTGCTCCACTTTTCTCTGCTGGGGTTGTGTAAGCGTCATGATGCTTCGCCTCCTTTGCATGGGCGAAATCCGGCCGGCTGTTGTTTCCTGCGCCGCTCCAGGAGCTTCTTGCTTTCGGCGATGACCTCGTTGCAGTAATATTCACCGAGAAAGCCAATGTGCGCTTTGGAAAGCGGTACCTGCAGAAGCCCTGCCAGCCACAGGTAGGCGTCCTGTTTGCTCATCAAACCGCTTAGATATAGTTGGTCGAAATAGTGGTGCGCCTGATTCCGAAGCGTGCGCAGCTCGTGGTTAGCCAATGTACCGACGGGTATATTCGTGCCCGGATGGGTGCGGACATAAGCGTCACACCGCGGATAATTGCTGCAAACATATAGCATGGTATGGCTGTGGTTCTCATGGTAGATGCCGTCTGCGGAGCGCAGCAGAACGGTGCCGCCGCAATACTGGCAGCGCATGGCGGACGGGTTGATTCCTTTCTTCTTTTTCTTGTGTTTCACGGTCCTTTCACCTCCGTCAGGATATAGAGAAAGGCCGGAAAACTGCATGAAAACCAAGGACGGCAAAGTCGGTTTCTACATACCGAGCACGTTCCTGTCATCAAAGCAGCTTTCCGGCCAATGAGTTCAGTTGTGGCTTGCACCGTATGGATCGCTCAGTGCGCAAATCCGTAACAGTTTCTCTCCCGCGGGGAGAGTCTAACTCCGGGAGCTCTTCCGAAGTACTGAAAGCCTGAGTGCAAGCCCCTGCCACGGTTACAGCTTAGCATATCAGGATCCAAAAGTCAAGCCCTAAAGTAATGTTTTTAATTATTTTATTATAATATTTCTTAAAGTTTTGTGTTTTGCGATTCAGAACCAGTCTGGTGGAAAGAAACGCCTCTCCAATCTGCCCGCGCTCTCCAAAATGGCGATGTCAATATTCGTATTCATCCTCGTCATCGTCCTCATCGTCCGGATCATACGGCGAGCGTTCTGATGGGCGCCGGTTCCGAATAAAGCGCATGGCGACCAGCGAACCTGCCGCAAGAAGGAGCCCTCCGCCAAACAGGATAATGTGCATCACGGGAATCCCGCCGACGGTAGGACGGCCCGAATCCTGTTCTTGCACATTCTGCGAAGCGGCGTCCGCGTTCTCTGCACTGTCTGTTGTCAGCGGCTCCTGTTCTTGTTGCGTCACATCAGGACTTGGGATATCGCCCGGCGCCGGCACGGCGGCATTTAGAGTCAGGCAAGAAAGGACGTAGCTGCCGCTATTGCCCAGCTCGGTTCGTAAAATCCCGTCCTGCCCCACGGCAATCGTGCCCGGATAAAGGCCTGCATCCGTCTTGAGCTGGAATTCAACACCCGCCCATTGGGGGCCAAGCTGTACCTCAAGGATGACGGGCTGCGCGACTTGAAGCTCCGTGCCGTCCGTGTCATCGCCAGTAGCATAGACAACACCTGTACACATGAGGATGCAGCACAATAGCGCCAGCATTACGCCGATGCCTGTTTTCATCTTTTTCATAATGACCTCCTGTAATTTGCATAGAAAAAGACGGCCTGATCTCTCAAGCCGTCCTCTCTGATGCTGTATTTTGTTTTTACTTGATCGTGTCCTTGAGCGCCTTTCCCGCCTTAAAGGAAGGGGCTTTGCCGGCCGGGATCTCGATCGTTTCCCCGGTAGCCGGGTTTTTGCCTATCCTCGCGGCGCGCTCCTTCACTTCAAAACTGCCGAAGCCGACCAGTTGGATCTTGCCGTCGGTTTTCAGTGCTTCCGTGATACCGTCAAATACGGAATTGACCGCTATTTCCGCGTCCTTTTTGCTGAGATTGGCCTTTTCAGCCACATAAGAAACGAGCTCTTTCTTTGTCATAGACTTTATTCCTCCTTCTGCACCCGTTTACAACCGTGCACCAATAATCCTTTGGTCTGGGCGCAGTCAGTCATAGCCTCACGAGTGATGTGGGTATATTATAGCATGAAGAATTCTGATTGCAATGCTCTTTCCGTGCTACGTTCATCACCGGCAATAACTGAGAAAGGGACACCATGTCCGCTGAGGATGAAAAAGAACATCGACCCACCGGAGAAAGACATGGATGCTTTCGGCTTCTTGTATAAGCTCTCTGGCAGCGGGCAAAGCTGGGCGGAGCAACTTACCTTTACGCCAGACTGATTTTGTAAAAGGCTTCGGCCATGCTATTCCCATCAATTATCTCTGACATCTGTACTGCCCGCAGGATTTTGTCCTGCGGGCAGTTTTTCACTGTTTGAGCGTGGGTTTTGCTGCAAGCACCCGCATTTAAGGCATACGCCGCCCGACCATACGTGCCGGCATTCCCGGCCCGGGGACTGCTTGACGCCCTTCTTCTCACGGTTCCGCGGCCGATTTCTTCTACGCCTGTCGTTTTTCATATCGTTCCTCCATAACGAATCCGGGGATGCGCGTTCAAGCGTATCCCCGGATTGGTGTTATTTACTTCTTCACGGCAATATGCTTGCCCGTTCTGCGCTTTTTCAGGTAGAAAAACGCTGTGCAGCCTACTCCTGCCGCCGCAAGCCCGAGCAGTGAGATCCAGAGCATAAGATCGGCGTCGTCTCCGGTCTTGGGAACATCCACCTTCGTCTTGTCGTTATGGATCTTTACCGTCAGCGTTTCGTTTGCAACAAGCGTGATTTTGACGGGGTCTGCGATCTTGTACCCTTCGCTGGCGCTGTTTTTCAGCTCCGTGACGGTATACTCGCCGATGCGCAGCTTCTCAATGAAGATTTCGCCCTTGGCGTCGGTCATAAACGTCATATCGTAGCCGTTGGTGCCGGTGATGCGGAACGCAAAGCCCTCTTTCTTTCCGTCGCTGGTGGTCTTAATAATCTTGAGGGAGCCCTTCAGCGCATGGTTGATAAAGCCCTTTCCGGCTTCGTTCTCAACGGTGTAGGTTTTTCCGTCGGTATCGATCTCCACATAGTAGGCTTTCTCGTCCGGAATAAAGCCCTCCGGTGCGGTTTTCTCCCTAACCAGTACGCCGCCGTACTCCAGATTCTTCATCCAGTAAACGCCGGCAGAGGACTCCTCCATGGTGCCGAGCAATACATCGTCCTTGTCCAGCGCCTTGTTCCCGTTAACATCACGGTAGACCTCGAATACCGCGCCGCTGAGTTTATTCTCGGGATAGTCTGCGTCATACTTTGTCAGTGTGACGCTGCCGCGGATAAGTTTGTTCGCAATCTTGATCTCAATGACCTGTCCCTGCTCCTTGACCGTTACCGGGAACAGCTCTTCGCTCAGAACGAAGCCCTTGGGCTGCTCGATCTCGCGCACGAGCCAGTTGCCGGCAGGGATCTTTTCGAAGCGGAATCTGCCATCCTCGGCGGATACGGCTGTCAGCAGTGCGGTATCCTTCGTGAATCTCGTTTCAGATGCAGCAAACAGACCCATGACTGCACCGGAGAGTGGCTTATCGTTTGCATCAACCTTCAGACCCGAAACGGAGCCGTAGATCAGCTTATTCTCAATGGCTGCGCCCTCGTTGGCAATCAGCTTGACAAGCTTCTTGTCTTGCCCGGCGTAGTCAAACGACACCGGATACTTCGTATCGCCAAGCTGGTAATGGCTGTCGGTAGAGATCTCCTGCAGGTAGAAGCGTCCAAAGGGGAGATCCGTCTTGCACGTCGCTTTTCCGTCTTTATTCAAGGACACCATCTCGATCAGACCATCCTGCGGGATGCTGTTGCCATCGGCTGCCACAAGCTTCTCCGCAGCATAAAGGCCGAATGTAACGTGCGTGAGCTCGCCACTTTGGCCAATGCCGAACAGCTTATCCGTTTCCATGGTTTTTACCAGACTGATCTCCACACGCTGGCGTTCATTGTACATATCTGCCCGAAGCTCGGTGACCGTGACCTCCTGTCCGGCATATACCAGCTCAACCGTATGCGCTTCGGTCTGAAGCGCCATGCCGTGCGGAGCTTGCTTCTCGGTGATCACATACTTGCCAAGGTAGAGTGCCTTACTGGAGGCCATGCCGTCCGATTGCGTGGTGACGGTGTCTACGATGTCCCCGGCCTTTACACGCAGGGTTCCGTCAGGGGTGTAAATATCCTCCGCAGCAGCGATATCAAAGACTGCTCCCGGAAGTCCGGTATTCTCATATACAGGCCGGAAGATGGATCCCTCGTTTACTACGCTGCTGAAGACCTCTCCGGTCTTTTGAATGCGGATGACGCCTTTTTGCGCCATGTTGGACTTTGTAACTGTCACGACAGCCTCTGACCCATCCACGGTAAACGGAACCGGGGCGGTATTCAGCACATAGCCATGGCAGGTTGCCACCTCAATCAGCTCATAGCGGCCGTAGGGCAGCTCGCAGGGGAGCATCAGCGTACCATCATCTGCGGTATAGAATGTGGAGATGGTCACTGGCGCCGGATAATAGACAGTCTGTGAAATCAGTTCGCCGGAGGTCAGGTCTCTGACCTGAAAACCGATGCCTGCTGCCGGAATGATCTTCCTGGTCTCAGCATCGCGCTTTTCCACGCGGATAAAGCTGGTGATGGTCTGGTTGTTCAGGATATAGGAGTACAGGTGTCCGCTGGAGCTGATGAATACGGTGAAGTCCGGAACAAAGGCCTGTCCTTCCTGTCCCTCGATCTGGTGTACGGTATAGCGGCCGTAAGGCAGATCCTTGGAAAGCGCTACGCCGTTTTCATCCGTCACGAGCAGATCTCGCTCGCCATCTTTGGCTGCGTCATAGCTTCCGGCACTTGAGATATAAAGCTGGAACATCACGCCTGCTTCCGGCTGCTCGATAATGCCTGCATTGCCGGAGGGGTTGAACTCCGCCGCCGGTACAGATCCGTTTTCGGGTTCTGGCTTCGCTTCATTCTGACCGGGAATCAGCGTATCGGCTGCTTCCGGCTCAGACTCGGCCGGCGTTTCCGTGTCGGCTTGATTGGGCATTTGTGTTTCTCCCGCTGCCGGTTCGGCTGCGTCCTTTGCATCATCGGAAGCTGCAGTTCCCTGCGCATCCTCCGGTGCGGCAGCGTCCGGGCTAACAAAATATGTGGAGCCTTCCGGCGCAGAGGGGTCCGTTGCTGCGGGGATCTCAGCCTCCGCCTGCGGGGTTGGCGCGTTCTCGGAGGTTTCCAGTTCGACATCAATATGCTTGATCAGGCGGATGCTGCCCTTGATTACCGTTTCGGTCACGGCGTTAGCCGTTGTATTGTGTTCAACCGTATACTGACCAGGCGCTGCACCAACGGTATGTTCCGTCGTATCGAGGAGGTACCCCTCTGAGGGTTCCATTTCACGGATCGTCCAGTCGGTATCGCAGATATACTCTTTGCTGGTGAACTGACCATTGGCGTCTGTGTAATACACATCGACAAGTTTCCCGCCCTTGTAGATCCCGTATTTAGCGCCTGACAGCGTGGCGTCGCCCTGCGGTGTTCCGGTTTCTGCGTCCGTCTTGGTTACGGTCACGGTAAACTTTTTGAGGATATTGGCAAAGCTGCGCTCTGCCACCCGGTTCCACTGGATAGATACCGACTGGGGATCAGGGATAACGTAACGAACAGCCGTATCGACCTCCTCGATGGTATATGGGCCGCCAATCAGGACATTGCGGAACTTAGCCACGCCGGTGGAGTCCGTTACCGCATACTCATCGACGTTCAGGCCGGAAAGGGATTTGCCGTACAAGCGAAACTTTACGCCCTCAACGAATCCGTCTTCCGAAGTCTTGGTCACCTCCAAAGCACCGCGCTTGAGCACGTTGTTGAAGGTCACGGTCGAGGTCTGCCCACCGACAATGGTGACCTGCTGTGAAGTCTGGGGCGTATAACGCTCAATGTCCGCTTCTGTTACGGTATAGGTGCCGGCCATGAGCTCGGATACGTCAATCGTGCCGTCGCGGCCGGTAGTCACAGTCTTGGTGATTCCGTTGCCGGAGATCGTGAAAGAAATTCCGGCCACAACGCCATCCTCGCTGGTCTTGACCAGGTGCATGGTGCCGAGCGCCTCCATCTCAAGCCGAAGATGGGCGCTGACAGGGTCTGACACATTTTCGCCGTAGGTGACAACATCCTGAATGCCGGCGCCTTTGTTGCCGTCCGTCCAGACGACCACACCGCTTCGCACGCCGTTGGTCTTGCTGGCGCTTACGCGGATATCGCCTGCAATCGGCATGTCGGAGGTGATTGTCAGGCGGTTCCCGCTTCGGGAGAAGGTGATTCCGGGTTCCGAGGAGCTGAACGAGAAGTTCGACAGCACTCCATTGGTATCCGTCAGTGTCACGGTATATCGCGTGCCGTCGTATTTGAGTTCATAGCTGCGTGCGCTGCCAATGCTTCGTGCGCAGAAGCTGGGGATCTCTGCGTGACTCTGCACGCTGGCGGCCATGGAATTATAATAGGAGCGGATCTGGCTGCGAAGCGGATGCTCGTCCCGGATATAACTCCAAACCGCACTCTTCCCATAGCCGGAGGGATCCACCTTGTTGAAGCTTGCGTCACGCTCGCCGACAACCGTCTCCCAGACCAGCAGCTGTGTAGCGATTATATGGCTTAACGCAGCTGCATCCGAGGCGTTCTGAGAACGCCAGGATGTGGATACATTGCCCTGATAGCCATACTGCATGATCCGGCCAAGCAGGACCTTGATGGTATCCGGGGAAATGGTCGGATTGAGGTGGCTGGGGTAGTTTTCCCAAAATGTCTCATCCTTGTGGGAGAGAGTATCGCCGGCATTTTGCCCGATGCCGGGCTCGATGCAATACGAGACTTGACCGTTATAGGTGCCGATGCTATGCACCGTTGTGTATTTGCTGTTGAGAAACCGCCAACCGCCCATCAGAGACGTGGCAGAGTGGCCCCACGCCGTCGCAGAGTAGTTGCTGTCACCGTCGCGTGGGAAATCCACCATGTAAGCGTCTACCGTCGTTGCGGCAAACACAGGTGTGCTGATAGACAAAAGCGTCATCATGCACATGAGCAGGGACAAGAATGCCGAAAGGGCTTTCTTGAGCGTTTTACGTTTCATCGATCCTTTACCTCCTGTTTTTTGCAGCAAAGAAGCGCACCGTTTCCGATGCGCTTCTCGCTGCGTGATGTGGTTTGGCTCAGGTGCAGCCGATATACAGATCGTATCACGCTTCTGTTCTCAGCTGCGCCCAAACGCAGAAATATATGATGCCGTCTGCTGCGTACATTTCCAGCCGCGATTTGATATCCCGCGCCGGATGGATGGATATATCTCCGGCGATAATGGGGATATCCCGGCGTTCTGTTGCGGTAGAGTCATAGGTGAAACCAACTCCAACGCCGCAGTTTCGCGCAAATGCAGTTCGTTCATGGCCGGCTCTTTGAGTATGGCTGGTTCTGATTCCGGAGGGCTTGACGGCTGTAAGGTGTACTCCGGAGTGCCGCAGTATGGCTCCCGGCTCTCACTTGAGGCTTTCCCCGGGTACTGCCGGGAGGCGGTGGGGTTGTCCGGTACACGGATACGCACTGAGCATTACGGCAATATACTCATCCTGCCAGATTGAAATAGCCACGATCCGCTTCGTCAACGCAGCGGCTGAGTATTTCAAAGAACCGTTCCGGCGTGAGCTCCGTATCCAGCCAGTGGGTAGCGCGATAGGAATAACAGCCGACGTCCTCGTTGATGGCGTGGCTGCCCAACACGCTGTGCAGGTTCAGCTCGTTGGCAAGCTGCTGTTTTCGTGCGCCATCCGGGTTTCGGATCGCCTTAGCCAGGCAGACGACCAGCAGCGGGTGCAGCGGCGAGAACGAGATCTGCATATAGTAGCCGCGGTGATCCAGCGTCAGCGAAGTTTCGTCCTCCGCCTCCACCTTCATGTGGGACAGGATCATCCTGCGGGCTTTTTGCGCAAGATCCGTTCTTCTGACCTGCTCTGCGCGGGTCAGATCGTAATCAAGCATAGTTGTTCAACCTCCTTGTCATTTTCTGTTCGCTCCAGTCATCTCGGGGTAGCGATGTGTGTGATCGCTCCCCAGATTCGATTGGATTCGTTGTTGATGCCCAGAATCCGTACCGTTACGCGAGAGCCTCTGGGCGGGCGCCCGCGCTTAGGATAGCTGCACAGACAGTCGATGCCGCCGTCCAGTGAGACAAACACACCGTTCATGTCCACCATACTGACAGTACCTACATAGCGGTTGCCCACAGAATAACGCCGCAGCGCCTTTTCATAGGGATTCTCGCCGGCCTGCTTGATGGAGGCGCTGACCCGGATACTGGTTCGGTCACTGCGGTCGATGCTCAGGATCTTAACCAGAATGCGCTGCCCGGGCTGAAAACTGTCCTGCGCATCCAGCATGCGTTGGTAGCTCAGCTCGCGAAGCGGGATGTAGACCTCCAGGCCAAACAGATCCACGAAGATGCCGGCACGAATGACGGATACGACGCGAGCTTCCGCACAGATACCTTCGTAGAGCAGATTGTTTCCATCCCGGTCTGTACCGAAATAGTACGCGCGGCGCTTAGCGGACATAGCCTCAAGACGGCTGCCGACTGCAACGCCCGCCTTGGCGTCGATGCCCTTGATGATGTAATCCACCTCCGCCCCCAGGCGTTTGGTGACCATATAGTGCAGCACATCCTCCGGAAGCCTGCCACGGAAATCCTCCGGCGGCTCCACCGCCTCCTCCGCAGGAATGATTACCTTGATATCGCCATGATAAATGACTGCAAGAGAACGAGAGGGATGGTCAGCGGGGCGTTCGATGCCTTGAATGGTCCCGGTCAGGATCCGTTTGGTCTTTAAGGATTCTACCAGGTCCAGCAAATCGTTGCGGGCTTTGTCCGCTTCCGTTTCCACACTGGGGCGCTCGTCGATGGATACCACCGGCGACGCCGGTCTGGCAGCGGCGCGCCTGCGAGGCTTCTTCTCCGGAGATTCGACGCCGTCGGATGCATCCCCGGGCGGTTCTGCCGCTGCTGTGTCAGACTCACTTTTCTTAGCTCTTGGTTTTCTGGTTCGGCGGGCCGGCGGGCTCTCTTCAGGTTCTTTTTCCTCCAAGTCGGAATCGGTCTGAGATACCGGTGCTTCCGGGGTATTGCGCGCGGCGTCTTCGATCGGAATTCCTTCGGGATTCGCAGATTCGGAACCAGTCTGGCAAATGTCGATGAGATCAGCGTCTCCGGGCACCCCTTCATCGCTGAGCACTCTATCCGGCTCAGGCTCAGGTTCAGTTTCAGTCTGATGTAATGCGTGTTCATTGATGTTTTCGTCCGTCGCGGCCGCAAGAATTTCTTCTTCCGGGATCACCGCCGTTTTTTTCGTTGCCATTGTTTGATCCTCCGTTTCTTTTGTTTGAATATAAAAAGAGCGTCCCATTTCTGAGACGCCCATCTGCCGGTAATGTGTTTTATTTGTTAGTCTGTCTGTATTGCCGATACGCTCGGTGTTTTGTGATATAGTCCATTTGCTCGCCACCAATTTAACTATCTTTCAGCATTACAACATCACTAAAGTTAAATGTCAGCTTTTTAGTTAAAGCATTGAGTTCAAAACTCGCTCGGCGGTTTTGCGGAGCTGTACAGAGTTCTGCGTTTTGAGGGGATGGACGATGTGTGCGGCCGCTCCTCAGGCACTGTGTGTGGCGAAGTCGTCTCGGTCTGGAGAAAAGGCACTGCCGCGTGCGGGGG
>ERZ1673696.2787-NODE-2787-length-11671-cov-6.750172_pt1 | contig 11671 bp, 6 predicted proteins | sample MGYA00580226_ERZ1673696 | MGnify/ENA primary metagenome ERZ1673696 (study PRJEB41218, sample SAMN15661743) | gut metagenome | host: Homo sapiens | place: Canada: London | collected 2015-08-20/2019-03-30 | study: EMG produced TPA metagenomics assembly of... | reverse complement strand
AGGAATAGACGATATTGTGGTTTGATTTATATATTGTGTTCATATTTGTATTATACTATATTTCAAAAATTAATACAATTATTATTTTGTCCATCTCAATTACTTGCGTAAATTCAATGGACGCATCTTAGTATCCCCATAGCTAAAGCAAGGGGTTTTACGATGCATTGGATAAATTCATATTCGTTAAGTTAAAAATGGCATCAGATAAAACGGTTTTAATAATAGATTTTCCTCTTTGCCAACATCTTTCTGTGACAGCAAGTATATGTTATGCACATTTTTTGAAAACTTTCTGTAAAACTCTTTAATTGACTCATGCTTTCCTGTTCCTGATGACTTTATCTCAAAAGCATTTATTTTGCTTCCTTCTGAAATCAGAAAATCAATCTCATAATAATGTGTACTTCCAACTTTCTCCCAGGTGTGATAATAAAGTTCTCTTCCTGATGCCGCAATCATTTGAGCAATAAGGTTTTCATAAAGATAGCCTAAATTTGCCGGTAATTTATCAGAAAGTAATTTTGCATATACATCATTTTCCGTTACTGGCCGATCTATAAACATCAAGGTCACAAATAATCCCGTATCTGACAAATATAATTTATAACTGCTGAAATCCTTTGTATCCGCCAAGCTGATCCTTGGATCTGTTGAATTATAACATGGTAAAACTGTTTTTGAATCCATCAACTCATATAACAATTCATCTGCCCTGGTATTGTTTTTCTTTCCTATAGCCGTTGTAATTCTATATTTTCTCAAATCTTTTGACAACTGAGCCGGAATTGAATGATATAATGCCGATATTCTTCCTGACCCATCAATCTTTTTGAAATCTTCTTCATAAAGAGAGATGATCTGTCTTTTTACCATATCAATTTGCGAAAAGTTTTTTCCCTCTATATACGCTTCCACCGCCTGCGGCATTCCGCCCACCGCCATATAAATTCTCAAATCTCTCATTAGTTTCCGATTTGTTGCCTGTCCAATCGCCGAATTCATATGATAAATTTGCTGCAAAAGCTCATAATTATTGCCCGTAGCCTTGCAGAATTCTTCATAATCCATTGGATAAACCTGTATTTTCATTTCCTCAGAAGGAATTAAAATATCCTTTACATTTTTCTTTATTGATATCAAAGAGCCTGTTTCCAGGTAATGGTATCTGCCATCTGACACAAAATGCTTTATAGCCTGTCTTGCTTTAGGAAAAAGTTGTACCTCATCAAAAATAATCAATGATTCATGCTCATATAAGGTTACTCCTGTTTCTGCCTGCAATCTCAAAAAGAATATATTCAAATTTCCGATGTCTTCAAAACAGGCTCGTATCGTATCCGTCGTTTTTGAGAAGTCAATCAAAATATAGGACTTATATTCATTTTGTGCAAAATACTCTGCAATTGTCGATTTTCCAACTCGTCTGGCTCCTTCAAGCAAAACCGCATATTTATCTGCGTATTCTGCCTTCCATTCCATCAGTTTTTTGTATGCTTTTCGTTCAAAATACATGATTTCCCTCCGTAGTCACCTGTATGAGTATGTTATACTATAAAATATGCTTTTCTTCAATATTTTACATCTGTATTTTGTACTTTTCTTCAATATTTTATTCCTTATATTTGTAACTTTCTTCTTAATTTTTGCAGCTGTACAAGTAGATATCTATAGCAAATATATAAACATTTCTGTTGTCCAATAAGTAATTTTAATCTATATTGCAGCATTTTACATTCATTTTTGCCAGCATAACCAATGCAACTATAATAAAAAAACTCATGCCAATGAGCCCTGTCGGATTTGGTCCTAACAACCCCGATTGAACAACTCCCGATTGTTCTGCCTTTTCTGTTCGAAAGGTTTTTTCGGCAAATATTTGTGGCATGAAGGATTGTTCCGCTTAAGCGACCTCTGGCAAGCCAAGAGCTTTTGGCAATGTGCAAAATGAACAATTCCCAAGAAGGCACTTTTACGTGCCCTTCGGGGAATTCGTTCATTTGCACATTCAAAAGTGCTGTTCCTTTCTTCGAGACAAAGAAACGGCTTCTGTAAACTCTATTGCATTTTTCTTCAAAAAATATTCAACATCTGAATTCTCAGTGACACTGGAAGTTATCGTATAAATATTCCCTTTCTTGTATGGCTGTTTTTTCATCTAAAATTTACTGTAACTGCATCGTTCTTTTTTATTCTTATTTTATGGTGAAAACATCTGTTTTTCAATATAAAAAATTATGAAATTTCTTTGGCTGCTTCTCTTTCTAATTGGCAGTTCAAAGCAAAACCGCCGCAGCCACCAGAACCTTCTTTCTGATGACCACAGCGGTTTATTTGCTGCATTTTTAAGATACTGTTTTTGTTATTTCACTCTTGTCAGATTCATTCGTTTCAGATAGCTCTGCGTCTCTGCCACAACCACTCCGCTCAGGGAGAGCAGTGCGATCAGGTTCGGGATCGCCATCAGTGCGTTAAAGATATCGGCGATCACCCATACTGCAGATACTGTGAAGTACGGTCCGATAAAGACTGCTGCTATGTACAGCCAGCGGAAGATCTTCAGGGCTGTTTTGTTGCTGCCGGAAAGATATGCCAGACATCTCTCACTGTAGTAGTCCCATCCGAGGATGGTAGTAAATGCAAAGAATACCAGACACATCATCAGCAGAAATGCACTGATCTGCGGTGCAAACGGAAGTCCCTGCTGGAATGCGTTGGTGGTAACTGCCACACCTTCCAGTCCGATGTTCCAGGAACCAGTGAGCACGATGGAAAGTCCGGTCATGGTACATACAACGATCGTATCGATAAAGGTACCGGTCATGGTAACCAGTCCCTGACGTGCCGGCTCTTTTGTCTGAGCGGCTGCTGCTGCGATCGGGGCACTACCAAGTCCTGCCTCGTTTGAGAAGATACCTCTTGCGATACCTTTCTGCATTGCCACAATGATCGCTCCAAGTGCTCCGCCGGCTGCTGCACGCATACCAAAGGCACTGGATACAATCTCTACGATCGCTGCCGGGATTTTATTAGCGTTTAAGATCAGAAGCAGCAAAGAAATCGCAATGTATATAACTGCCATGAACGGCACAATGATCTCAGATACTTTTGCAATACGTTTCAATCCTCCGATAACAACCAGACCAACACAGACAGTCAGGATCAGTCCTGAGATCACAACTGCAAGCGTATAATCTCTTCCCAGCAGATGGATCACATTCTGTGCGTTCGGATCAAAGAAGTTACCTACGGCACTTGTGATACCATTTACCTGTGTAAAGGTTCCGATACCAAACAGACCTACACCCATTCCGAAAAATGCAAAAATCTTTGCCAGCCAGGTCCATTTTTTACCCATACCATTTTCGATATAGTAAAACGGGCCGCCAAGGATATGACCATGTTTGTCCGTTGTACGGTATTTGATAGCGAGAAGACCTTCGGAATATTTCGTTGCCATACCAAACAGGGCTGCAATTTCCATCCAGAATAATGCTCCCGGTCCTCCGGCTACGATCGCGGTTGCCACACCAACGATATTTCCGGTACCGATGGTTGCGGAAAGTGCAGTACATAACGCTCCGAAACTTGTAACTTCTCCGTGACCGCTCTCTTCATTTTCAAACATGTACTTGAGTGCTTTTGGAAGTTTTGTGATTTGGATACCTTTCAGACGAATGGTAAGATAAATACCAGTCAAAAGAATTGCTACGATCAGTGGGACACCCCATACCAGATCATCAACGTGCTGCAAAAAATTGTTTACTGCTTCGAACATTACTCTCTCTCCAATCTTGATTATTTATTGGCTGCTGCCAGAACACCCTCACAAAATCTGCCCCGTGACTATTTTCCATGTTGTCTGATACTGACACGGATCGATTCTTTGGGCTGTCCGAAAACAACAAAAGAGCTGATCATACAATCAGCCCTCCAAAGAGTAGAACATATTTAGACTTTTCTCTGTCCTTTTGCCTGAGAGATAAGCAGCAGATCTGCTGCCGTACACCTTCGGCGCCCGTTCTATGAGACTCTCCAGAGTACGCTGTGACTTTCTTCGACACAACGTGTTTTTATTTTAGCATACCTGAAGAGCCTCTGCAAGAAAAATTTATTCTTTTTTAATAATTCCATATATTTTTACAAGTTCCATCAGGATTTCCACGCTCTTATCCATTCCCTCAACTGTTATATGTTCATACGGTCCATGGAATGCATAGCCGCCGGTTCCGAGATTCGGGCACGGCAGTCCCATAAAACTCAGTCTTGCCCCATCCGTACCGCCGCGGATCGGCTGAATTTTCGGCACAATGCCCACGTTCTCACAGGCTTTTTTCGCATTCTCGATCAGATGATAACAAGGACGGATCTTCTCTGCCATGTTTCGATATTGTTCTTTGATCTGAAGATCAACCGTTCCCTCACCGTATTTCTGATTCATGACATCTGCGATTTCTTTCAGTTTCTGCTGTTTCTGTGCAAACTTGTCCGCATCGTGGTCACGCACAATGTAGATAAGTTCTGCCTTTTCGCAGCTTCCGCTGATTTTGATCAGATGATAAAATCCTTCGTACCCTTCGGTCTGTTCCGGTGTCTCTTCCACCGGCAGCATCATCTGGATCTCACATCCGACAGCTCCTGCATTGACCATGATGCCTTTGGCACTGCCCGGATGCACGTTGACCCCCTGAATCTTAAAAACAGCTTCGCAGGCATTGAAATTTTCGTATTCGATCTCGCCTTCCGCACCGCCGTCCACGGTATAGGCAAAATCTGCTGCAAATCCCTCTACATCAAAATGATCTGCCCCTCTGCCAATCTCTTCATCTGGCGTAAATGCAAGACAGATCTTCCCATGCGGCACATCACTTCGCAGAACGTATTCTGCCATCGTCATAATTTCTGCAATACCTGCTTTGTCATCTGCTCCGAGGATCGTCGTTCCGTCTGACGTGATCAGCGTACGTCCCTTCAGATTTTTCAGATGCGGAAAAAGTACGGTATCTAAAACTCTGCCGCCTTCATCAAAAACAAGATTCTGTCCGTCGTAATTTTCATGAAGAACCGGATGGATCGGATTTTCCGTAAATTCTGAAACGGTGTCCATATGTGCGATAAATCCAAGAGATGGACTGTTCTCATAACCTTCCGTTGCCGGAATTGTTCCATAGACATAGCATTTTCCGTCAACGGCTGCATCCTCGATGCCCAGTTCCTTCATTTCTCCCACCAGACGCTCTGCCAGTTCAAACTGACAGGAACTGCTCGGTGTTTCCATATTTTCTTCGCTGCTCGGTGTTTTTACTTTGACATATTCCAATAATCTTTCATATGCACGCATGATTTCTGCCTCCTGATCCTTTCTCAGATACCAGAAGCCGGAATTCTTCCGACCATGGTATCTTTTCTTATCAGATATTATAGTCCTCTTTGACAGCCAGGGCAACTTGAATTTATAACTGAGGTCTGTCATTTAATTCATATGCGAGACTGCTGCTCTTCTTTAACACTTCCTGCTTTTTATTCCAAATCCAGGCACGCCGCCTGCTCTGATCACTGCCCTGCACTTTTTCTGCCTGACTTAAAATTTCTTCGTACTCGTCATATAATTCTTTCGCATAAATATCACAGGAAATGGCTTTTTCCATATTGATAAAGCTTTCTTCATAATTTTCTTTTTCCAGAGCACCATATGCCAGATATTGATAAACTTCTGCCAGATGTGTATTGTGCGTGAGGATCTGCTCTGCCGCCGAAGTTGCTTCCTCTGCACTCCGACTTCCTTCCATCACCGCAAGCTGTGCCGGCGTATAAGCACCATAAAAACTCAGTGCCTTCTGATGTTCTCCGACATAATCGAGCAGGAACGGTATGCAGAAATAAATACAGCCCACACTTATAACTGTCAGAAAAATACAGTCTTCGATTTTTGTCTTTTTCTTTAAACTACCCTCTGCTTTACCGTAATCCAGACACAGAAGTCCCAAAAGCCCGATCGCAGTAAACTGCAGATCAAAATCAACCAGCATATGCAGCATGATAAGAAGCAAAATCTGTTTCTGCATACTGCTCTGACTGCCTTTTAAGAGCTGACGCAGCATCACAGCCGCAAACAGAACAGCCGGAAGAATACCCAGATCCAACGCAGCCTGTAACCAGTCGTTATGCACAAAGAGCGTCTTATAAACTCCGGTCTGCATCCGTCCTTGAACATAAGCATAGCCATGGTAACCCATTCCAAACGGATACTTTGCGATCATTTTTAATGCATCCAGATCATAAAGAATACGTCCTTTCCAGGTACTGGAATAACGGAACACTGTGAAAATCCTGCCGATATTCTGCTCACCTGCCCCGTTTGTCACAACCATAACAACTGCAAGTAGTGCAAACACAGCGACAATGCAAAAAATCCCGTATTTTTTTGCCTTTTGTGACGACAGATGCCGGATAAACCAGATCAGATATCCGAAAAACAGAAGCATCACGCCGCGGCTCCCAGTCAGAAGCAATCCTGCCAAAAGTACAATTCCTTCCAGAATCTGCATTTTGTCTCTTTTGATGCCCGATTCCTGTTCTCTGCTTTTGTTTTCGATCCATCGATTGCAGATCACAACCAATCCTGCCAGCAGATAGAGTGCACAGGTATTAGAATACTGGAAAAATCCGCCAAGACGCCCGGCCTGCCAGACCTGCTCTTTCAGAGCCGAAAATGGCAGTGCCAGAATCCCGGCCAGTACCATAAAGCAGCCGATGTGTGCGATATAGCCTGTTGCTTTCTGTCTGGTTTCATCCGAAAACTGCATGAAAAACAGATAGCCAAGAGGCAGTGGCAGCATTTTGATCACGCCCACAAAAGCCATTGCCCGATCGATTGCATAAAAACAGGTAATACCGAACCATAAAAACACAGACAGCAACACTGCCAGCTGTTTTTTCCCTTTGATCTGAAACGAATATTTTACGCGGCAAACGATAAGCAGTATACCAAGCACTGCCGCAAGCATCGCTCCGGAAAATTCATAAAATCCTCCATACAAAAATGCAGAAAGAAGAAGCACTGTAAAAACAGCTGCCTCTTCTTTCGTTCTTTTATATGGACTGCTCTTCCATTGTATTTGATTTTTTGTCTTTTTCTTTGAATTTTGCTGTGCCATATAAAATCCTCCGTAACGGCTTCGCCCTGTGCAAAACCGTTACGATCCTGTTATTATTTTTTAATTTTTACCGAACTGCTCTGTCCTTTTTTGCGGAACAGTTTCTGGTAATTTTTGAGTTTCTTTGCCGGAACCTTGATCGTCGCTTTTTTGTTAATTCCCTTGAGTGCATTTGCTTTGACGGTCTTCAGTTTCGTGCTTTTTACGGTAATGTTTTTCAGATTTTTGCAGTCCTTAAACGCTGCTTTTCCGATGCTTTTCACATTCGCTCCGACGGTTACCTTTTTCAGTTTCTTGCATCCGGCAAATGCCTGATCCTGGATTGCGGTAACGTTCGCTCCGATCACAACCGTCTGTACATCGCTTCCTTTGAGAGCATTTTTTGCGATCTGTACAACTTTGTAAGTTTTCTTATTGATCTGAACCGTCTTTGGAATATTGACTTTTTTCGTCTTGCTGTTGATCACTCCGGCAAATGCAACTGTAGATGCGGACAGTACTTTATATTTCTGTCCCTTTACTTCTTTTACCGTACCGACTGCAAGCGTTCCGTCCGTGTTCTGGTTTCCATTGTTTGTATTCTGGTTCCCATTGTTGCCCTGGTTTCCGCCATTTGTGCCGTTGCTGTTTCCCTTATCTCCGTTATCGTCTTTATGATCATCATCCTGATCATTTCCTGCACCTGCCCGAACTTCCACGTCATAATATGCATATTTTGCTTTTGTTCCGGCTGCATTGACTACTTTTGTCAGAATCATCATCGTACCGGATTTTGTCATTCCTGCGAACGGCGTAAAGGCACCTGCATAGGCGATCCACTGATTATCCGGTACCAGTTCTGTCTGATAATCATATTTACTCTGGAAATTTTGCTCTGTCATCACACAATAGAACAATTTCGCAGTGCTGTCACCATATTCCAGCGTTACAGTCGTTGATGGTGTCGCCGGATATCCCGTCATAGAAATACCTGCCGCTTCAAAACCTTCCTCGACTCTCTGCTTGCTTCGAAGCAGGACTGCATGGCGATCCCCCGCCTGACGGATACAGTAGCTGTATTCTTCTCCTTCTGTCAGAGACTTCATATCTTCTGCTGTTAGCAGATACTTCTGGGTTCCTTTCGGGATTGAGATCTCTAATACCGTCCGGATCTCATTTTTATGATGGAACTCCAGAACAACATCCTGATCTTTCGTGTAGTTTCCAACATAAAATACACCGTTGGAAGTGTTGCCTGTCTGATTTCCCGGCTGATACTCCATGTCCACATAAACCGGAAACAGACCATTTAGATTCTTCGTTCCAGGAGCCTCATAAGTTTTGCCATTGACCGAAATTTCTGTAATGGAAAAATATCCGTTTTCACTTCCAAGACTTTCTATATCTGCTCTTGTAACCTCAAAATACTTCTGCTTTTTCACGCCGGAAGCATCCTCCTGCACCTTGCAGTTCAGTTCCTTACGATTCCCATTATCATCCGCTTTGACAGTCACGCTTACCGTATCGCCGGCATTTGCAATATCATCTGCAATATAGACACAGTTTGTCTGAGAGAAAGCATCCAGCTGGCGTGCATATAAAACCGGTCTCTGGAAGCTGATATTGAGACCTTTTGCCAGGTTTTCATTTGCGATGACAACAGATCCCGTACCATATTTTGCTTCGTACTCAGACAGATCAAGGGAACAGAGAAATCTCTTTTCGCCAGATTTTGTATTGATCACATAAAAAATACCGTCATTGGCTACTTCATAACCATTTTCTTTGCTGTAAGTTCCAACGATCGTATCATTATAACTTACATTTCCATCGGTAAAATCATAACTTCTCTCTGCAAAGTACGGTTTTACATATTTTGCAACTTCATCATTCAGATTTAAGCCATATACATAAGCTGCCACATAATTTCCATGTTTGTCTGTATGGATTTCTTTGTCATTACCATATAAATAGGATTCATGGGAAGCATTTCCCTGTGAAGCTTCCGAATCCATCATGCCAAGAATGATCGGCTGATCGGTGGAGATCACTGCATTTTTAATGATTGTTTTATAACCGTTTTCTGTCTCAAGAACCATATTATAAGTTCCGTTCGGAATTGCCTCTTCAATGATCGCTCCGTTCTGGAAACCTGCCATGATTCCGTAAGTATACTGCGTGTTGTAAACATCACTGCCTCCGTTTTCATCAAATGGCATTTTCTTTGCCGGATAACGGTCATCCTGCACTCTTCCGGAATCTGTATCCTGATAAATCTGCATAATTTTTGTATTCAGACCATACTGTTTGCTGTCTTTTCCGTCTGCATTAACAAGATAAGATTTCTTGATCGTCTGATCTTCTTTTCCGCAGAATGCAGAAACCCAGTAAGCAGTCACCTGTGCATTTCCTGTGATGCTGGAAGTGTAGATCGGATTTTTTGTATTTTCAACTTCGACTTCTTTTGAACCCTTTGTTGTAAAATAATCTTCCTTTTTCAGTGTGATACTCAGACCGCCAACGGTTTTGCTGCCGGATTTGCCCGGATAGGTCAGTGAAACCTCTTTTGTTCCGCTCACATCATCCAAAATCGGAACGGAAATTTCATAATAGTCATAATCATCTTTGCCATATAAAGTATAATCCTGTGCTACCTCGCCGACCGCATATTCTTTCCCGCCAATCGTTGCTTTAAATGCATCCGCCTCCTGGCCCTGCAGAGAATCATCGGATGTTTTCAGATACAGTTTTACCTCATATCCATCCCACAGATGATCGTAATCACCTGTTTTTTTGCAAGCTCCCAAATAATACGTGTCATACAGACTTTTCAGCTGATCGCCGTCTGCCGCCTGTGTCTGTGCAACCTCTTCTGTAGATGCCGCATAGACATTTCCTGCCATAGAAGGCGGGAGCAGGATCTGCAGCAGAAGTGCCAGTACCAGTAAGAATGCTGTTTTCTTCATCGTGTTGCCCTCCCTTGTTTTTTATATTTATTATAATCTGACTTACATATAAAAATCAACGCTTATATTGGTAATTTTTACAAATTATTGTCTGTTTTTAAAATTTACAGTGGTAGTTTTTTTTGTTTTCGACTATAATAGACAGGAAAATATATTTGAAGCGATACAGCGTTATCACTGTATCAGAATGGAGGACAAAATGGAAATCGTATGCTTAGACCTGGAAGGTGTACTGGTACCGGAAATCTGGATTGCTTTTGCAGAAGAAACAGGCATCCCGGAATTAAAGAAAACCACCAGAGACGAACCGGACTACGATAAACTGATGAAATATCGTCTTAATATTTTAAAAGAACATAATCTGGGACTGAAAGAAATCCAGGAAACCATCGCCAAAATCGATCCGCTCCCGGGAGCAAAAGAATTTCTGGATAAATTAAGAGAACTGACACAGGTTATCATTATCAGCGATACTTTCTCACAGTTCGCAGGTCCGCTGATGAAAAAGCTGGGTTATCCGACTATTTTCTGCAACTCTCTTGTCGTTGCTGACAACGGAGAAATCGTTGATTTCAAAATGCGTTGTGAGAAATCCAAATACACAACCGTCAAAGCTCTGCAGTCCATCGGTTATGACACCATCGCAAGCGGCGACAGCCATAACGACCTTGGCATGATCCAGGCAAGTAAGGCAGGCTTCTTATTCAGAAGTACCGATGCAATCAAAGCAGAATATCCACAGCTGCCGGCATTTGAGACCTATGATGAACTTTATGATGCAATTAAGAAAGTGATCGAGGGATAAGGCGGAGGTTTGTGTAAATGTGCAAATGAACAGCCATAGTTTTTAAAAACACTTCATATCATATTTTACCTGACGGAACTCGGTTACAGCCTGCAGCCGATTTGGGATGCGATGAAAACCTGGAGCGAAAATTGTAAAGAACTGGTTCAGAAGGGATAAATAAAGATGCTCCTTTTCAGGAAGACAAGCAAAGCAAACTTGTGACCTGAGAAGGAGCACATTTTTTTATAAAAAAATACAAGTCAAACGCACGTGAGACTTGATATGTTATTCTGATCCGTTTTGCTGACATTTATCTAACAGAATCGCTTTGCATCTCGCGGATCGTTTATTTTGAGCAACAAAAAAAGCGGGTGATGGGAATCGAACCCACGTATCCAGCTTGGAAGGCTGGTGTTCTACCATTGAACTACACCCGCATCTCTCAATGCACTGCCTATAATAGCATAGCTTTCACAGAAATGCAAGAGAAATTTTTTGTTTTTTTAAACTTTTTTGTAATCCTTCTTTTGTCACTTTGGACATTTTGGATAGCAGAATGTAAGTTTTTCTCTCGTTAAATTCTTGACACAGGGATTGGAAAAGGCTAGGATATTCTGTATACCCTATAACTATTTTCATTCTATGTGAACTACCCATTGTCTAAAGCCAATGGGCTTCCTGCTTCGCAGACCTCGTAACCTACTATCTCCACAGGCGTTAATTCGGGCAGTCCCTGCCCTATATTGTTATTGTTATTTTTATGCTATTTGTCTTAATCCTTC
>ERZ1673696.2778-NODE-2778-length-11698-cov-10.488104_pt1 | contig 11698 bp, 9 predicted proteins | sample MGYA00580226_ERZ1673696 | MGnify/ENA primary metagenome ERZ1673696 (study PRJEB41218, sample SAMN15661743) | gut metagenome | host: Homo sapiens | place: Canada: London | collected 2015-08-20/2019-03-30 | study: EMG produced TPA metagenomics assembly of... | reverse complement strand
TGAATGCTGTTGCAGCAAATTGTCAAAAGATCCTGGGTCTCGGGTAGGCCCTGCTGTTAAACCCCACCGTCAGCCCTTTGGGCTGCCACCGCCCCTAGTAGGGGCGGCCTTGGCAAAGCGATGTAGTTTGTGCGTAAAGGGGAACCCCAAAAAACTTTACGTAACGCCAGAGGCCCCACTATTAGGGGGGCTGGCGAGCGATAGCGAGACTGAGGGGTTTAGTTTCCCAACATACTGTGCACAACCTGAAAGGAAGTGAACCCCATGCCAACCATCCGTCTCTCTGTCCGGGAGCTGGTGGAGTTCCTGCTCCGCACCGGCAGTATCGACAGCCGCTTTACCGGCTTTGACCGGGCCAACGAGGGCGCACGCATCCACCGCAGGCTCCAGAAGGCGGCGGGTGAAGGCTACGCCGCTGAGGTGTTCCTCACGGCAGAGCGGACGATGGAGGGAATCGGGTTCACCATCGAGGGCCGTGCCGACGGCATTTTTACCGATGAGGACGGCACGGTGGTCATCGACGAGATCAAGACCACTGCCGCGCCCACCGATGCCATCACGGAGGACATGAACCCCTGCCACTGGGCGCAGGGCATGGTCTACGGGGCCATCTGCGCCGAGCAGCGGGAGCTGGAAACACTGGATGTCCGGCTGACCTATTACCAGATCGACACCGATGAGATCATCCGCTATACCCGGCACTTCTCCGCCGCTGAGCTGGATGCGTTTCTCAACGACTTACTGCGGCAGTATCTTCCCTGGGCACGACGGCAGCTGGACTGGGTGGAAGCCCGGAACCGGAGCCTTGGGGCCCTGCAATTTCCGTTTCCGGCCTACCGTCCCGGGCAGCGCGCCCTTGCCGGGGAGGTCTATCGCGCCTGTGCTGCGGGCAAGGCAGAGCAGAAGGGCGGTACCCGGCTGTTCTGCCAGGCACCCACCGGCATCGGCAAAACGATGAGCGCCCTCTTCCCTGCCCTGAAAGCCATGGGCGAGGGCAAGGGGGAAAAGATCTTCTACCTGACCGCCCGCAACACGACACAGGCCGCTGCTGAGGATGCACTGGCCCGTCTGCGGGCGGCAGACCCGGCGCTTTCCCTGCGCAGCGTGACCCTTTCGGCCAAGGAGAAGGCCTGCCTGTGCAAGGATGCTGAGGGCCGTCCCGCCTGCCTGCCGGAAGCCTGTCCCTACGCCAACGGCTACTACGAGCGGCTGAAGGATGCGCTGGCCGACCTGCTGGACAGCGCCGTCCCCTATGACCGGGCCGTCCTGACCGAGACCGCCCGGCGGCACAGGGTCTGCCCTTTTGAGCTGGGGCTGGACCTGAGCGAGTGGTGTGACGTGGTCATCGGAGACTACAACTATCTGTTCGACCCCACCGTGCACCTGCGGCGCTTTTTCGATGCGGCGGGCGACTACATTTTTCTCATCGACGAGGCTCATAACCTGCCGGACCGGGCCAGAGCCATGTACTCGGCGCGGTTCTGCAAGAGCAGCTTGACCGATGCCAGACGGGCCATCGGCAAAGGAAAAAGCGCACTGAAAACTGCGTTGACAAAGGCAGACAAGGGCTTTCTGGAAGCGCGCCGGGCGGTAACGAAGCTGGCCCCCCGCCGGGGTCCAGCGCCCACCGAATCGCCGGCAGAGGATCTCACCCGGCAGACCAGCCTTCTGGACACCGAACCGGCAGAAGCCGCCTTCCCGCTGCCGGAGCCTTTGCTGGCGCAGGATGGCACGGTCTTTTTGCAAGAGCTGCCGAAGGAGCTGCTCCGACTGCTGTTTAGCTTGCAGCCTCCCCTGCAGGACTGGCTGGAGGCCAACCCGGAGGCCGATGCCCACGCCCAGCTGCTCGAGCTCTACTTTGCGGTGCAGGATATCACCCGGGCAGCAGAGCGGTACGACGCGCATTTTGTCACCCAGCTGACAGCCCGGGGCAGCGAGCTGGAATGGGAGCTGCTCTGCCTTGACCCCGCCCCCTTTGTGGATGCCAGCCTTGCCGCCGGGCGGACTGCGGCACTGTTCAGCGCAACGCTCACCCCGCCGGGCTACTACCGCTCCGTGCTGGGCTGTCCCGATGCCCGGGCCGTGGCTCTGGAAAGCCCGTTTCCGCCCGAACATCTGGGGCTCTACTGCCTGCCCGGCATCTCCACCCGCTACCGGGATCGGGAAACCAGTGTGCAGGCCGTCTCGGATGCGCTGGCTGTACTGGCCCGGGCCAAGGTGGGCAACTATCTGGCCTTTTTCCCCAGCTACGCCTATCTGCGGCAGGTATATGAGGACTTCACCGCCCGTTACCCGGACATCGGGACGCTGGCCCAGGAGAGTGGTCTAAACGACGCGGCCCGGGCGGCCTTTCTGGAACAGTTCGGCCCAAGCCCCGCAAAAACGCTGCTGGGCTTCGGGGTCATGGGCGGCATCTTTGGCGAGGGTGTGGATCTGGTGGGCGACCGGCTCATCGGGTGCGCCATCGTGGGGGTAGGTCTGCCTCAGGTGAACCCCCGGCAGGAGATCCTGCGCCGCTACTATGACGAGGCGGGCGGCACCGGTTTCGACTACGCCTACCGCTTTCCGGGCATGAACAAGGTGCTGCAGGCGGCGGGCCGGGTCATCCGCACGCAGGAAGACAGGGGCGTGGTGCTTCTGCTGGATGACCGCTTTGCCCGCGCCGAATACACCCGCCTGTTTCCCCGCCACTGGCACCAGCTCCAATACCTGCGCAGCACCACAGAGCTGGAGCAGCAGCTTGCCGCCTTCTGGGCACGGAACCAATAGAAAAAGCCTGTCAGCGCAAAACCGACAGGCTTTTTCTCATGCTCCGGACATTTTCCGGCTCTTACTTCTTTCTGGGCAGGGATCTGCGCAGTTCATCCCAGGCAGCCATCTCCACCAATGTGGTGGCGCGCAGGGCGGCAAACGCTTCATCCAGATACTGCATCTCGCTCACCGCACGCATGGCGTGATCCGAAATGCACCACTTCCCAACGACCGTCTGCGCCATCCAATAGACCATCCGCTCGGTCTTTTTCCGCTGTTTGGTGCCCTCGCGGTAGCGGTCGGTGTTCTCCGCATCGTTCACGGGAACACCTGCCGCTTTCAGCATCTCACAGCACTCCCAGGCGGCATCCACGATCATCCTGCGCTGTTCCACTGTGGTGCGGGAAAGTTCCCCATCCACCGCATAGCAGGCATAGGCGCAGGGCAGGATAAAGGCGATGTGGCTCTTGAGCCACTCGTCCATATCGCTGTAATAGGTCAGCTTGTAATGAGTCCCCTCAAAGGCAGCCTGCAGCCGCAGGCGGAATGCGCCGGACAGGGGTGCGGTTGCGCCGCCGACGGTCATTCCCATCCCCATGTGCACACTGACCAACCGGTCATGCTCCCGGCGGCCCGCATTGTTCTGGAAGCCAAAGGCGATCTTATCCACCGGGCGCTGCATGGCCTGCAGCATCTCCTGCGCGTAGGGATCATTGCCCACAAAGATGAAGTACTGGCTCCGGTTTGCTTTGAGGATGGGCAGCACATCGGCCAGCTGCCCGGCCTGCACCGTGACAAACACAAGGTCATACACATCCTCGGGGGCCAGCACATCTGTTGTCTGCATCCGATCCACCGTTGTTTTCCGCTGGAGCATGTGGCGGATGATCAGGCCCTTCTGGTCAATGACCTCCTTCCACTCGCCCCGGGCCAGCAGGGTGACCACATTTTTCTTGTTCTGTGCCAGACTGTGGGCCAGCTGACAGCCCTGAACGCCTGCGCCGTACACCAAGATCCTCATAACGAGATACCTCCTGTTTTGCATGATCAGCCCGGCCAGAAACACCGGGCTGTTACTTTTTCAGGAACGAGAAGAAGCCCTTTTTCTCATAGGGCCGGGTCTGCACGCCGGTCACGGTGTAGCCCGTTTCGGCAATGGCAGCCTTCAGCGTCTCCACATCCACCGGCTGCTCCGAGATGATGACCGTCTCGCCCTTGGTGTGGGAAGAAGTCACCTTGTTCACCCGGGCGGTCTTGCGCACCACATCATTGATGTGGCTCTCGCACATACCGCACATCATACCATCGACCCTCAGGATCGTTTCTACCATTGTTGTCCCCTCCATACTGTATCTGCGGGCACCCCTGTCAAACTGCACAAGTCCAGCCCGCTGTTTTCGTCATTTTGTTAGCTTTAGCTAACTCATTGCAGAAACAAAAAGGCTCCTGTCCCGCACAGCACTGCTCTGCGGAACTTTGCCGATCTGTTTTCAGTTTTATCATACCATACCGGTGGGCAAATTTCAAGCTGCCCGCAAAACCGGCCGGGGGACTTTATCAAAGGGTCAGTTCATGGAAAACAGCGCTGCTTTCCAGCTCTTTCCATTGCATCGTGTTTCCTTCCAGGGTCATGTAGCTGTGGGGGCTGTTCTCTTTGGGGATGCTCACAGAACCCGGGTTCAGGTAAAGATTTCCCTGCCCGAACTCTGTCCAGGCCGGAACATGGGTGTGCCCGTGCAGCAGTACATCTCCCGGGGCCAGCGGCGGCAGATTTTTCACATGATAGATATGCCCATGGGTCGCATAAATGAGCCGCCGCCCCACCGGAAGCACCGCATAATCGGCCAGCACCGGGAATTCCAGCACCATCTGGTCCACCTCGGCATCACAGTTGCCCCGCACGCAGAGCAGCTTCTCCTTTTTCCCGTTCAGCAGGGGGATGACCTCCTTGGGGGCGTACTCTCGGGGCAGGTCGTTGCGGGGGCCGTGGTAGAGCAGGTCGCCCAACAGGAACAGCCGGTCGGCTCCCTCCCGCTCAAAGGCCTCCAGCATTTTGCGGCAGTAGTAGGCCGACCCGTGCAGGTCTGACGCGATCATCCATTTCATGGCAGATCCTCCTTTTGTGACTTCTGTTCTTATTTTACCGCCGCCGCGCCCCTTGTCAAGGGCAAGGGCCCACTGTAAAAAGTCATACTTTTATTTTAAAAAGTCCTTGACAAGTATCCCTGTGATGTGGTATCTTTGAACCAATAAAATATCGTGTGGATTTTTACAGCATTCTGCAACTTTTCGCCACACAATGGTACAAAAGCCATTGTGTGGCTTTTGCTTTGCCTTCAAATCCAAATCTGACCCTCAGGAGCAATGAAAATGAACGATACTTTTATGAAAACCAGACCGGTGTTCCCGCTGCTGCTCTCCATGGCCCTGCCCAACGTCATCTCGATGCTGGTGAACAGCCTGTACAACATCGTGGACAGCCTCTTTGTGGCCCAGATCAGCGAGCAGGCCATGACGGCGCTTTCGCTGGTGTTTCCCATCCAGAACTTTGTCAATGCAGTGGCCATCGGCTTCGGCATCGGCATCAACGCCCAGATCGCGCTCTACCTCGGCGCAGGCGACCACGAAAACGCCAACCGGGCCGCCACCCACGGCATGATGTTCTCCCTGCTGCACGGCGTGCTGGGCATGGTCCTCTGCATTGCCATCATGCCCGGCTTCCTGCGCCGCTTCACTACCGATCCCGCTCTGGTGGACATGGGTGTGACCTACTCCACCATCGTGTTCCTGTTCTCGCTGGTCAACATGGCAGACCTCGCCTTTGAGAAGATCTTCCAGTCCGTGGGCCGGATGAATGTTGCCATGGTGGCGCTGATCACCGGCTGCGTGACCAACATCGCCCTCGACCCGGTCCTCATCTTCGGCCTTGGGCCGGTGCCCGCCCTGGGCATTGCCGGTGCGGCCCTTGCCACCGGCATCGGGCAGGCCGTTTCCCTTGTGGTCTACCTCTATGTCTACTGCACCACCAAAGTCGCCGTCCGCTTCTCCCGCCGCTGCCTGCGGTTCGATGCCGCCCTTGACGGCAAGCTCTATGCCATCGGCGTACCGGCCATCCTGAATCTGGCCCTGCCCAGCCTGCTGGTCACCTTCCTGAACGGCCTGCTGGCGGTCTACTCCCAGAGCTATGTGACGGTGCTGGGCATCTACTACAAGCTCCAGACCTTCCTTTACCTGCCGGCCAACGGCATCGTGCAGGGGATGCGCCCGCTGGTGGGCTACAACTACGGTGCCCGGGAGCATGGCCGTGTGTCCAAGCTCTACAACCTGACACTGGGTCTGAGCGCCGGGATCATGGCCATTGGCACCCTGCTCTGCCTGATCATTGCAGGCCCGCTGATGGGTCTGTTCACCTCTAACCCTGAGACCATCGCCATCGGCCAGACCGCCCTGCGGGTCATCTGCCTGGGGTTCATCGTCTCGGCAGTGTCTACCACCTCCTCCGGCGCGCTGGAAGGTCTGGGCAAGGGCGTGCCCTCGCTGGTCATCTCCCTCTGCCGCTATATCATCTTCATCATGCCCATTGCGTGGGTGCTGTGCGGCCGCATGGGCCCTACCGGTGTCTGGCACGCCTTCTGGATCACAGAGGCCCTCTCTGCCGTGATCGCCTACGCGGTATATCACAAGGCAGTCCATCAGAAATAACCCTCTCTAACAAAAATTCCCGCTCGATGGAGCGGGAATTTTTTGTTATCATCTCTTCTTTTGTGGAAGGCTGCTCTCAGATCAGGCCCAGAGTTTTGAGCTCCCTTGCCACGCCGTCCTCCGTCACAGCCGGGCAGATGCGGTCGCAGAGCTTTTTCAGGTTGTCAGAGCCATTGGCCATGCAGACGCTGATGCCTACCACATCGGTCATCTGCAGGTCATTGTCGCTGTCGCCAAAGCCGATGGTATCGGCCAGCGAACACCCCAGCTCATCACAGATGGCCTTGATGCCGGTGCCCTTGTTGAACTTGCGGTTGATGAGCTCCCCGTTGACGATGGCTGACGGGTTATCCCCCAGCCGGGACTCGCAGAAGATGAACTGATCCTCATACAGCTGCTTTGCCTCAGCAAGGCAGGCCTCGTTGGGGGCGATGAACACCACCTTGTAAACCGGCTCTCCGTGGTATTCCTCAATGGGCCGGATGGTCATGCCATACTCCATCGTTTTGCGCCAGCGCTCAGCCTCGCTGTTCAGCTGCCCCGGCTTGCGGGGGAACAAATGGGCGAACCGCTCGATCATCTTGATGCCGCCGTAAGTATCGTCCCGGGCTTCCAGTGTGCACTCGGCACCGGCACGCCCCAGCACCTCCCGCAGGCCCTCAACCTGCGCAGGCTCCATGGGAAGATCCACGAGAATTTTCCCATCACAGCCTACATAGCCGCCTGCAGAGCAGACAAAGCCATCGAAACCGTAGGCAAGCAGCGGCTTCGTCATGCGCAGGTTGCGCCCGGTGCACAGAAACACCTTGTGGCCGTTGGCCCGGGCCTGCCGGATGGCCTCCACGGCACTGGCCGGAACGGTCATCTCACTGGGCGGCAGCAAAGTACCGTCAATATCCAGAAAAATCAGTTTTTGCTTCATAGTTTCCTCACTCTTTCACTGCCAGTTCATGGTAAAGCCGCGAATCAGCAGACCCACGGCCAGGATCGCCAGCAGTACCAGCAGAACGGTGCGGTTGGCCTGTTTCTGCTTCTGTCTGGCCCGGGCACGGCTGTTCCGGCTGCCGCCCTGCTTCCGGTTCTGGGATCTGCCGCCGGAGCTGCGGCCGCTCGTGTTCTGCTTTGCGCTGCTGCGGCGGGAAGCACTGCCGGAAGTTCCCTCTTTTTTCCTGCCCGCAGTGTTCTGGCCGGACTTTGCCACACGAGGGGCTTTCTCTTCCGGGGCCGCCGACGCAATGGGCTTTTTGGCCCCGCAGCGGCTCAGATAATCCTCAGCCAGCCGGTAATACTGGCCCAGCTCACTGGTGCGCAGGGGCGCGCCTGCATAGCCTTCTTCCAGTGCTTCCACGGCCTCGTTGAAGAGGATCGCCGCCTGCGCAGCCGCCGTGCGGTCAGAAGCATGGGCCGCTTCATTGCGGGCGGTGCGCACCGCGTTGCAGGCCCGGCGGGCAGCAGCGGGGTGCTCCGTATTGCCCAGCAGATCCAGCGGGCGGGCAGCATCCTTTTCAGGGTCCAGCAGCACCCGCATACACAGGGTGGTATCCAGCTGCTGCCAGCTGTTTCGGCCCGCCAGATCGGGCAGACGGTCATAATATTCAGGGCTCTCCTGCTGGCGGGTACGGATGTGATCCAGCAGGGCTCCCAGGCTGTGCTCCCCGGGTTTGTTCTCCCAGTGCCAGCGCAGCAGCTTGCGGCTGATCTCATCGCAGGTAGTTTTGATCTCAAAAGCGGTTTGCAGTGCTTCGTCGGGCATAACGTTTCTCCTTCGTACAACCAAAAAACGGAGGAAGCGCAACCTCCTCCGTCATTCATTTACATCATAAACTGATAATAGACGAAGCCCCACAGCGCAATGCCTGCGCAGACGATGGCGGTGATGGGCGGGACCCAGCGGACGAGGGTCTCGGCAATGCCGTCACGGCTCTCTTCCACATCGTCCTCCTCATCGTACTGCTCCACCTCGGGTTCCGGCTGGCGGGCCGGGGCGGCACGGCGGGCAGCAGCAGGCATCACACGGGTGCCCTCGTCATCCACAGCCGCTGCACCGCTGCCGGGGAACGCCGCACGGGTGGCGGCATCCAGCACCCGGGTAGGCTCTGCTTCCGGAGCAGGGGTGTGTTCCACCGGCGGTGCAAAGCTGGTCGGAGCGCCGACAGGCTCTGCCGGGCGGGCTGTCGGGATGACCCGGGTGGGTTCTGCCTGCACCGGCGCGCTGGCCACGATGCGGGTCGGCTCTTCCTGCGGAGCGGCGCTCACCACGCGGGTGGCCGCCGCCGCCGGGGCCTGCTCTGCAGGGGCGGCCTTCTGGCCGGGCTGCAGCAGGGTGTTCAGGGCGTTCTGCAGCAGGATGCGGTCACAGCCGCACTCGGTACAGTAGACCGTGTCCTCTTCCTTCGGGTGGAAGGAACCGCAGGCACAGTACCAGCCGTTCTCGAACACCTGCGGCATATACTTGAGGCCGGTGCGGTTCATCCGGCTTTCCAGTGCCTTTTCCAGCTCCGGACTCAGGCGGCGCGGGGCCGGCAGGCGGACGCGCTTGATGGCATCCAGATGCACGACCTTTTTGCCGCTGTATACATTCTTCAGGACCACATCCACGCTGGTGATGGCCTTCTGGGTCACGAACACGGCATCGTCCATGCCAAAGCTCTCACCGGGCTTGACCTCGATCTCGCGGTATTCAAAGGCATCCTCACACAGGATGATACCGTCCACACCCTTACACTTGAAGTGGATCTCCAGTGCAGTCAGGGTAACCTTGGAGATGTTTTTGAAGGTCAGGCAGACTGCGTTCTCGCCGCTGAGTTCGCCCTTGAGCAGTTCCACACAGACGAACTGCACCGGGCTGCCCGGGGTATAATAGTTGGCCCGGGTGCGTGCGACCGGGTTAAAATTTTCCTCCACGACACTCGCTCCCTTCGATCATTCGTTTTCCTGCGGGGCATCCTGCGCCGGGTCGGGCATTTCCTCGCCCAGCACGGCCTGCTCCGCCTGTTCAGCGGGCTCTGCGCTCTCGGCAGGCTCTGCGGTCTCCACAGGGGCCGCCGGTGCGGCGGGTTCCTGTGCAGGCTCGTCAGCGTCACGCGGGGGCAGCTTGCCGCCAGCCATCACGGTGTTGAACTCCTTCTCGTTGAGCTTTTCGCGTTCCATCAGAGCCTGTGCCAGCGCATGGAGCTGGTCGATGTGCTCCGTCAGGGTGCGGCGGCAGGTCTCGTAAGCCTCATCGATGATATCCCGCATCTCGCCGTCGATCTCGGCAGCGGTGCTCTCGCTGTAGCCCTTGCCCTGGGTGAAATCACGGCCCAGGAAGGTCTCCTCCTGCGAGGTGCCGTAGACCACAGGGCCCAGGCGCTCGGAGAAGCCGTACTTGGTGATCATCTGGCGGGCAATGTTGGTTGCCTGCTGCAGGTCGTTGGAGGCACCGGTGGAGATATCCTCCAGGATCAGCTGCTCGGCCACACGGCCGCCCAGGCTGGAAACGATATCCTCGAACATCTCGCCCTTGGTCACATAGCTGCGATCCTTTTCAGGCAGATACATGGTGTAGCCGCCAGCCTGACCGCGGGGAATGATGGTGATCTCATGCACGCGGGGGTGGTGCTTGCAATAGAAGCCTGCCACGGCGTGGCCCGCCTCATGGTAGGCGGTCAGCTTCTTTTCCTCGGCAGTCACAACGCGGCTCTTCTTCTCAGGGCCTGCCATGACCTTCATGGAAGCTTCCTCGATGTCCTCCATGGTGATAGCCTTGCGGCTGCGGCGGGCAGCCAGCAGAGCGGCCTCATTGACCAGGTTCTCCAGGTCAGCACCCGCAAACCCCGCGGTGCGCTGTGCGATGACTCTGAGGGAGACATCGGGAGCCAGAGGCTTGTTCTTGGTGTGGACCTTGAGGATCTCCTCGCGGCCCTTGACATCGGGCAGGCCTACATAGACCTGACGGTCAAAGCGGCCCGGACGGAGCAGTGCCTTATCCAGAATGTCGGCACGGTTGGTGGCTGCCATCACGATGACACCATCGTTGGCCTCAAAGCCGTCCATCTCGACCAGCAGCTGGTTCAGGGTCTGCTCCCGCTCGTCGTGGCCGCCGCCCAGACCTGCGCCGCGCTGACGGCCCACGGCATCGATCTCATCGATGAAGATGATGCAGGGCATGGTCTTTTTGGCCTTATCAAACAGGTCACGCACACGGGACGCGCCGACACCGACATACATTTCCACGAAGTCGGAGCCGGAAATGGAGTAGAAGGGCACCCCCGCCTCACCGGCGCAGGCACGGGCCAGCAGGGTCTTACCGGTACCCGGAGGGCCCACCAGCAGAACGCCGTGGGGGATGCGGGCACCCAGCGTGTTGAACTTGTCGGGGCTCTTGAGGAACTCCACGACCTCCTTCAGCTCTTCCTTTTCCTCGTCCTCACCGGCAACGTCGGCAAAGGTCGCGGTCTTTTTGTTCTCATGCTCGTCCTTCACCTTGGCCTTGCCCACGTTCATAATACCGCCGCCGCCAGCGCCGCCGCGCATCATGGAGAAGAGCAGGAAGCCGGTGCAGCCCAGCATTCCCAGGTAGAACAGGATCTCCATCCAGGGGATGGACTCCTTCAGGGTGGTGTAATCGTACTCCATGGGCGCGGTCGGGTTGGCTGCGTCGTAGGAATCGATATACTGCTGGACATTCTCGATAAACACATAGGCGTAGGGCAGCTTGTAGCGCACCGTCACCGTGCCGTCATCGTTTCTGGTCGCCCCCACGGAAGAGGTGGAGGAGGAGAACAGATTGCTCAGCAGACCGCCGGAGGCCTGTGTGGCAGCGGTGGCACCTGTGGTTTCGGGCAGCTCCTGCTTGCCCTCCTTCAGCGTCAGGGTGATGATGCTGGTGTTGCGGTCCAGCGTAAAGGCTGTGACCTGATTGTTCTCAAAGTAGTGCACCACAGTCGAGTAGCTCATGGTGGAGCCGCCGGTACTGCTGTCGCTGGTGCCCAGCACCGACCAGATCATCAGGACACCAGCCAGTGCCAGCGCCAGGATCAGGGGATTAAAGCGAGGTCGTTTCGGTTGCAAAAGGGATCAACTCCAGTTCTAATTCGTTTTTGTTATGCGTAGATTTCCGGTTTCAGCACACCCACATAGGGCAGGTTGCGGTATTTCTCATCGTAGTCCAGACCATAGCCCACCACAAACTCGTCCGGCACCTGGAAACCCTCGTAATCGGGCTGGATGTCGGCCTTGCGGCGGCTGGGCTTGTCCAGAATGG
>ERZ1673696.2769-NODE-2769-length-11718-cov-11.705736_pt1 | contig 11718 bp, 9 predicted proteins | sample MGYA00580226_ERZ1673696 | MGnify/ENA primary metagenome ERZ1673696 (study PRJEB41218, sample SAMN15661743) | gut metagenome | host: Homo sapiens | place: Canada: London | collected 2015-08-20/2019-03-30 | study: EMG produced TPA metagenomics assembly of... | reverse complement strand
GTCTTGGATTTAGAGGTTCAAAGAAATCTACTCCATATGCTGCACAGATGGCAGCAGAAACAGCTACAAAGGCAGCTTTAATCCATGGATTAAAGACAGTTGACGTATTCGTTAAGGGACCAGGTTCAGGAAGAGAGGCAGCTATCCGTGCCCTTTCAGCATGTGGTCTTGAGGTTACATCAATCAGAGACGTTACTCCGGTACCTCACAATGGATGTCGTCCACCAAAACGTAGAAGAGTCTAATCAGGAGGTATAGATTAAAATGGCAGTTAATAAAGTACCTGTACTTAAGAGATGCAGATCACTTGGTTTAGAGCCAAGTTATTTAGGATATGATAAGAAGTCTAGAAGAAACCTTACAAGAGCAAACAGAAAGGTGTCTGAGTACGGACTTCAGTTAAGAGAAAAGCAGAAAGCTAAATTCATCTATGGTGTTTTAGAGAAGCCTTTCCGTAACTACTACAAGAAAGCAGATCAGATGAAAGGATTAACAGGTCTTAACCTTATGACAATCCTTGAGTCAAGAATTGACAACGTAATCTTCCGTCTTGGTTTCGCAAGAACAAGAAAAGAAGCTAGACAGATCGTTGATCACAAGTTCGTTACAGTAAACGGAAAAGTTGTTAACATCCCTTCATACCTTGTAAAGGCTGGCGATGTTATCGAAATTAAAGAGAGCAAAAAGAATACTCAGAGAATGAAAGATATCGTCGAGGTAGCTGGCGGAAGAATCGTTCCGGAGTGGTTAGACGTAGATGCTGAGAAATTACAGGGAACTGTAAAAGACTTACCTACACGTGAGCAGATTGATGTTCCTGTAGATGAGATGCTCATCGTCGAGTTATATTCTAAGTAAAATTAGGTTGATTTGCCGGGGATTTATTTCCCGGCTTATCCACTCTTTGATAACATATAACAACGATACCCGAGAAGGAGGGAATTTGAAGTGTTCGATTTTGAAAAACCAAAAATTGAAATCGCAGAAATTTCAGAAGACAAGACATATGGCAGATTTGTTGTAGAGCCATTAGAGAGAGGTTACGGTACAACACTTGGAAACTCTTTAAGACGTATCATGCTTTCTTCTTTACCGGGCGCTGCAGTAAGCCAGGTCAAGATTGATGGTGTTTTACATGAATTCAGCTCTATTCCTGGTGTTAAGGAAGATGTTACAGAAATCATCATGAATATCAAGAACCTTGCAATTCGCAATAATAGTTCTACAAATGAACCAAAGGTTGCATATATCGAATTCGAAGGTGAAGGCGTTGTTACAGCAGCCGATATTCAGGTTGATTCAGATATCGAGATTTTGAATCCTGAGTTAGAGATTGCACACTTGAATGGTGGAGCAGATTCTAAGCTTTACATGGAGCTTACAATCACTAACGGCAGAGGTTATGTCGGAGCAGAGAAGAACAAGAACGAGGATACACCAATCGGAGTTCTTGCTGTAGATTCAATCTACACTCCTGTTGAGCGTGTTAACCTTACTGTAGAGAATACCCGTGTAGGTCAGGTTACAGATTACGATAAGCTTACATTAGATGTATTTACAAATGGTACATTGGAGCCGGACGAGGCAGTCAGCCTTGCAGCTAAGGTGTTAAGTGAGCACTTAAATCTGTTCATCGATCTTTCAGAGGCAGCACAGCAGGTTGACGTTATGGTCGAGAAGGAAAACGATGCTCAGGAGAAGGTTCTTGAGATGAACATCGATGAGCTTGAGCTTTCAGTTCGTTCATACAACTGCTTAAAGCGTGCAGGAATCAACACTGTTGCAGAGCTTATCAATAGAACACCTGAGGACATGATGAAGGTTCGTAACCTTGGTCGCAAGTCTTTAGAGGAAGTTTTAGCAAAATTAAAAGAATTAGGTTTAGAGTTAAATCAGACTGAGGAATAATTCATTCGAATAATCCTTGCACTGATTCTTCTAAATAAATTAGTCATATATAAATTTTAAATATCATATTAATGTTTATGTGTGACAAAACTCATAGCGGCAGGGCCAGTAAGACCAAAGAGCGTGACCGTGTCTGATACATGAGTGGCAACTGATTTGAGCATTTGCTTTTTGAAATAAAGCAAAGCTTTATCACAACAAGATACGATGTCTGGCAGTAAGACCGAAGAGCGTGACCGGATGTCCCACAAATGGAGGAAATTAAAATGGCAAAATATCGTAAGTTAAGCAGAACATCAAGCCAGAGAAAGGCTTTACTCAGAGGTCAGGTTACACAGCTTCTTGTTAACGGAAAGATCGTTACTACAGAGGCTAAGGCTAAAGAGGTTCGTAAGATCGCTGAGGGTCTTATCGCATTAGCAGTAAAAGAGAAAGACAACTTCGAAGAGGTTACTGTAACAGCTAAGGTTGCCCGCAAGGACAAAGATGGCAAGAGAGTAAAAGAGGTTGTAGACGGAAAGAAAGTTACTGTTTATGACGAAGTAGAGAAGAAGATCAAGAAGGATTCTGCTTCACGTCTTCATGCCAGAAGACAGATGCTTAAGGTTCTTTACACAGCTAAAGAGTCTGACGGCACAAAGAAGGGAACAAAGACTATCGATGTAACAAACAAGTTATTCGATGAGATCGCTCCTAAGTATGCTGATCGTAACGGTGGTTACACAAGAATCGTTAAGATTGGACAGCGTAAAGGTGACGGAGCTTTAGAGGTTCTCCTTGAGTTAGTTTAATATTTAATCGGTATAAATCTTAGACTAAATTAAACCAGAGATTTGAGTGGATGACACTCACTTCTCTGGTTTTTTATATTACTAAGATAATTATTCTAAACTTTGAGAAAAACTGATGCGTTTTACTTGCATGTATAGTTCGACTGCCTTTGGTTTGAATTCGTAACTGTAACGCATAAAAATACCCCTTTCACTGGATATCCAGTAAAAGGGGTACATATTAATTTCACACGGCTTTTTATAAATGCGCTTAATTATTTATTTTTTGCTGCAGCCTGCTCGTCATTGTACTTCTGAACACACTTCTTGATTCTGTCATATGGTGAGAGAAGATCACTGATAGAACAGTCGTGGTTTAATGTATCAATGAGGTATGCGATGTATTTGCTCATGTCACAGCTGATATAGTACTCCTTAGAGAGAAGCTCCGGTGACTGGTAGATAAGGTTTGTTGTAACTACTCTGTAGATGAGACCCTCCTCGTAAGCCTTGTCAAATGAAGCAAAGCCGTTTGTAAAGAGACCGAATGTAGAAACAACAAAGATTCTGTTAGCTTTACGCTTCTTGAGCTCTCTTGCTGTATCTATCATACTCTCGCCGGAAGAAATCATATCATCGATGATAAGAACATCCTTACCCTCCACATTTGTTCCGAGGAACTCATGAGCTACGATAGGGTTACGTCCGTCAACGATACGGCTGTAATCACGACGTTTGTAGAACATACCCATGTCTACTCCGAGTACGTTTGCAAGGTAGATAGCACGGTTTGTAGCGCCCTCATCAGGAGAGATAATCATAAGATGGTCAGCATCAATAGTGATATCCTTTACGTTCTTTAAAATGCCCTTAATGAACTGGTAAGAAGGCATTACATTCTCAAAGCCGTTCAGAGGAATAGCATTTACCACACGAGGGTCATGAGCATCGAAGGTGATTATATTGTCTACACCCATGTTGATAAGCTCCTGAAGAGCCAATGGACAGTCAAGAGACTCACGGCCTGTACGTCTGTGCTGACGGCTCTCATAAAGGAAAGGCATGATAACTGTGATTCTTCTTGCTTTTCCGCCGGCTGCAGCGATAACACGCTTTAAGTCTGCGTAGTGGTCATCAGGTGACATGTGGTTTGTCTGACCGCATACTGTATAGGTAAGACTGTAGTTTGTTACATCTACCATGATGTACAGATCATAACCACGAACTGACTGGTTGATAACACATTTAGCCTCGCCGGAACCGAATCTAGGTGTAGAAGGCTTGATAATGTAGCTGTTTTTGTAGTAGTCCTTGAAAGCACTCTCGTTAGCATGCTGGTGCTCTCTGTGCTCTCTCCAGCCCTGTAAGTATGCATCTACCTTCTGGGCAAGACCTATACAACTGTCGGTTGCAACAAGTCCAAGTGTACCGGTTGGCATAGTCTCCAAAATTCTCTCATCGTTTGGCATTGTTATTCCTCCATATAACCATATAATAAATAAACTAAATATATATAAAAAGCGCTATTTGGAAAGACGCTTTTTAATTCGTATGTCATCTCCGAAGAGCTTGATAAAACTATAATTGCTTGAAATTCTTGAAAGTGTTCTCTCGGAGTAAATCTCTGCTATCTGCTCCAGATTCAGATTAGTGGAAATAATAGTAGATTTCTGTCGCAGTATACGCTCATTTACACAAAGGAAAAGCTGTGATGTGGTAAATGAGTTGGAAAGCTCGGTTCCGAGATCGTCTATGATAAGTAAATCACAGTCGAATATATTCTGGTGCGCTGCGATGGCATCTGCATCCTTTTCAAACACACCTTTGCTTAATATATCAAATAATTGGAATGCTGTAAAGTAAATTACGGAGTAACCTGCATCCAAAAGCTCTTTTGCAATGCAATTAGATAAAAAAGTCTTTCCGACACCGGTATTACCGTAGAAAAATATATTTTTAGGTTTGTTTTCAAAATTGTCTATAAATTCATGACAGTTCGTCACTGCAAGCTTTGCTGTGGCAAGAGCAGACAGCCCTGTCGCAGGATTTTTCTGCTCATCTGAGTAATAATCGAATGAGAGCGTGGAAAAATTCTCTCTTGATAAAATTTCCCTGATATTGGACTGTGAATAAACGGTATTGATAATAGCCTGCTTGAAACAATGACATTTCTGACCATCTATATACCCGGTATCATGGCAATCTGGACAGGTGTAAATAGGCTCAAAATAATCAAGCGGATATCCGAGTGTGGATAGCAGTGCAGCACGCTCCTCCTTATAGTCCTCGATTGCAAGGCGTAAAGCGGCAAGAGCATTCTCATCACCATCCATAAGCCTGTATGCCTGCCTGACAGATGCGGATGCAATCTCTGAGTCAATCTCCCTGAGGCGGGGCGCCTTGCGATAGGCTTCCTCAATACGCTTGTCATGTATGTATTTGTTCTGAAGCTGGCGTTTATCGTAGCCTCGCATTATCTCATCATATTGAGCATTGGTAAGTGCCATATATCCTCCTTGGGATGTGTAAATCTAACTTGAAAAATCATACCGTAGAATTGAGAAACAGCTTCTCCAGCTTGTCGTAATCATTGTTGCGCTGATTGAAGTTGTTAAATTTATTTTTGGAACTTGAATTATTGCTTTTGGGTTTTGAGGAACCGTTTGCAGCATTTGTGCCTTGTGATGAGCCGGTAGCAGAGGCTTTATTTGCCTTGGCAAAGTTGGCATCAAGCACTTCAACATCCTTTAATGTATGTACATCCTTTTTCTTCCAGTTCGCGAGTATCGAGTCTGTGTACTCGAAGCTTGGCTTTTGGATAGCTGAAATAGTTTTACTGCAGGCGGCTTTTACAAGCTCTATATCGAAACCGTATTCGCCGACCCATTTGTTGATGAGTGACACCTCAGAGTCAACCAGATTGCGGCCTGTGATTCCAAGAGCCTTCATTACAGAATAGTAAATCTGTGAGTGTGCGGCTGCATCGTCCTTGGCCTGGTCTACGGTCTTTATGCCGGCATCGGCCCAGCCGAGAGCGACCTTGTTCATGTACCGAAGGCTTGAATGTCCCTTGGTAATGCAGTACTCTACGAGATATTCTACCAGGTCGGTAGAAAAATGAAGCTCGTCCAGCCAGTAGAGCACCATATTGGTGTCTGTGGATGAGAGCGTGTGCTTCAGATATGTCTCTATAATAAAGAAAAGCTCTGAAATGTCAGGATTCTTTCTAAACTCCTTAATCTCATCAAGTGTGTATTCCTTCTGTGAAGGAGCAGGCTTGTCAGTAGCCTGGCTCTTAAGCTTTTCCACAACAGAATCCTGCATACGAATATCTGCGGTAGAAATATTCTGTGCAGCATTATTAACCACGCCGTTTTGCAAATTATTCTGTGCAGCATTATTAACCACGCCGTTTTGCAAATTATTCTGCGCAGCATTATTAACCACGCTGTTTTGCAAATTATTCTGTGCGGCATTATCAGCCACAGCGCTTTGTATATTACTCTGAGCAGCCTGCATACCGGATACAGCAAGGCTGCAGAGGTTGATTCCGGTAATCTGACCATCAGCGCCGGTTTGCACCTGCAAAATGCCCTCAGAGGCCCAGTAATTGAGGGCACGTATGATGTCGGCTTCAGTATTGCTGAAATGATCGGCAATCTCTGAAATAGTTGCTATGCCTGCCCCGGAGCCTGTCGCACGGAGTAGATAAAGGTATACCTTGACAAACTCACCGTTTGCCTTTGGCATGTATTGATCTATAAAAATATCTGACACAGTAGTGAATGATGTTGCTATGTCACTGCTAATGTTTATCGCTGTCATATAAAAAACTCTCTTTCGCTTAACCTGTGAGCAATTATAGCACAATATTTTAACCGTGTGAAGATGGTAAAAGTGCTACAAGCCTTGTAAACTCGGGCTTTCCGAGTCCACAAAAAAATGTGGATAACGTGGATAACTGTGTAAAATAATTGAAAAATCAATGTATCACAGGGTATATAAGCTGTTGAAAATTATTTAAAAAATCCACACACAAAATGAGAGTTGTTAACATTTTGTATGTGGATAACGTGGATAACTTATTTCTTAAGCAGGTCTTCGCCGATTTCTACTACATTTCCGGCACCCATTGTTATCAACAGGTCACCGTTTACACAATTTTCTGATAAAAATTTCTCGATTTCCTCAAATGATGGGAAATAGTGCGCATTCACACCTTTTTCGAGCAATAAATCCAGGATATCCTTAGATGAGATACCATATGTGTTCTGCTCACGCGCAGCATAGATATCAGCAAGCACCACAACATCTGCCATTGAAAGAACATCGGCAAAATCATTTAAGAATGCCTTGGTTCTGGAATAGGTGTGTGGCTGGAAACAAAGGACAAGCCTGTCATGTGGATATTTTTGTGCGGCTGTCAGTGTTGCGCGGATCTCGGTTGGATGGTGAGCGTAGTCATCAATGATTGTGACGCCGTTTACCTTGCCCTTGTACTGGAAACGTCTGTCAGCACCGCCAAATTTGTCAAGGCCTGTGAGGATAGACTCCTCATTAAGACCGAGTGTGGTGGATAAAGCTATGGCTGCGAGCGCATTGCTTACATTGTGAGCGCCCGGAACAGAGAGTTTTACGTCGAAAAGTGGACTACCCTGTCTCATAGCTGTAAAAGATGCACAAGCTTTATCGTCATAGGTTATATTTTCCGGATAGAAATCATATTTTGAATCAAAGCCATAGGTGATAATCTTCTGAGGAAGCCCTGCGACAATCTCCTCATAGCGGTCAATCTCACCATTGATGATGGTAGCGCCGCCTGCGAGAGTGTTTGATGCATACTCGTGGAAGGAATGTCTGATGTCGTTGATATCCTTGAAGAAATCTAGATGCTCAGCCTCAATATTTAAAATAATACTGTAGCGTGGCCTGAAATTCAAAAAGCTGTTTGTGTACTCACACGCCTCGGAGATAAAATACTCTGAATCGCCCACACGCAGATTGCCGTGGATAGATGACAAAATACCACCTACGGAAATGGTAGGATCTGTCTGGGCGGCGAGAAGAATCTCACTGATCATGGATGTGGTGGTAGTCTTGCCGTGTGTGCCGGCTACAGCGATAGAATAATCGTAATTGTCCATAATCTGTCCGAGAAGCTCGGCTCTGGTAAGCATTGGAATACCGGCTGCTTTTGCTGCGGCAAACTCAGGATTGCTTTCGTGGATAGCAGCAGTGTAAACTACCAGGTCGATACCGGATGTGATATTGTCTGCGCTCTGGCCATATATGACTTTTATGCCCTTGGCAGCAAGAGTCTTTGTGAGGTCTGATTCCTTTGAATCGGAGCCGGAAATGGTAAAGCCTTCCTCATGCAGAATCTCTGCGAGACCGCTCATGCTGATACCGCCGATGCCTATGAAATGGATGTGTATTGGTTTGCTGAAATCTATTTTATACATTAATTTTACCTGCCTGATTTATTATAATTTATATTTTAACTATTAAGAAACACTGAGAACAAAAAGCCGATGCGTCATGATTGCATGTAAGCAACAGATTTTCTTGTTCTGAATAGTTACTTTATATTAATTATACAACTAAATATAGTATTTGCAAAGGAAAAATAAGGTGAAAGCAGGCATGACTTTCAAATGATAAGAACCATAGCAGGTTAAACAGATATACGATAAATGGCACTTGTGCAAAATGTCGAAAAAAAAGAAAAATATTATTTGATTTTGTGAAAAATGTTGAAGTGGTAATGCGGCTGTGGTATAATTTTTTTATAAAAATAATTCATCCGGACCATATGAATTTTATGGGGTTAAAGTATATGGCAGTAACTGCAATTTATGCAGCAGCAACTATAATTTATATGGAAACAATTGTGATTTATTATGGAAGCATTACAGATACGGTTATTACAGAAACAAGTGGTGGGGACCGGATGGGCACAACAAAAATTAGGACAGACGAGGAGTGATAACGTGATTAAGAAAGAAATGATAGCCATGCTTTTAGCAGGTGGTCAAGGCAGCAGACTTGGCGTTCTGACAGCGAACGTAGCAAAACCGGCAGTTTCGTTTGGTGGAAAGTACAGAATCATAGATTTTCCGCTTAGCAACTGCATCAATTCAGGAATTGATACAGTGGGTGTACTTACACAGTATCAGCCACTCAGACTTAACCGCCACATCGGAATAGGTATTCCGTGGGACCTCGACAGGAATAATGGAGGAGTGGCAATACTGCCTCCTTATGAGAAGAGCGGCAACAGCGAGTGGTACACAGGTACAGCCAATGCAATCTACCAGAATATGAGGTATATAGACAGTTACAACCCGGACTATGTGTTGATACTGTCAGGAGACCATATTTACAAGATGGACTATGAGGTGATGCTTGATTTCCACAAGGAAAACAATGCCGATGTGACCATAGCAACCATGCCGGTGCCTATCGAGGAGGCCAGCCGATTTGGTATCGTCATAGCCGATGATGATAAGCGCATCAATGCATTTGAGGAAAAGCCGGTTCATCCGCGCAGCAATCTCGCATCAATGGGCATTTACATATTCTCATGGCCGGTGCTAAAGGAAGCATTACTTGCACTAAAGGATCAGGAAAACTGTGATTTTGGCAAGCATGTCATACCATACTGCTTTGAAAACGACAGACGTATGTTTGCATACGAGTTCAACGGATACTGGAAGGACGTAGGTACACTGGGCTCATACTGGGAGGCCAATATGGAGCTTGTGGACCTCATTCCGGAGTTCAACCTGTACGAGGAGTACTGGAAGATTTACACAAAGAATGATGCAATCGAGCCACTTTATATAGCCAAAGGAGGCCATGTGGAGCGAAGCATCATGGGTGAGGGCTGTGAATGCTACGGTCATGTGGAGCATTCTGTTATAGGTGCCAACGTCAAGATTGGAAGAGGCGCAGTAATACGTGATTCCATTATCATGTGTGACACGGAGATAGGCTCCAATGTCACGATAGACAAGTCCATCATTGCCGAAAATTGCAAGGTGGGCGACAATGTGACACTTGGCTTCGGACAGGAGAAGCCGAACGTATTAAATGAGAGCATATACTCATTTGGGCTGGTCACTATAGGAGAAGATTCTGTGATACCGGACGGGGTAAAGATAGGCAAAAATACAGCAATCTCCGGTGTTACATACGAAGAGGATTACAAAGACGGTGTGCTTGAGGGCGGAGAAGTTATTATCAAGGCAGGTGACGGAAAATGAAGGCAATAGGAATAATTTTGGCCGGCGGCAACAATAATAGGATGAAGGAACTGACAGCAAAACGAGCAGTACCGGCCCTGCCGGTAGCAGGCAGCTTCAGAAGCATAGATTTTGCGCTCAGCAGTATGTCAAACTCACATATACAGACTGTCGCAGTACTGACCCAGTACAATGCACGCTCACTGAATGAGCATTTAAGCTCATCAAAATGGTGGAATTTTGGCAGAAAGCAGGGGGGCTTATTCCTCTTTACACCTACAGTCACAGCGGACAACAGTGACTGGTACAGGGGCACGGCAGATGCGATGTATCAGAACATTGATTTTCTCAAGAGACGCCATGAGCCATATGTCATCATCAGCAGCGGTGACTGTGTATACAAGCTGGATTTCAACAGAGTGCTTGATTTTCACATCGAGAAAAAATCAGACATTACAGTGGTATGCAAGGACATGATGTACAACGACGATGTCAGCCGTTTTGGTGTGGTACGCATGGATGATGAGTCAAGAATCACAGAGTTTGATGAAAAGCCAATCGAGGCCTCATCCAATACCATTTCCACAGGTATCTATGTCATCAGGAGACGACAGCTCATAGAGCTTTTGGAGGCGGCAGCTGAGGAAAACAGATTCGATTTCGTAAATGATATCCTCGTGCGCTACAAAAATGTAAAGAAAATATATGGCTACAAGATAAATTCATACTGGAACAATATCGCCGATATTGATGCATACTTCAAGACCAATATGGATTTCTTAAGACCTGACGTCAGAAGCTATTTCTTCAGGGAGGAGCCGACCATCTGCTCAAAGGTGGACGACCTGCCACCGGCCAAGTTTAATCCGGGCTCAGACATTTCAAACAGCCTCGTATCAAGTGGCTGTATCATAAACGGCAGTGTGGAGGATTCGGTGCTTTTCAAGCAGGTATTTGTGGGCAAAAACACCACAGTGAAGAACTGCGTGATACTCAATGACGTCTACATAGGCGACAATGTGCACCTCGAAAATTGCATCGTAGAGAGCCGCGGAACCATCAATCCAAACACCTGCTATTGTGGTGAGGATGGAGTCATGATAGTAAAAGAAAAAAATGTAAGATATGTAATTTAAAAACAGACCAGGGGGACAAAAATATGCAGATTACAGACATCAGAATTCGTAAGGTTGAAAAAGAGGGAAAGATGAAGGCGGTTGTGTCAATAACAATCGATGATGAATTCGTGGTACATGACATCAAGGTAATCGAAGGAGAAAAGGGACTTTTCATCGCCATGCCAAGCCGCAAGGCAAACGATGGCGAGTACAGGGATATAGCCCATCCGATTAACTCTGCCACACGCGAGAATATCCAGAATATGATTCTTGAAAAGTATAAGACAGAGATTGAGAATGCATAAAACAGTCAAATGCTGTAGCAAATGTAAATAATAATTTTGGTATGTGTATATCAGACGAAATCGCGCAAGTGCATCGGAGGAGATTGGCTTGCGCGGTTTTTATGTAATAAGGGTTTGATTAGAGAATAAAAAGTAAGCATATATTCATTTTAGACCCTCGTCTTTTACCCTTGTCTTTTAGAGAGAAATTTGATGACAAACTGTCCTCTCTGTGTTACAATCAACTCAAAGCATTATATTTCTGTAAATACGACACCACAGCATATTTTATCGGTGCGTATCACTTTGAAGAGGGCAGACCACTTCGCATTTTTCGACAAAGACATGGAAATTTTCAATGCTTTATGTTACCAGTTAATAGCAGGAAAATTGA
>ERZ1673696.2762-NODE-2762-length-11739-cov-20.652174_pt1 | contig 11739 bp, 6 predicted proteins | sample MGYA00580226_ERZ1673696 | MGnify/ENA primary metagenome ERZ1673696 (study PRJEB41218, sample SAMN15661743) | gut metagenome | host: Homo sapiens | place: Canada: London | collected 2015-08-20/2019-03-30 | study: EMG produced TPA metagenomics assembly of... | reverse complement strand
TATCCCCTGCTCAACAAAAAGCTGGAGCCTACCGGCAGCTATGCCGCCCTCGCCAGCAATGGCACAGAATACATCGACTATGTCTACCGCAACCAATATTCTGCTGTTGCCGAGAGTCGCGCCTTAGACGGCAGCAAGACCTATGACGGCTACTACCTGTCCTTTGCGAAAGGCTATCTCTGTGATGAAGTCAACCACTATCAATCCCTTACTTATGCAGATGAATCCACTTACGTTGTCCGCGCTGAAGATCAGACGCAGGACGAAGTACTGAAATCCGGGTTCAGTCTGCAAAAGCTGGTGTCCACCACCGGTCAGCCCTCCCCTGCCATTAAGCTGGGCGGTGCCGGGTTCAAAGTGTACCGTGTATCGCTGCTGAGCAAGGCAGACCAGTTCACCAAAAATGCCGATGGCAGCTACGATGCCGCCAGCATTCTGGAAGCCTACCGTAAATCCAGCTACGATCAGGACACGCTGAAATTTGATTTTTCTAACGAAGAACAGGCTGTTGCCACGATGTACGAGAGCGACACCACCTCTGTTACCCGCTATAATGCCACCTTGACCGCAGACAGCGATTTTGCCAACGGGCAGGGCCTTGGCTGGGTTCCGACCAACAACTCGCAGGAATACCGCCTGTCCGAAATCTTTACGAACGAAGAAGGCATCCTGCGTGTGCAGGGGCTCCCCAACGGCCAGTACATCGTCGTGGAAACCACCGTACCGAAAGATGTTTTTCAGGCTGAACCGTTCCTTGTCACTGTCAATGCGTCCAGCCCGCAGAGCAGCTTTACTATGCCTGCCGGCAGTATCACAACGCCCAGCGGCAGCTACATAACCTACAACATTCTGGATGAAGAGTTGGAGGGCTACTTGCAGCTTGTCAAAATCGACATTGAGACGGGCAAGCCTGTCAAAATTGCCGACACTGCGTTCAACATTTACTACATTGCCGAGGACGGCCGTGAAACCCTTGTGGAGATGAACGACCCGAAATCCGGCAATGCCTGGGCAAAGACCAGCACTTTCTATACCGATTCCAACGGCGAAATGAAGACCCCGGAAAAACTGCCGCTGGGCAGGTACCGCATCGTCGAGATCGAAGGTCCACGCGGGTATTTCAACGACCGCCAGTACAATGTCGTGTTTGAGCTGACCTCGGACCGTGTGTATCAGGTCAGCGGCGGCAGCGCCGACGGCATGGACGACTACGTCATCACCGAAAACTACTATAACCACGAGACATTGGGGCAAATCAAAATCCGCAAAATTGGTAACGTGCTGACCGGGTACGAAAACGGACAGTTCGTGTACGAGTCCGATAACCTTGCCAATGCCACCTATGAGATCCACGCGCAGGGCGATATTCCCACGCCGGACAATCAAGGCACACTCTGGTACGCAGATGGCGACCTTGTCGCTACCGTTACCACTGCCGAAGACGGGCAGGTGGACGAAGTCCGATTCAGCCCCACGCGGACACTCGCCACCTATGATTTCTTGAAAGTAACCCACGATGGCACGAAAGGCGAAGTCACTATCACGCTGCCGCTGGGTACCTACACGATTTCCGAGGTGCAGGCCCCTTACGGTTTTGTCCACACCGACCACACTTACACCGTGGTGCTGGACTGGGACAACCAGTATAACGACCTCGTTCTTGCAAAAAGCATCATCGACCACACGCAGGACGGTGATGTTGTGTACGACTACTCTATTATAAATGTAGGCAACGCCAATGCCGAGCAGATTGAAAAGCAGGTTCTTGTCTTTGAGAATGCCCGTGTGCTGCCGATCGTTGAGGAGGGCAAAGTCGGTGTCGGGCTGTATAAGCTGGATCGCGACACCTGCGATTTGACCGATGAAGCGCCCTATACAGACGGCTGTAAGACCCGCGCCTCCCTTTTGAACGGCGGCAGCAACCGCGCCGACATCCCGGCTGATGCCAATATGGTCGCGGGCGCCGTCTATGAGCTGTACACCGCAGACGACATTTACAGTATTTCCGGCGAGCTGCTGGCCGCCGCCGATACTCTGCTGGGCACAGCCACCACCGATGAAAACGGCCTTGCCTATTTTGATGTAGACGTTCCTCTGCGCGGTGAACATTACGGCGGCAGCGATGCCCACGACTGTACGACCAACAGCGGCCGCTACTATCTGCGTGAAATCAGCGTGCCGGACGGCTACCTGATTGAGCAGAGTGTGATTCCCGTTGAGTTCACCTATGAAAACCAGTTCATTGCATGGCAGGTCGTTGACTGCCTGCACTCCGACAAGCAGACCACCGTGGAGATTGACAAGCGCGCTTTCACTTCTGATTCCGATGACACCTTTGCCCTGACCGGTGCCACGTTGACCGTGACCGATTGGAACGGCAATGTGGTGGACAGCTGGGAGAGCAGCGATACGGCTCATGTGATTTGCGGGCTGCATCTTTCCCACGACTTTGCCGGGAACCGCGATACCTCAAAAGTCTATACCTTGGCCGAGACTTGTCCGGCAGACGGCTATACCACCGCCCGCTCGATTCAGTTCCGCTTGGAGCAGGCCACGGACGATAATGCCTACTTGCAGGAAACGGCGGTCTGGGTTCTGCATGAATCCGAAGATACAGCATACCAGTCTGGCAGCATTATCTCCCCCACCGCGTTTTCCGACGATACCGTGGCTACGATTTCCGCCAAGCTGCGCGCTTTCTGGGATAAGCTGCTGGGCAAGAATCCCGATGCAGACGGCGTTGTCATTGCCAACTGGTACTGCGTGAACGGCACGCTGGTGGTGAATTTCACCGATGCCGCCAACGACCGCGCGATTGCCAAATGCCTGCGGGAGAGCGACTTCTCCGACCTGACGTTTGACAAGGCCTATCTGAACGGCGCGGCGGCTCCCGCGTTCTTTGCCGATAAGCAGGTTGCAGAAAAGCCCGCCGATGCCGAAATCACCTACTCTGCAAGCTGGATTCTGCTGAAAGATTCTGATGGATTCAGCCAGACAGTGACGATGCTGGATGCGCCCACCCGCGTAAAAATCAGCAAAGCCGATATTACGACCCACGAAGAAGTCCCCGGTGCCACGCTGCGTGTGCTGGATAAAGACGGCAATGTTGTGGACGAATGGGTGTCCGAAGATACGCCGCACTACATGGAGGCTGTGCTGGTTGCGGGCGAAACCTACACACTGGAGGAAACGCTCGTACCCGATAATTCCGGGTATGTGCCTGCCAATGCCATTCAGTTCACAGTCGAGGATAACGGCAAGGTCCAGCACGTTATCATGCAGGACGACTACACGAAAGTGCAGATTTCCAAGACCGACATTGCCACCGGCAAGGAAATCAGCGGCGCAAAGCTGAAAATCACGGATGCAGACGGCAAAACCGTTGCTGAATGGGTTACAGACGGCACACCGCACTATATGGAGCGCATCCCGATGGGAACTTACACCCTGACCGAAACGGTGGCTCCCATCGAGCAGGGCTATGTCCGCGCCGAGAGCGTTACCTTTGAGGTTGGTCCTACCGAGAATATTCAGCGTGTGGAGATGAAAGACGATTTTACCAAGGTCGAAATCTTCAAGGCTGACATGACAGATGGTCACGAACTGCCCGGTGCAAAGCTGAAAATCACCGATGCCAGCGGCAACACCATTGCCGAGTGGGAGACCAACGGCCAGCCCCACCGTATCGAGCGTCTGAAGCCCGGTGAGTATACGCTGACTGAGACAGCTGCCCCGGCCGGGTATCTGCTCAGTGAGGAAGTACACTTCACCGTGCAGGAGACCGGAGAGATTCAGAAAGTCACGATGTATGATGCCCCGGCGCACGCGCTGATTCTCACCAAACGAGATATTGCCACCAATGCAAAGCTGACAGATGCCCGCTTAACGATCCGCGATGCCTACGGCACGACCATTGATCGCTGGACAACTACGGACGGCGACCATGCCATTCGCGTACTGCCGGAGCGCTCCGCCGCCAAAGACCCGCACAAAAATCTGCTGCTTTTGTCCGATGACACCAGCGAACACGTCTACACGATGGTGGAGGAACTGGCCCCGAACGGTTATCTGGTTGCCGAGAGCATTACGTTCAAAGTCATGCAGATGAACGATACCCTTGTTGTATTCATCTGGCAGGACGGCGGTTGGCAGAAATCTTCCGAAGGGTATCTTGCCATGTATGATGAGCGCACCGACACACCCGTTCCCCTTATGAAAACTTTCCCGCAGACCGGCAATATTTTATAAAAACTGTGCCGAGTTGTTACGCTGCGCACAATTTGAGATTGGAGTGATATTTTGTCCGTTTCCTGTTTTACTTCCACCAATTCGCATCTCTGCAAGTTCCTGCGCACCACAGGCCGCGACTGGCGCAACACTATCTACATCGAGTGCGGCGACTGTCAGCGTGCTGCGAGCCGTAGCTGCAAGAATTTGCTCTGTGCCTTTGACACGGCCGGCGCGCCGGTAATCGTGCCGGTACATGATGTGGAATACTTGTTCAGCACCACCGTGGACAAGTCCGAGTGCCGTGCCATCCTCACGAAAGCCAACTTCTGTGAACTATACAAAGGCTGGATTGATGAGCACATCCGCGACCCCCACGCCTGTCCGTTGAATGATTTGTACGTCAGCTGGGAGATTCCCGAGCCTTGCGCGGCGAGGATTTTTCTGAATCGGTAAATAGGCGCCAAATAACAACAATCCCCAAGGTGACTTCATGCTGCCTTGGGGATTTGTTTGTATCGCACTCGATATATGACACTAACTTCGTTCTGTCTTTTGTTCTTGTTGTTACATTTCCCTTGTGTTCAAGAACTTTTGTCTGATTTGCTTTACAGTCTCCAAATGTCTGTTTGCATAGAACTTTTTTACGGCATCGGACGTGTGCTCAACCTCTGAATTCAGAGCATTTTCCAACTTTTCAAGGTTTTTCCTTGTGACTTCTGTATCCGTCTCGTCACGTTCTACTGCGCCACCCCTAAAAGATATTTCTTTTAATATAGTTAGCATTTCTTGCTGTTCCGATATATTTGCTTTTTTGTACGCAGAGAGAAATGCGGCAAGTAGCTCGTCATTAAAGCATACAAGTATTTTAGATTTCGCTGCGAGACCTCTTTCGTATGTTGGGTTCTTTAAGTAATCTATAAAGAAAATCTCGTTCATTAAGTATGGCCACTGATCTTGCAACTTCTCTATTTCCTCATTGAGCGATTGTTCTTGTGGCGTCAATTTAGTTTCGCCTTCGTCTCTCATAAGTCTTCGGTGTCCACGTTCTTCACAAATATCTCCCTTTATAATTTTAGCTTTTCTATTATGGAATCCCTGAAGCAATCTTGCATCATCAACGTCACACTGTATAGGAACACCTATTTTCCGGAAATCATCAAGCCTTCCTAAAAGAGCCACATAATCATCCGTTGTTAGCTTTCCATCATATGCCTGCTGTAATACTTGTGGCAGCCCCCGGTCAATAATCTCTTGGCTCAACTCCCAGAAAGCCTTATCGAGAACTTCCCGCTCCGGTGCAGTTTCTTTTACTGAAAAGCGTTGATTCAAAGCGGCTTTTATGCGCTGTTCATTCCACTCGCCTTCAATCATCCAACGAATAAGCGGTTGAATTCGATATTGTGCATTATATCTTTTATACTTACTATTTTCACCATCTTGCGTTGTTTGCCATCGAGGGGGATTCCGTTTTTTATCCTCTGCTTTTTCTTCCAAAAAATTAAAATGGTATTCATCATATTCATCCATTTTTTTGTAGTTTCCACCCTTCACTTCGAAAAGGTACGCGGCAAACACATATAGTGCCTCTCCCATACCATCAGTAGGAAGTTTTAGGCTGTGCCATAACCCATACACACGTTCAAAATCTATCAAACATGATTTGAATGTTCTGAGATTGCGACTCCCGCTTTCTTCAAATACTTGGAATAGCTTTGGGCTTTCTTTTTTCAAGAATTCCTTGTATTCACTTGTTTCTGTCTTGTAGTCTTCAATCATTTCCTGTTGGATTCTTCGATACTCCATGTCCAACTTGACTGTTCGCTCTACAACTTTTTCCTTAAAAGTTTTGTAATTTTCCTCATCTTCTATATTATCTTCCGATGCAATTACTATTGTCTTAATTCTTTTGTCTTCTACATAGGTATTTATAATTCCCAATAAATCAATTACACCGATTTTACATCGCTCAAAATCGTCAAATACTAAAACCAATTTCTTTTTAACAGGCTGCTCTTCCCCTGCAACTATACAATAGACTTCTTTCTCAATCGGTAAAAAATCATGGATATCAATGGACAGCAACATATTCGCACTTTTTGCTATCTTTTTGATTTTTCCAAAGTCAAACAGTTCACCAAAAGCCGCTGCCTTTTCTGAAAGCTGTTTTGCGATATTGACACCTTTTGCAATATGTCCTTTCCCCGATTTTTCTGCTTTATTGAATGTCTGGGCATATGCCACAGCTTCTTTTACCTTTTTTGATAATGTGTTTGTGTCCTCGATTCCGAATAGCGACACAACCGCCATCAAATTTTTAGGTTCTTGATTCAACTTCTTCTCAATTTGACGTATTAGATATGTCTTCCCGCTACCCCATTTTCCCGTAACGAGCAGCGCACCATTCTGGTCCTGTTCTTCTATATAATTTTCAATTTCTTCTATTGTTTTCACAGGAATTATTCCTCCCATATCATTTCAGGAACTACAAGTGCTTTTTAGTCTATACTTCTCACACAGTTTCCTCCGTTGTCCGCTCTTTCCCATACTGCGCCGGTGACTTCCCTATCTCCTTCTTAAACACCCTGCTGAAATACAGCGGGTTCTCATACCCTACGATTTCGGAAATTTCCTTGATGTTGTAGGTCGTCCGCTCCAACAGGCTTTGGGCGTTGACCATGCGCAAGGAGAGGATGTACTGGGCCGGGGACATACCGGCGTACTGTTTGAAATTGTGTATAAACCCGTTGGTGCTGATGTGCAGGGATTCCGCATAATCGTCTATACTTATCTTTGTGTTATAGTTCTCGTTGAAGTAAGCCGCCGCGCGTTCAATTTGCTCTTGGACGTTGCCGGTGGTTTTTTTCTGTTCATGCTGTTGGCGGTCCACCAACAGCAGAATATCCTTGAACAGCGATACAATATAGTCCTCGTACCCATAGCGGCACAGCTGCAACTCCTGAATGATTTTGCGGAACAACGCCTTGTAATCCGGCAGCACACCGCAGTAGAACACATGCTCATCGAGCGAGATGCCGTGATACGCCAGTATGTTCTTTACATCTCTGCCTGTGAAGTGAATCCAGAAAACTTCCGGGTTATCTTCCAGATAATATACATATTTTTGGATTTCTTCCGGCTTGTACAGCACCATATGGCCCGTGCTGACGATTTCTTCCCTGCCGTCAAACCAGAAATGCGTCTTGCCGTTTGCCACATATAAAATCTGGTAATCCCTGCGCCCTTTCTGCCAGTAAGTCGGTAGTTTAGGGCGCGTTTTCAGCCGGTAGGTGCCACAGCTGCCCACCACCAACGGCGTGGAGTTGTCTTTGAAATCTGTACGGGAATTGTTCAGATATCCAGCGTTAATGTACACAAAAACTCCCTCCTGTTTTTGTGAATATTGCTAGGTGCTTCGTCTATTTTACCTTCATTTTACAAAAAGCCATTGATTTTGTGCATATTTAGTGCAATACCGTTTATGTTTTATTGTATATTGAAATTGTATAATAATTTCAGACGAAACGCAAGCAGAACTGTATAAATCACAGGAGGAGAATGGATGATTATTCCGCACTATTACGAGGACCCACACACACTGCATGTGGGTACCATGCCGAATATGCCGGCACCAACAAAACCCACGGCACGCGCCGCGCACCGAAAAACGCGCGGCCGAGCATTCCTGTTGACAAAATCTATGAGGATGGTATCTGGCGTTCGGGCGATGTGTACAGCCAGATGTGGAGTGTGTCGGACATCAACTACAATATGCTCTCGGACGCGAAAAAGCAGGAGATCCAAACCCTGTACGGCGCGGTCTATGCGGGCATTCCCGCCGACTGCTAGGCAAAATTCTGCATCGTCAGCCAGCGCATGCTCTTATTTTGATTTTGCATTGATCAGGCTTTCTTCGTCACATACCCCTTGCGCATGACGGAGGTGATCTCGATCTGCGCGCCGAGCTTGTGGCGCAGCTTGGCGATGTGCATATCAACCGTTCGGGTGTGGATGGGCGCGGTGATACCCCAAACCTGCGCCAACAGCTCGGAGCGGGTGGTAATGCGGCCGGCGTTGTCGAGCAGATACAGCAACAGGTCGAACTCAGTCTGCGTCAAGTACACAGCCTTGCCATTTTGCGATACCTGCCGTGCGGCGGCGTCAATTTGTAAATTGATGTTGTTCATCATGTGTAATACCTGATTATTCGTAAAATCCGGCGTGACCGTTGTCTAGCAGCCATGCGTGTATAGTACTGATTTACAAACCTCTGCAAAGGCTCACAACGCGTCCAAATCCACGCCTGCCCACTCGTAGACTTCCGTCAAATCGTTGCCGATGGCCCATGCAAGCGCCGCGGCTACAACGACCAAAAATATCGGCACCCACAGCAAATTGTACGGCGCGCCCGCGGCGTTCGTGCCCTGCGTTTGGCACAGTGCGGCGGCGTGGAACAGCGGGTAAAAGCCCAGCCATTCGATGCCGTTGCTCATGCCCGAAAGCGCCAGCAGCGCGGGCAGGCAGTAGCCGACCGCCGAAACGAACAGCGCCGCCAACAGGTTGCCCAGTTTCTGCCCCAGCCACAGCGTCAGCCGTGCCATGCACAGGCAGGCGGCAAAGCGGCAGATGAACCAGAAAATCAGCAAATCGGACAGGGTTATAAACTTAGGGACAGCCTGCAGCTCGGAAATGCTCATTGCCGGGGCCAGCAGCGCAGGCAGACCGTAATCCCGCAGGATCTGCCACAGATGTGGCAAAACCGTTCCGAGAGTGATGCCTGCCGCAACGAGCGTGCTTTGCCGCAGCTTTGCTTTCGCGGTATATTTCCGACCCAACGGCGTGGCTGCCAGAATTTCATCCATACCGCCCTTGCGCTCCATGGCGAATAAGCCGCTGAAGCACAGTGCGCACAGTAGCCCGGCCCACAGCGTGTCCTGCACGTCAGCGGTACCGCTGAAGCCGAACAGCTTTTTGTAGCCGCTCTCGTACACCAGCCACGCGCCGGGGTGCTCTTTCAGATAGTAGTTGATGTTGTTCTGCACGACCTGTTGGTAAATGTTGTATTTTTGCTGTAATGCGCCGTAGGCCAGCATCGCCTCGCTGCTCAGCTCGCCGCGCGCCACGCGCCGCTGTACGGCCAGCATCGGGGCAAACTCCTCGCCCTGTGCAGTCAACCAGTCGCGGCTCTCCGCCGTCCACGGGCCGGAGATATGCTTCATGTAGTAGGCATAATAAATTTCGTCGGCATCAATATAGCTTTCGCTTGTCACGCCCTGATACACGCCGAACGCCAAGAACGCTGCCAGGAACACCGCTGCGCCGTTCAGCACAAACAGCTTGCGGCCCTCTTCCTTTATAATAGAGGTCGCTTTCGTCCTGCGCGTCAGCCCCAACACAAGGCCGCGCTTGGCGGCGGGCAGCAGCTGCGCGCGGGCGAACACCGTGCAGAACGCCGCTGCGAACAGCACGCCGTAGCACACCGCCGCCGTCCACTCGACGAACGGCAGCCCGATCGGTGTGCCAAACCAGAACAGGTTGCGATAGTTGCCGAGCAGCTCGTTGGTTTGCAGCAGGCTGACGAGGTTTGCGTATTTGATTACGTTCAAATGGCTCGTGGCCGGAATAGCCGCGCGCACGCCGTACATCGCCAACGGCAGCGCCAACGCGCCGATCCAGCCCGCGGCGGCGCGGCGCGCCGTCAGCGCCGCCAACATGACCCAAAGGCCCATCACGAACGCCCCGGCCCACTTGGCCAGCAAAAACCGCAGTAGATACCGCCCGACCGTGATCTGCATCGTGCAGCGCATCAGGGCCGGCACGCTCTGAATCGTGCGCGTCAGCGGGCCCAAACCGAAGCTCGCACCGCAGTAGGCGAGATTCACGCCGTACAAAAGCGCCAACACAGCCAACAGGCTGACGCCGAACGCCGCTAATTTGGCCAACGCCGTTTGCAGACGCCCGCCCGGCAGGCTGCGCACAAGGCTCAGCAGTCCGCTGTCGCGCTCCTGCCGCACAAGCAGCAGCGCCAACAACAGCATGGCGGCCAGTAAAATCAGGTCGGTAAAGGCGTAGGAGATTGCCGTGTACAGCCCCTTTTGCGGGTAATAGTCGATCTCGGTCGCAGTCAGCCCCGCATACACCTTGGCCGTGGCTTCGATGTTCTTTAAGTCGTAGCCCGTTTTGTCGTTTTGAAAAATCGAGATGCCCGCCAGCTGCGTCGCCTTGGTCTGCACGCCGTCCAGAAAATCGGTGTAGGCGGCCACGGTATCGTACTCATTCTGCAGCTGATTGAACAGGCGATATTCGGTGTTCAGGTCGTCGGTGAACAGTGTATAGCTTTTGTCCTTGTATTCCTGCTCGTAGGCGTCGAACATCGCAGCGTTCTCGTCGCGGTAGGCTTGCAGGTAGCTGCTGCCGGCGTAGGCCATATCGCGGTAGAAGCCGCCGATCTTGACAAGGCTCTCAATCTCGGTATATTTCCCGTGCAGGTACGCGCCCTTTTCTTCCATTGTCAGGCCGTCGAGCTGCGCGCCGACGGCGCGGTAGGCCGCGGCGGACGGCTGCCCCGCGGTCGGGCGGGTGCCCATCCAGAGCAGCAGCAGATTGGCGGCGGCCAGCACGGCCAGTAAAAGCGGGAACAGCCGGTTGCCCCATACCTTGCGGAGTTCAGCAAAAAACAGGCTCATTTGCCATCCCCCTCGCCGAACACGTTCAGATACACGTCCTCCAGCCCGCCGCCGGGGGCGTGGGCTGCAATCAGGTCGGGCACAGGCGCGGCATCCACGATCTTGCCGGCGCGCAGCAAAATTACTTTGGTAGCCACGCTCTCGACATCCGAGACGACGTGCGTTGCCACCAAAATAATGCGGTTCTGTGCCATACCGGCCAGCAGCGTGCGCAGTCGCACGCGCTCCTTGGGGTCAAGGCCGGCGGTCGGCTCGTCCAAAATCAGCAGCTTGGGGTCGCCCAGCAGGGCAGCGGCCAACAAAAGGCGCTGCTTCATGCCGCCGCTGTACGCCGAAAGCCGCTTGTCGAGCTCGTCAGTCAGGTTGACGGCCGCGGCCACGCGCGCCACCTCGCCGGGCACGGCGGCGCGCGGGATCTCCTTCAGCGCGGCCATGTAGGCGAGGAAGCGGCGGCCTGTGTAGCTTTCGTATAGCCCCTGCTGCTGCGGCATATAGCCGAGCACGCGGCGGAACGCGATGCCCCGCGCAGGGCGGCCGCACCAAAGCACTTCGCCGGAATCCGCCGCCAGCCCGCCGGTGATAATGCCGATCAGCGTGCTTTTCCCCGCGCCGTTCGGCCCCAAAAGACCATACAGGCCCGGGCCGAGGGTGAGCGACACCCCAGCCAGAGCCTGTTTGATTTTCGGTTTGCCCTGCCCGCGGCGGTGCAGCAGCGGGGCGGGTAGCAGATAGGTTTTGCGCAGATTGTTCAGTTCCAGTTGCATGGCAGATGTACGCTTTCTTTTGTGCAGGCTCTTTAGGCTTTGCCCGCATGGTAGCACCGGAT
>ERZ1673696.2761-NODE-2761-length-11743-cov-7.152550_pt1 | contig 11743 bp, 8 predicted proteins | sample MGYA00580226_ERZ1673696 | MGnify/ENA primary metagenome ERZ1673696 (study PRJEB41218, sample SAMN15661743) | gut metagenome | host: Homo sapiens | place: Canada: London | collected 2015-08-20/2019-03-30 | study: EMG produced TPA metagenomics assembly of... | reverse complement strand
AAAGGATTGTGGGAGTGCAACGCACGGAACAATCCGTAGGCATCATAGTTGGGGACTTTTGACATACACAGGATAACGTGATCCTCCTTCCTTCTGTTATGCTGTGCTTCAGACAGTGTCAAATCTGCCTTTCTGTTAACATGCCCTTGTAATTATATATTTTATACAAGTTTTTTGTGGGTTTCCATGTAATATTATACGTTTTGCTTGCATTTTTTTATGATATCCACATTTTCTACTGAAATGCCTGGTTTTTTACACAAACAGGCTTCCGATGAATCATCCTGTATTGATTTTTTGTATATTTCAGGACTCCCTGACAGCAAAAAACGACAGAGGAATTACTTCCTCTGCCGCCTTTATTCTTTATTCTTCTTGTATACAGAATTTTTTAGAATCCTGCAACTTTCTCTGCTGCATACTCAAGGATCAGAGCTGCATCGCCTGTGTCTGCAACACCGTCACCGTTTACATCTGCTGCTGCCGCTGCATCTGCATCCAGTTCTGTCAGTTCTGCACTTGCTGCCAGAAGTGCGGTACTGTCGGCTGTTGTCACTGCACCATCGTTGTCTACGTCACCTAACAGTCTTGCTTCTGCAAGTTTCAGTGTCAGTGTACGAACTGCTGCGTTTACTTCATTCTGAACTGCATCATCGTTGTCATAAACTGCCTGTGCATCTGCTTTTACATCTGCAAGTCCTTCGATGGTTGCTGCTACATAAGCATCGCTATCTTCCAGAACAGCTGCTGCTTTTTCAAGCATTGCTTTCAGAGCCGCTTTGTTGCCTTTCTTTTCCAGAGAGATCACTGCATCGATCAGATCGCTGTAAGCTTTGTTTACTTCTTCAACGGTTCTGTTTTTGTTTGCTACAACAGCTTCTGCTGCTTTGATTACTTCATCCAGTTTTGCAAGAGAATTGCTTGTGTAATTTCCATCCTGAAGTTTCTTTGCAGATTTGATCAGGCTTTCCAGTGAGGAAAGATCTGCATTTTTCACTGCTTTGCTCAGCTCGTTCAGGATTGCAGTTGCTGCTGCATCTACGGTTTCCTGATCTGCATCTTCGTTTGCAAGAACGGCTTTACCGTTTGCTACTGCTTCTTCCAGATTTCCAAGGCTGCTGTATTTGTCTGCACGTACCAGCACTTTTTCAGCTTCTTTTATGGAGATTTCCAGATGTGTTTTCTCAACACCCTGTTCCAGGCTGTTCATTGCTGCCAGAAGGTCTGTCATTGCGTTTGTTGTCTCAATAACGGTTGCATCTGCTTTTGCTGCTACTGCTTTTGCTGCATTCAGAGCTTCTTCTACTGCTGCCCAGCTTGCTTTTGTATAATCAGAAGCATTCAGTTCTTCTACCATAGCGATCACTTTGTTTAAGGATTCAACGTTTGCAGAAGCTTTCTGTACGCTGTCTTTTGTTACGGTCTGATATGCTTTCAGGTTGCCAAGTGCTGTGCTGTAGTCTTTTACTTCTACACCATAACGTCTCTGCATCATGTTGGAGTTCATGATGATGTTCAGGTTGTTGATCGCACTCTTCTGTACATCGCCGAGGCAGATGATGTTGTTGTCTACATATTCACCTTTGTAAGTCAGAGTCTTGCCATCGTTGCTTACGGTTACAACATCGGTTGTTGCCGGTACGCTGAATGTTCCAGGATTGAACCATCCCTGACGATAGTTCAGATAGATTTCTTCGCCGTTTACAAGGATTCTTCCGTCATCTGCAACGGTTGCTGTATAGCCTTCACCAAGGTTTGTGCTTACGGTCTTTGTTCCTTCTGCGGACGGTGTAAATTCATTCCATTTTGCAGAATATACTTTAACAAATCCGTACATCAGCTGAACATCGACTGCCACCTGTCCTCTTTCATCGAAATTCGGTTCTGCATCCTGCATACCGTTTACAATATTCTGTGCTCTCTCTGCTCCGCCCGGCATGATCATATCATTTCCTGCATGCATAGACTTCATCGGAGTAGAGGAACCGCCGTTCCAGTCAGTCATGATCAGACCGTCAAATCCCCATTCACCGCGGGCGATGTTGGTACACAGATCGTAAGAATCTGCAGTCGGTACGCCGTTGATCAGGTTGTAGGATGTCATAATAGACATCGGACGAGATTCTTTTACTGCAATTTCAAAACCTTTCAGGTAAATTTCACGCAGAGTACGTTCGCTTACGATCGTGTCAACTGCATTACGGTTACTTTCCTGGTTATTTGCTGCGAAATGTTTCAGGCATGCACCAACGCCCGGTGTTTCCTGAACGCCCAGTGTGCAGGCTGCTGCCATAACACCGGATACAACCGGATCTTCTGAATAGTACTCAAAGTTTCTTCCGCAGAGCGGATCACGGTGAATATTCTGAGAAGGTCCGAGCAGAAGTGTGATGTTCATTTCATCAACTTCTTTACCAAATGCAACACCGATACGTTTTACAAGGTCGGTATCCCAGGTCTGAGCCTGTACATAACTTACCGGCCATGCGGTACAATACTGGTACAGTGTCTGTTTTTCATCGCTTCCTTCAATGGTCGCATCAAATTTCTGTGCTACTCGTACACCGCCAGGACCGTCTGCAAGAACGATGCCCGGAATGCCATACTGATCGTAAACGGTTGTCTCACCTGCTGCACCTTTTACCGTAGAAGAGTTGCTTCCAACGATCGGAGAATTTTCATTGGCAACGCCCCATCCGCTTCCGCAGTTCAGAGCCGCCAGTTCTTCTACACTCATCTGTGCGACAAATTCGCCCATCGTAGCTTTTCCTTCAATGACATCTTTTAAAGTAGAATCTTTCTTTTCTACCACTTCTACTTTTTCGTACGGCTGTGTTGCTTCATAAGCAGCATCTGTTGTGTAAGTGGTTACTTCTTCATTTTCATATGCAGATGCATGGTCTTCTGTCTTGATTTCAGAAGCATCAACTTTGATAACCGGAGCTGCTTCTTTTTCTGCTTCCTCTGTTGGATAACTGTAGCCCTCTTCCGGTTTGCTCCATTCTACCAGATCTTCGCCGTCCGGAACTTCCATCTGGTTGGAAAGCTGTTCAGTCAGTGTGGTGTCATCCACTTCAATGGTTGCCTCAACACTGGTATTTCTGGAAGAATCACCGACACGCACATAGTATTTTCCTTTATCCAGAATATAAGCTGCCTGGTCTTCATTATAATATGCCATGTCTTTTGTATCATAAGAAATCGTCAGAATCTGCGATTCGCCCGGTGCAAGTTCATCCGTTTTTGCAAATCCGCCAAGTTCCTGATATTCTTTCTCTGCCTCTGCAGAATCCGGTGCGGAATAATAAACCTGTACGATTTCTTTTCCGCTGTAAGTGCTGCCGGTATTGGTAACTTTTACTTTTACGGTAACTTTATCGGCATCTGCTGTCACAGACTGTGTCTCAATTTTGAAATCTGTGTAGGAAAGTCCATAACCAAACTCGTATTTCGGTTTGATATTAAAGGTATCAAAATAGCGGTAGCCGACATAAATACCTTCCTTATAAACTTCTTTCTTGATGTTTCCGTCTGCATTTGCAAAGGTATCTGATGCCGGATAGTCACTGTAGTTTTCTGCCCAGGTATCTGCCAGTTTTCCGGATGGGGTTACGGCTCCGGTCAGAACATCCAGAAGTGCGTTGCCGCCTTCCTGACCTGCCTGTCCCATCAGAAGCATTGCATCCAGTCCGTTAATCTCGTTATAGAATTTTGTATCCATAATACCGCCGACATTCAGAACAACGATGGTCTTTTTAAAGGACGCTGCCACACGCTTCAAATTTTCACGTTCGAGATCCGTCAGATAATAATCACCAATATCATAAGATTCTCCGTTGTAAGTTCCCTTCGTCCCTTTCAGTGTACGGTCGGTACCTTCACCGGCATTTCGGCTGATGACATAGATTGCCGTATCGGAATCTGCGGAAGCATCTGCCAGCTCTTCATCACTGATCTCCATCTCAGGGAATTTGAAGCAGTTCATCGTACTGTTTCCTTCAATTTTGTGCTGTGCATCATAAGCATCTGCGTATGCATCGAGCATATCAGAGTTTACGATATCATAGCCGGCTTTTTTAAAGGTATTATAAATGTGGATATTATAACGTTCATTCAGATCTACATCCCAGGAACCACCTCCGGAAAGTCCTCCGTTGAACGGGTCACCGGAACCAAATCCGCCTTTGATGGTACGAACCGCACCGCTTCCGAACAGTGCCAGTTTTTTTGTCTTCAAAGGAAGTGTATGGTTTTCATTTTCCAGCAGAACCATACCCTGTCCGGCTGCCTCTCTTGCCAGTGCCGCATTGTCAATCTCCCGCTGTGTGATCTCATCACTTGTACTGGCTGCCAATGCAGAAGAACACGGTGCTGCGACCATACTCACTGCCAGTGCCGCTGCCATGGCACTTCTGATTTTTCTGTTACGTTTTTTCATTCTTTGCTCCTCCTTTTTCCCGTTTATACGTTTTGCTCTATGATTATAAATTTTACACAATTTTCTTTTGATTTTCCATGTAAAATTATACGTTTTTCTTGTAAATTTTTATTATGTATCAGGATATACAGTCAGATCAATCAAAAACAGCAGAGGTTTTTATCTCCTCTGCTGCTCTTTTTGAAAAAAAATTACGGTTTAAAATTCCCGCTCGCCCATTTCTTCCAGAAATGCCAGATAGCCTTTAAATGCTTCATAGATATCTGCTTTGCTTGTCACTTCGAACGGTGCGTGCATGTTCTGCACTGCCACGCCGCAGTCAATGACTTCCATTCCGTAGTTTGCCAGGATATAAGCGATCGTTCCGCCTCCGCCCTCATCAACTTTTCCAAGCTCGGCTGTCTGGAAAGCCGCCTCATTTTCATCAAGGATCTTGCGGATTCTTGCGATGTATTCTGCATTTGCATCGTTGGAACCGGATTTTCCTCTGGAACCGGTAAATTTATTGAAGGTCAGTCCTTTGCCGAAAAAGGCACTGTTTTTCTTTTCCATGACGGCCGGATAATTCGGATCGTAAGCTGCACTGACATCGGAAGATAACATTCTGGAACTCTGAAGTGCTCTGCGTACTTTCAGTTCGCTGTAATCTCCGGCTGCATCCATAATCTCTGCCACTGCATTTTCAAAAAATCTGGAATGCATACCGGTCGCACCGACGCTGCCGATCTCTTCTTTATCTACCAGCAGGCATACGCAGGTGTACTGCGGTTTGTCAAGCTCAAACATTGCCCGGTAGGATGGGTAGGCACACACTCTGTCATCCTGGCCATAGCCCATGATCATACTCTCATCCAGTCCATAATTTCTTGCATTTCCGGCCGGAACGGCTTCCAGTTCTGCAGAAATAAAATCGGTTTCTTCTATATTATATTTCTCTTTTAACAGCTGAAGGATCTGCCTTTTGACCGGCTCTTTTTCTTCGCCGGAAAGCGGTATACTGCCGACTAAGATATTAAGGTCTTCGCCTTCTACCACTTCATTGCCACGTTTTTCCATCTGTTTTTTGCCAAGATGCGGAAGCAGATCGGAAATGCCGATAACCGGATCGGATGGATCTTCACCCAGTGCAATCTCCACGCTTGTTCCGTCTTTTTTTGCCACAACACCGTGCAGTGCCAGCGGCATCGCAACCCACTGATATTTTTTGATTCCGCCGTAGTAGTGTGTTTCCAGCATCGCCAGACCATCGCTCTCGTAAAGCGGATTCTGCTTCAGGTCCAGTCTCGGAGAATCAATGTGAGCTCCTAAAATATTCATGCCCTTTTCCATAGGTTCTTTTCCGATATGGAACAGTGCCAGTGTTTTTCCCATGATGGAAACATAAACTTTATCGCCGGCCTGCAGTTTTTCGCCGAATCTGCGAACTTCTTTCAGACTCCTGTAACCTTTTACTTCTGCTTCTTTTAAAATCTCTTTTACGCATTCTCTCTCTGTCTTGCATTTTGAGAGAAATGTTCTGTATTCTTCACAGAAATCATATACTTTCTTTTTGTCTTCTTCCGTATAAGATTCCCAGACTGTTTTCTCATTCATTGATTTTACCTCCTACATTTCCCGTCCTTTTTTGACGCAGGCTTTCATTGCTTCGATCACAGCACTTCGCATACCCTTTTCTTCCAGAACACGCACTGCCTCAATCGTTGTGCCGCCCGGTGAGCATACCATGTCTTTGAGTTCACCGGGATGTTTACCTGTCTCCAGCACCATCTTTGCACTGCCAAGGACTGCCTGTGCTGCGAAACGATATGCCTGTGCACGCGGCATACCATCCGCAACGGCCGCATCTGCCATCGCTTCAATAAACATAAATACATATGCCGGTGAACTTCCGCTGACGGAAACAACCACATCGATCAGACGCTCCGGAAGCATTTCTGCTTTTCCGCAGCTCTCAAGGATTTTCAGAACATCCTGCATTTCTGCTTCTGTCACTTCTTCGTTGCAGCACACGCCGGTCATGCCTTCCCCGACCAGGGCCGGTGTATTCGGCATGCATCTTACCAGCTTTACTTTTTTGCCAAACTGCTCTTCCAGCCATGCCAGTGTTTTTCCCGGTGCAATGGAAATGATAATTTTCTTTTCATCCACTGCATCTTTAATCTCATGGATCACTTCTTCATAAAAAATCGGTTTTACTGCCAGCACCAGCACATCCGCACTTTTCGCTGCTTCTATATTATCTGCTGTTACCTGAATTCCATAAGTATTTCTGGCATTTTCTCTGCTCGCCTCGCTCTTTGCCGTCGCGATCACATCTTCTTTTGCACAGATCTCATTTTTTAAAATGCCGCCAAGCATGGCTTTCGCCATATTTCCGCAGCCGATAAATCCAAGTTTCATCGCTTTTCGCCTCCTGTAAATCCAGAACTTCTGTTTCTGATAATGCCAAGTTGTACAAGTTACTTTGTTAGATAAAGTAATTCTCAGCTATCATGCCAGAGACAGATTTTTCCGTTTCTGACATCACATATATACTTTAGCAAATCAAAGTACCATGGTCAAGTCTCACCTGTGTTCGACTTAAAGCAGAACTTGCTTGATTTTCTCATCTTGAGTCGCTATACTAAGAATGCTGGGTTTATCGATACCCGTTACCTAATTTACAAAGGAGCAATTTTCATGCAAAAGGACGCTGCTTATATGAAACTGATCGAGGAAATCTCACTGAACGCCTGGCCGTCCCACAAGATTGAGCTTTATGACGGCTGGCTGATCCGGTTTTCTCATAATTATACTTACCGTACCAACAGTGTGGAACAGGTTGGTGACTCCTTGATTCCGATTGAGGAGAAAATTGCTTACTGCGAGGCTCAGTACCGCAATTACCACACACCGTCTAATTTCAAGATCAATCCGCTTCTGGATTCGTCTTTTGATAAGCTTCTGGAAGAAAAAGGCTATGAGATCCGCCATACTACCGAGGTTATGACGATGCCGATGACAAATTTTCATCCTTATCCGGCAGAATCCGTAGAATATGAATATTATGGAAGGAATTCAAATCTACCTTCTTCTGTTTTTTATCCGGGACATATCGCTGTCCAGCTCCGCGACCGGATCACGGACGAGTGGATTGAGTCGCTGTTTCGTCTGAACGGCACGACCAGACCGACGCTTCGCCGCATTGTACCATCGATGTTCAAAGCGATCCCGAAAGAGACGATCGTCGCCTGTATTGAAATCGAAGGCCGCATGGTTGCCTCAGGTCTTGGTATTCTCGACCGCGGACACATCGGACTGTATGCGATCTATGTCGATGCAAGCTGCCGCAGAAAGCATTTCGCACGTGCGATCTGCAGTTCGATCCTGACCGAGGCTCAGAAAAAAGGTGCGACACACGCTTATCTTCAGGTTGTAAAAGGAAATACTGCCGCTAAAAATCTGTATACATCACTGGGATTTGAGGATTTTTATACTTACTGGTTCCGTTCCAAAGAAGTCTGAAGAAGAATCAAAAAATAAACAAACACACGAAAGGACATTATTATGTGGATTGCTGAAAACTGGAAAGATTACGAAGTGCTTGACACTTCCAAAGGAGAAAAACTGGAACGCTGGGGAGATTATACTCTGGTTCGTCCGGACCCGCAGGTTATCTGGGATACTCCGAAAACACTGAGAGGCTGGAAACGCCCGAATGCACACTATCATCGCAGCAAACGCGGCGGCGGTGAGTGGGAATTTTTTGATCTCCCAGAACAGTGGAGTATCCACTATCAGAAACTGGGGCTGACCTTTCAGTTAAAACCTTTCAGTTTCAAACATACCGGTCTGTTCCCGGAACAGGCTACTAACTGGGACTGGTTCTCTGAAAAGATCAAAAAAGCCGGACGCCCGATCAAGGTTCTGAACCTCTTTGCCTACACCGGTGGAGCTACCCTGGCCGCTGCCGCTGCCGGAGCAAGCGTTACACACGTAGATGCCTCCAAAGGAATGGTTACCTGGGCAAAAGAAAATGCACGTTCTTCCGGACTTGGAGATGCACCGATCCGCTGGATCGTCGATGACTGTGTAAAATTCGTAGAGCGTGAAATCCGCCGCGGCAATCATTACGACGCCATCATCATGGACCCGCCTTCTTACGGTCGCGGACCAAAAGGAGAAATCTGGAAAATAGAAGAAGCGATTCATCCGCTCATCAAGCTCTGTGCAAAGCTTTTAAGCGACAAACCGCTTTTCTTTCTTGTAAATTCCTATACCACCGGACTGGCTCCTGCCGTCCTCACCTACATGCTGGCAACCGAACTTGCTGCTTTTCACGGTCATGTAGACTCCCAGGAAGTCGGACTTCCTGTTTCCGGCAATGGACTTGTGCTGCCTTGTGGGGCATCCGGACGCTGGGAAATCTGAGAAATCTGATATTCAAGGATATCTCCGGCATTTTGCTGCGAGGTACACACTATATATTGCGTAATATATTCTTCTGTGTACCTCTGTGCTCTGCCGGAGATGGAACTCCCACTAAGACAATTTTATTGCTCGTCACGTATAATTTCATTTCTGACGTTATTACACGACTTTATATACTTCATTTACATTCTAAATCGCATCCAATGCCTGTGCAATATCTGCGATCAGGTCATTTTTATCTTCCAGTCCGCAGGAAATACGGATCAATCCCGCCGGAATACCGGCTGTGATCAGCTGTTCGTCTGTCATCTGCCTGTGTGTGGAGGTTGCCGGATTCAGGCAACAGGTACGTGCATCTGCTACGTGTGTCTCGATTGCTGCCAGCTTCAGGTTTTTCATAAATTTCTCTGCTGCTTCTCTTCCGCCTTTCAGTTCAAATGAAACAACGCCGCATCCGCCGTTTGGCAGATATTTTTTTGCGATTTCATAGTACTTGTTAGATGGAAGTGTCGGATAGTTGACAAATTCTACTTTATCATGCTTTTCCAGAAATTCTGCAACTGCCTGTCCATTTTCCACATGTCTTGGCATACGCACATGCAACGATTCCAGACCAAGATTTAAAATAAAGGCACTCTGCGGTGACTGGGCACATCCAAGATCACGCATCAACTGAGAAGTACATTTTGTGATAAATGCTCCTTCTTTTCCAAATTTCTCCGCATAAGTGATTCCATGGTAGGACTCGTCCGGTGTACAGAGTCCCGGAAACTTATCCGCATGAGCCATCCAGTCAAAATTGCCGCCATCTATGATCGCTCCGCCAAGGGCTGCTCCATGTCCATCCATATATTTCGTGGTAGAATGTGTCACAATATCAGCTCCCCATTCAATCGGCCGCAGATTCACCGGCGTCGGGAACGTATTATCCACGATCAGCGGAACTCCGTGTGCATGGGCTGCTTTTGCAAACTTCTCGATATCAAGTACCGTCAGAGCCGGATTGGCAATGGACTCGCCAAATACCACCTTTGTGTTCTCCTGAAATGCTGCGTTTAACTCTTCCTCTGTGCAGTCCGGATCAACAAACGTCACATCTACTCCCATCTTTTTCATTGTTACAGAAATCAGATTGTAGGTTCCTCCATAAATGGATGAAGAAGCTACGATATGACTTCCTGCTTCGCAGATATTAAACAGAGCAAAGAAATTGGCCGCCTGACCGGAAGAAGTCAGCATACCGGCTTTTCCGCCCTCCAGTGCTGTGATCTTTGCTGCTACATAATCATTTGTCGGATTCTGCAGTCTGGAATAAAAATATCCTTCTGCTTCCAGATCAAACAGTTTTCCCATATCTTCACTCGTATTGTATTTGTAAGTCGTTGACTGAATGATCGGGATCTGTCTTGGTTCTCCATTCCCCGGAGTATAACCTGCCTGCACACATTTTGTATTGATTGAATAATCCATAATTTTCCTTTCACCTTCTTCTCTGATAATAATTATATGTTATACCCTTTTTGCAGCGATGTAAAGGAAAAGAACAACCGCCACATCACGAAATTTCTGTAATTTCCCTTGCTTCTTTTTCCGTAAATCCCTTTTTGAGAAGATTTCTATATACCTGCATTTTGCCTTCCAGAATTCCTTCTGCTTTTCCTTCTACTTTTCCCTCTTTTTTTCCTTCCAGTCTTCCGATCTCAATTCCTTTTACAATGCCCATTTTTTCCAATCTTTCTGCTACATCACACATACTTCGCACTCCTTTCTTTTTCTGAAATATCTTTTCATAGCGTTTATCTCCGGTCATCACATTGAGAAGTTTTAAGACTTCATCTACATATTTGATTTCTGTTGGATCATCCGGTATATAATCTTTATTTTTTCTTTTCTGTTTTTTTGCAACTGACTGCGATACGCTATTCCATCATATTCCATAAATCGAAACGGCATATATTTTTCTACGCTGCTTTGATTTTCAATTCCGCAGATTGCCAGTTCTACTTCACCATCTTTCCAGTACTTTGCAATATCTCGTTCCAATTCATGTACTTTCTCATCGTCTGCTTTATACTGTGAATGAACTGCTGTATTTTCCAGTGACTCAGCCAAAATTTTCTGTTCTGCCACTCAAAATGTGATTAAATATACTCACACCGAGATAATGTAGACCCTCACGAGTTCTACTTACTGCTTTATCGTGTATGCTTTGGATTGACCGAAATCATATCTACTCACAAGTTCTTGTACACTCCACAGTCGTAAATTCCCGAAATAGCCTTCGGTACATACCTACGTTCGCGTTTATTTATGCAACTTCGTAAGTCATAGCATCTCTCAAATTAAGTGCAGCATTGAAATCTCTGTCTTCGATATAACCACAAGCACATTTGAAAATTCTATCTGAAAGTTTTAAATCTTTCCTGATATTTTTGCAGCAATGGCAGGTTTTAGAAGATGGATACCATCTGTTTGCCACACGAAGTTCCATTCCATTTTCGTTGCATTTAGCTTGAAGTTTTATTCTAAACTCATAAAACTTCTGTGACGCAACTGCTTTTGAAAGATGTCTGTTTTTCATCATGCCTTTTACATTTAAATCTTCAATCGTAATGTAGGATGGTTTGGTTTTCACTATCTCTGCGATTGTTTTGTTAATGTAGTCGGTGCGGATATGATCTATCCTATGATGAAGTTTCTGTACCTTGAACTTTTGTTTTTGTATATTCGCTCTTTGAGTGGACTCTCCTTTCTGTAAATTTTCATATTTTCGAGAAAGACTTCTCTGTTCTCGAATAAGTTGTTTTTCAAGTTTCTTTAATTTTGCTGATTTGTTAATATTCTTATAAGTTTTACCATTAGAAACAGTGGCGAAATCCTTTAATCCAAGATCAA
>ERZ1673696.2758-NODE-2758-length-11756-cov-21.297581_pt1 | contig 11756 bp, 9 predicted proteins | sample MGYA00580226_ERZ1673696 | MGnify/ENA primary metagenome ERZ1673696 (study PRJEB41218, sample SAMN15661743) | gut metagenome | host: Homo sapiens | place: Canada: London | collected 2015-08-20/2019-03-30 | study: EMG produced TPA metagenomics assembly of... | reverse complement strand
GCGATGGAGCGCACGGCGCTGCCCGCGCGGGCGGCGGAGGTATCGCAGCTCATGAACTGGTCGGAGAGGACCACGCTGGCCGTGCCGTCGGAGACAGAGATATCCATCACCTGCGTGCCCGCCGGGACGACGCGGCTGAGATTGACCGGAACGGTCGCGCGGATGAGCGCCTGCAGGGCGAGCAGCGGCAGCTGGCCCGGGTCGGTACAGGCGAGCGCCGTGGTGACGGGGGTGAGAAGTCCGTTTTTGTCGGGATAGAAGAGCCGGACGGCGTATTCCGGGTTCTCGGCCGAGGCGTCAAGAAGAACGAAGTCGTCCGCGGTATAGGGGCCGTCGGTCTGCGGCTGCGGCTGGGCAGTGCGGAGGAAGGCGACGGAGCGGACGGACTCGAGCTGGGTCATGGTGCAGGTCAGGCAGGCGTAGATCAGGGACGTGCGGATGTCCCCCGCCGCGCGCAGCTCCAGCCGGAGCGTCAGGACGCCATCCTGCAGAGACTCGACCGCGCAGGTATCGCCGGGGGTGAAGGGCAAGGCAAGCGCTTCGTCCTCCGGGCCCTGCAGATAGGTCTCGAGCAGGGCGGCGGGGTCGGTCTGCGCCGGGACTTCCTGCGTGCCCAATACACCGGTCTTCGTGTCGCCGCTGTCTTTGCGGCAGTAGTAGAGCTGCAGCTGGGGCTGGGCGGGCCTGCGCACCGCCGCGGCGGCCGAGCAGCCGCAGAGCGTGAGCGCCGCGAGCAGCAGCGCGAGCAGGCGGAGCTTTTTCCGGTTTTTACGCATCGCCGTCTTCCTCCTCTCCGGAGCCGAAGCTGGGGAAGGTCACGGTAAAGCGCGAGCCTTCGCCGACCTTGGACGTGACCTCGATCGTGCCAAAATTCCGCCCGACCATCTCATGCACGATGGAAAGGCCGAGACCGGCGCCGCCGGCCTGACGGCTGCGGGCCTTATCGACACGGTAGAAGCGGTTGAAAATGGACGGGAGCGCGCTTTCGGGGATGCCGGTGCCGGTATCCTCGACGTCGATGACGACGGTATCGTCCGCGTGGCGCACGCGCACGTGGACGCTGCCGCCCTCGCGGTTGTATTTGATGCCGTTTTCGACGAGATTGAACAGGATCTGATAGGCGTCGTCCTCAAACGAGAGGATGGTGCAGCCCTTTTCCACGCTGGCGGTCAGCTCGACGGTCTGGCGGTCGGCCAGCGGGACGAGCATACGGAACACGCGCGAGAGTGTCCGCCCCACGTCCACGACCTCGTGCTCGCCGCCCTCCGTCTCGTCGGCCGAGGCCCGGCTGAGCGTCAGGAGCTTCTGCGCCATGCGCGTCAGGCGGTCGGACTCCGCGCCGATGTCGGCGACGAACTCGCGCATCGTGTCCGCGTCCATCTCGTTCTGCAGGATGGAATCGGACAGCAGCTTGATGGAGGCCAGCGGCGTCTTGAGCTCGTGGGACGCGTCCGAGACGAACTGGCGCTCGGTGATCTCCGTCTGCTGGAGCTTGTCGGTGAGCTTGTTGAACTCGGTGGCGAGCGTGGCGTATTCGTCCGAGCCGCGCATCTGGATCTTGTGGCTGTATTCGCCCTCGCGCACGAGCCGCATGGAGGTCAGGATCTGCCGCATACGCCCCGAGCCCGTCATGGAAAAGACGACCGCGCACAAAAACAGGATGCCGATCAGAACCAGCGAGCCGCGGAAGATCGTCCGCTCGAGGCTCGCGATGATGCCGCCCTGCGAGGCGTCGTATTCCATCATATACACGCAGCCGACCACCGTATCGTGCGTGAGGATGGGCGCGGCGGCGTAGCTTTTGAGGGTATGGTCCTCATAGACGCAGCAGAAGACGTCGTTGCCTTCGAGCGCCTGCACGACCTGCTGCAGCAGGACCATCTTGCCCGCCGCACTCTGGCCGGGCACGGAATCATAGAGCGTCCGGCCCGCCGCGTCGGTGACGAGCAGGCGCGTGACGTTCATGTCGCCGATGACGGAGATGATCTGCTCCGTCGTCTCCTGCGTCAGGGCGTCGACGCCGGAAAAGGAGGACGTCACGACCTTCAGCTTATCCTGCGAGGACGAGCATTTGGCCTTGAACATCAGATCCCGGGTGGCTCTGGCGGAATAGATATTCAGGAACACCAGCACCAGCACCGTGATCGACATATACGCCAGCGCGTTGCGCAGCTGCGAGCTGGTCGGCACCAGCCGGATGCGCCGTTCAGTACTTGAAATAGTAGCCAACTCCCCACTTGGTCAGAATGTGCTCCGGCTGCGCCGGGTTGAGCTCCAGCTTTTCCCGCAGACGGCGGATGTGCACGTCGACGGTGCGGATCTCGCTGCTGACATCGTAGCCCCAGATGGCGTCGAGCAGCGTCTCGCGCGAGTAGACGCGGTTCGGGTTGCGCATCAGCAGCTCCATGAGGTCAAATTCCTTCGCGGTCAGGTCGACCGGCACGTCCTCGCGGCTGGCGCTGCGGCTGCTGCGGTCGAGGGTGATGTGGCCGCAGACGAGCTTCTGCTCCGGCTCCTGCTTTTTGGCCGCGCCGGCCCGGCGCAGGAGCGCGCGGATGCGCGCTTTGAGCTCGAGGATATTGAAGGGCTTGGTCAGGTAGTCGTCCGCGCCGTGCTCAAAGCCGAGGAGCTTGTCCATGTCTTCGGATTTTGCGGTTAACATAATAATCGGGACCTGCGAGAATTCGCGGATCTTCGTGCAGGCCTCCAGCCCGTCGAGCCGCGGCATCATCAGATCCAGCACGATCAGGTCCGGCGATTCGCTCGCGGCAAGCTCGACGGCCTCCATGCCGTCGCAGCCGGTCACGACCTCGTAGCCGTCGTTTTCCAGGTTGAATTTGATCCCCTTGACCAGCAGCTTTTCATCATCAACAACAAGTATTTTCATGTCATCCCTCCGTTTGGTCCACGGTCACGAGCCCGCGCAGCTGCTCGAGCAGCGTCGGGCCGATGCCCTCCACATCCAGCAGCTGCTCGACGGCGGAAAAGCAGCCGTAGGTATCGCGGTAGCTGAGGATCCGGTCCGCCGTCTTTTCGCCGACGCCGGGAAGCGCAAGCAGCTCTTCTCGCGTGGCGGTATTGAGGCAGAGCTTCCCTTCCCCGCTGCCGTCTATCTGCAAAGCGTCGGACTCGGGTGCGGCGCGCTGCACGGTGATACGCGCCTCTCCGAGCGCCGAAGCCCGGCCGAGGAAGAATGCGCCCACGAACAGCAGCACCGCCGCGCACAGCGCGAGCAGCGCCGGGGAAACCCGCAATTTCTTCATACGCGCGCCTCCATTTGACATACCGGATGAATATGGTATAATAATTTAAGAATACGCGCAGCTGCGCGAATGTTCAAATTCAGTATAGCATATTTTTTCGCCGCTGTACAATCCAGACGCGAAGAAAATGGAGATAAAAATGAAAAAGACTAACATTTCTGCCCTGCTGCTGGCCGCGCTGCTGCTGATGCAGCTGCTGTGCGCGCCGGTATCTGCAGTCACTGCCGAACCCGCCGCCGACGCGCAGGCGGATGCTCAGATCGCTTCGGACAATTCCGCGGAGGACGCCGCGGCCGAGGCCGACAGCGTCCCTGAGGATCAGCTGCTCTCGTCCCGGGAGCAGTTTTCCGTGGCGGCCAAGGCCGCGCTGCTCATCGACCTCAACACGAACCGCGTCGTCTATGAGCAGGACGCCGACGAGCGGATCTATCCCGCGAGCCTCACCAAGATCATGACCTGCCTGATCGCGCTGGAGAACGGGAACCTGTCCGACGTCGTGACGGTCTCGGAATCCGCGCTGGCCGATCTGGACGAGGATTCCAGCGTGGCCGGTCTGGTGGTGGGCGAGCAGATGACGCTGGAGAATCTGCTGTACTGCATGATGGTCGTCTCGGGCAACGACGCGTGCAACGTCATTGCGGAGCACGTTGCGGGTTCGGTGACGGATTTTGTACGCATGATGAACCAGCGGGCCTATGAGCTCGGCTGCACCAACACGCATTTCAACAATCCCCACGGTCTGCACGACGAGAGCCACTACACCACCGCGCGGGATCTTGCCATCATCACACAGGCCGCGCTCAAGAGCGAGAATTTCCGCCAGATCGTCGACACGTATGAATATAAGCTGCCCGACGATAACATGCGCCAGAATATCCCGAAGCTCAAGACCACGAATATGCTGATCTACCAGTCGATGTCGAACTCGCTGTACTATCCCCGGGCGCACGGCATCAAGACCGGCTATACGAGCCAGGCCGGGCGCTGCGTCATCTCGGAGGCCACGGGCGACGGGCTGGATCTGCTCGGCATCGTCTGCGGCGCGGCCACGACGGTGCTCGACAGCGGCGATCTTCTGATGGAGAACTTCACGGAGTGCGCGCGCCTGTTTGACTATGGCTTTGACAACTATTCCTACCTGACGCTGATGTCGCCGCTGTACCCGGTCGATCAGGTGAAGATCAACAACTCCGCCGGCGCCGAGGCCGTTGCCGTCGCGCCGGAGGACGAGATCAAGGTCCTGCTTCCGAACGACTACGATCCGGACCAGCTGGAGACCAAGATCCAGCTCAACAGCGAAAGCGTCGACGCGCCGGTCCATGAGGGCGACGTGCTCGGCTCCGCGACGGTCACGTACGCGGGCGAGGTGCTCGGCCAGACGAGGCTGCTGGCTATCGCGGACGTTGCCAAGTCGGAGATCTCCTCTGCCGCGGCCGGGACGGGCGCGTATATCCAGCGCAACTGGTGGAAATGGGTCGTGCTGTTTATCGTGATCGCGCTGGGGGCGATTTTGGTGCTGTTCGTGCTTGTGCAGCTGCGCAAGCGGAAGATCCGCCGGCTGCGGATGGAAAAGCGCCGCCGCGCGCTGGAGGACCGGCGCCGCCGGTTCCGCGAGGACTATGACCTGCCGTTCGACGAGACGGACCGCAGATAAGGGAGGTACACATGCTGAACTGGGAATCGCTGCAGTCCGCGTGCCTGTCCTGCACGCGGTGTCCGCTGTCGCAGACACGGCACCATGTCGTCTTCGGCGTCGGCCCACAGGACGCGGAGGTGCTGTTCGTGGGCGAGGGCCCCGGCGAAAATGAGGATCTGCAGGGCGAGCCGTTCGTCGGCGCGGCGGGCAAATTCCTCGACGAGATGCTCACGATCATCGACCTTGGCCGCCACAACTGCTACATCACGAATATCATCAAATGCCGTCCGCCCAAAAACCGGGACCCCATGCAGACCGAGCAGGACGCCTGCATCGATTTTCTGCGCGCGCAGACGAAGCTCCTCAAGCCGAAGATCATCGTCTGCCTCGGCCGCATCGCCGCCATGCGTCTGATCCGGCCGGATTTCAAGATCACCCGCGAGCACGGGCAGTTCGTCGAAAAGGGCGGCATCCTCTTTACCGCCCTCTATCACCCCTCCGCCCTCCTCCGCGACGAGACCAAACGGCCCGACACCTTCACCGACCTCAAAGCCCTGCAGGCGAAAGTCCGGGAGGTCTGTACGAGGACGCTGTAAACAGCCCTGCAGGCGAGGGCGCCCACCTCATCCGTCACGGCTACGCCGTGCCACTTTCCCTCATAGGGGAAGACTTTGGCGCGCGCAAAAAAGAAAACTCCTCGCAAAAAGGTGCAGACCAGCAAATTTGGTCTGCACCTTCTATTTATGGCAAATATTCTAAGGCAACTAGTTACAAGTTCGATACCCACGTATCAGGCGGCGCGTAGTCAGACGCCCGTGAGGTGACCACCGTGTGGAACGACGCCTGAAACATTGGGCCTCGCCTGAATTCAGAGGCAGAACGCACCAAACACGTCCAAGCGCCCCTTTTCTCCCCCTTCTTTTCCGGCAAGACGGAAAAGAAGGGGCCGCCGGAGGCGCGTCAGAAACGACCGCGACGGAACGAGCCGCCGCAAGCGACGTCTCTTTTCCTCTGTGCTCGTTTCTTCCTTTCCAAACCGCAAGCTAAACTTGCGGTTTGGGTTTTCGTGCAAATTTGTGGCAACCTCTCAGTCTCGGCTGCGCCGAGCCAGCTCCCCTGGAAGGGAGCCTTGGGGCAGCGGATATCGTAATAAACTCCTACCCGGGGTAATCTCGGGTAGGGGCGCTTATTTATGGGTCAGGCGATTTTCCATGTAGGTGTGGGCCGCGTTCTCGAGGGTGTCTGGGAGGGACGGGAGCGTGCAGGCGCCGTATTTGCGTTCGAGGGCGGTCTGCAGAATCAGGTCCGCCAGCTTCGGGTTTTTGGGCAGCAGACAGCCGTGGGAATAGGACGCGAAGACGTTTTTGTATCTTGCGCCCTCCGTGCCGTCCTCACCGTTGTTGCCATAGCCCTCAAGAACCTTGCCGAGAGGCTTCACGCCGGAGCCGAGATAGGTCTTGCCGGAGTGATTTTCAAAGCCGACGATGTTGCAGCCTGCTTCTTCGCAGGAGAACATATAGTTGCCGATCATCCGCTGCTCGGAGCCGACGGTGTAGAGGTCGAGCGCGCCGGTAAAGTCGCACTGCTGGCCGTCCCAGGTCTTGTAGTACTGGCCCAGCATCTGATAGCCGCCGCAGATGGCGAGCACGGGCACGCCGTCCTCGATGGCGGCCTTGAGCTCAGCGGTCTTCTCCCCTTTCAGGTCGTCCAGAAGGACCTCCTGCTCAAAATCCTGGCCGCCGCCGATGAAGATAAGGTCGCAGTTTTTCGCGTCGAGTTTTGTACCGATCGGGACGTTCACGATATTCGCCTGCATGCCGCGCCACTCCAGCCGCCGCTGCATGCAAAGGACGTTGCCGCGGTCGCCGTAGAGGTTCAGCACGTCGGGGTATAAATGGTAGATGTTCAGTTCCATAGCTTACTCCCAGAATTGCTTATAGCCGTAGGTTTTGCTGATCGTACCGCGCAGGGCCAGCATGGCCGTATAGGTCGGCATGACGAAGACGGGCAGCTTATGCGCCGTCGCCTCTTCCATCAGCTTGCCGTAATCCTTCTGCACATGCAGCTTCTCCTGCGGGAAGCCGGCGTAGAGGAAGCGCAGTGCCATGTCCTCCGCGCGGGTGCCGGAGAGATAGACCTCGCGGAGCGCGTCCATATCGGTCAGGCGCTCGAAGGCCACATCCCAGATCCAGCTGACGTCGCGGCCGTCCTGCGTGCGGTCGTTGAGGCAGGCGGCGAAGACGAACGGCTCGGTGCGCTGCGTGAGGAAGCTCAGCACCTGGTTGCAGCCGGCGGGATTTTTGATGAGGATCATGCGCACGTCGGCGCCGCCTATTTCGAATTTCTCCATGCGTCCGAAGCCGCAGGCGAAGTGCGACAGAGACTGCGCGGCCTTCGTCAGATCCAGGCCCAGTGCCTTCGCGGCCGTCATGGCGGCGCAGGCATTATAAATGTTGTAGCCGCCCGGCAGGTTGATCAACGCGGGGATCTCGGTCTGGCCGTCGCGGAAGACGACCTCGGAATGCTCCTCGTCGCTCGTGACGATGCGGCTCACGCACAGATCGGGTGTCGGCCGCGCATAGCCGCAGTGCGGGCAGCGGTAGCCGCCCAGATGGCCGTAGGTCACGAAGTCGTATTCGTACTCGCTCTTGCACTTGATGCAGTAGGGCGCGTCGGAGACCTCCGCCACATGCCCGGCATAGATCGGTGTGCTGACGCCGTAGAACAGGACCGGGTTCGGCACGTCGTCATGCAGGCTCGTGATAAGGGAATCGTCCGCGTTGAGGCACAGGACGGCGTTGGGGCTGTTCTTCGCGCCGATGCGGAGCTTTTCGAGCGTATGCGTGACCTCGCCGTAGCGGTCGAGCTGGTCGCGGAAGACGTTCGTGAAGACGATGACTTTGGCGTCGACGTATTTGCTGATGAACTTCAGCGCCGCCTCGTCCGCCTCGATGAGGGCGTAGGGGTATTTGCAGCGGCCGGTCAGCGTCGAATGGACGGCAAATTCCGCCGTGACGCCGGACAGGAGGTTCGCGCCGGATTTGTTGGCAAAGTAAGAGATTCCAGCGTCCTGCCACGACTGCTCGATCATACGGGACGTCGTGGTCTTGCCGTTGGTGCCCGTGACGATCACCGTCGTCACGTTCTTTGCAAGTTCACCCAGCAGGTTCGGGCAGAGCTTGAGCGCTACGCGCCCGGGGAAATCCGTGCCGCCTCTGCCCAGCAGGCGGATCAGGCTCCGGCAGAGCTTGCAGGCAAGCACTGCGATCATGACTCGTAATTTCATGGCTACGTTTATACCACTTTTTCGGTCAAAACGCAACCATTGGCTGAAAAAAGCATTTGGTTACGAAAGATTTACAAAAATGGACTTGTATTGGTTGTCATAATCTGATATAATCGAGCCAAATCCGTCAAAACATGCGCCGTTCCGGCCGAGGAACGGAAAAAGGAGTCTACAGAAGATGCAAAAGGTAAGAAAACTGCTCTGCCTGCTGCTGTGCGCGGCGATGCTCATGTCGATGAGCGCGGTCTGTTTCGCTGCGAACAACAAATACAGCAGCTGGTTCAAGACGAACCACGACGAGATCAACCAGCTCGGGCTGATGCCCGCCTCGTTTAATGGCCTCGACCTCACCAAGGACATCACCCGCGGCGAGATGTGCGAGCTGGCCGTGTACGCCTTCGAAAAGGCGACGGGCAACGACATCGACCTGTCGAACGAGAACTTCACGGGCTTCACCGACACGAACGACGAAAACATCGTCAAGGCCCATCTCTACGGCATCGTCAACGGCTATGAGGACGGCTCGTTCCGCCCGAACCAGCTGCTGACACGGCAGGAGTTTTTCAAGCTGATCGAGAACTTCTGCACCGCGGCGGCCTTCTCCCCCACGGCTGCGGACGGCGCGCTGAACGGCTTTGCCGACGCAAACAAGATCTCTTCCTGGGCGAAGGAATCCGCGCAGATCTGCGTGAGCTACTCCTATGTGCAGGGCACGAAGCTCGGCAATGGCACCTATCTGAACCCCAAGGGCAACACCAGCCGGCAGGAAGCGATGACGATGTTCCTGCGCTGCTACAAGACCATCCAGTGGTTCTACGATGAAAACGTCAAGAGCGCGACGGTCGTCGTTGACCAGATCAACCTGAACGTCACGGTCACCAGCGTCAGCAAGACCATGTATGTCTGTCAGTCCGGCTCCATCAACGTCCGCGACTCCTGGACCACCAGCAGCACGAAGGTCGGTGAGCTGAGCTACAACGCCTCCGTCACCGTCACCGGCATCACGACCACCACCTCCGACGGCCACCAGTGGTACCGCATCAAGTATAAGGGCATCACCGCCTACGTCCGCGCCGACCTGCTCTCCGACAAGAAGGACAGCACCGTCACCCCGGGCGGCAGCACCGGAAATGGCGGCGGCACCGTCTCCGGCTCCGGCACGGCGAGCGAGATCGCGAACTTCGCCATGTCCTTCATCGGCTACAGCTACGTCTGGGGCGGCAAGAGCCCGTCGACCGGCTTTGACTGCTCCGGCCTCATGTATTATGTGCTGACGAACTACGGCTACAAGATGAACCGCGTGGCCAACGACCAGATGAGCCAGGGCACCTACGTTTCCCGCAGCGATCTGCAGGTCGGCGACCTTGTCTTCTTCGGCTACGGCAATTACGCCAACCACGTCGGCATGTACATCGGCGGCGGCAACTTCGTCCACGCCTCTACCCCGTCTACGGGCGTGCGTATCAACTCGCTGGACGAATCGTATTACAAGACGCGCTTCCTCTGCGGCAGACGCATCATCTGAGTATCCCAAACAAAATGCGGCCCCATCCGATATGGATGGGGCCGTTCGTTTATCTTTTACAGGGCTTCCGCCTCGCTCAGCCAGAGGCGGCTGGAGGCGTCGGAGGGCATGCGCCAGTCCCCTCTCGGGCTGAGCGTCACGGAGCCGACCTTCGGGCCGTCCGGGATGCACGAGCGCTTGAACTGCTGCTGGAAGAAGCGGCGGCAGAAGGTCTTGAGCCAGTGGCGGATGGTCTCGTCGTCATATTTCCCCGCATAGGCGTATTTCGCCATCCGGAAGAGCTTGCGCGGGCGCGTGCCGAAGCGGAGCGTATGGTACAGGAAGAAATCATGCAGCTCGTAGGGGCCGACAAGGTCTTCCGTCTTCTGCGCGATCTGGCCGTTCTCGTCCGCGGGCAGAAGCTCCGGAGAGACCGGCGTGTCGAGAATGTCCAGCAGGACCGCCTGCAGGGCGGGCGCGCTGCTCGCTGCCTCATACTGCACGATGTAGCGCACGAGCGTCTTCGGCACCGAGCAGTTGACGGCGTACATGGACATATGGTCGCCGTTGTAGGTCGCCCAGCCGAGCGCGAGCTCCGACAGATCGCCGGTGCCGATCACGAGGCCGCCGGACTGGTTGGCAATGTCCATCAGCACCTGCGTGCGCTCGCGCGCCTGGCAGTTTTCATAGGTCACGTCGTGCACCGATTCGTCATGGCCGATGTCGGCGAAGTGCTGCCGGACGGCGGCGGTAATGTTGACCTCCTGCACGCTGACGCCCAGCTCCTCGCAGAGCTTCACGGCGTTGGACTTCGTGCGCTTCGTGGTGCCGAAGCAGGGCATCGTGACGCACTGGATCTGCTTCCGGCTGCGTCCGCAGAGGTCGAACGCGCGCACACACACGAGAAGCGCGAGCGTGCTGTCGAGCCCGCCGGAGATGCCGAGCACGACGGTCTTCGCGTGCGTATGCTCGATCCGCTTTTTAAGGCCCTGCGACTGGATGCGCAGGATCGCCTCCGCACGGGCGCGGAGCTGGTCGTCATAGGGCGGGACGAAGGGATTGGGCGCGATGGGGCGCGTCAGCTGTGTCCGGCGCAGGGACTGGTGGAAGACGATCTGCCGCAGGCCGGGGACGGCGTCATAGCTCGTGGTGCGATGCCGCTCGTGCATGAGCCGCTGCACGTCGATCTCGGTGATCGTCAGTTCAGCGTCGGCAAACGGTTCGTTTTCCGCGAGGATGGTGCCGTTTTCCGCGATCAGGTGGTGGCGGGAGAAGACCATGTCCTGCGTGGATTCCGTCGGGGAGGCGCTGCAGTAGATATAGCCGCAGGCCAGCCGCGCGGACGTCGCGCTGACCAGCATCCGGCGGTAGTCCGCCTTGCCGATCACCTCGTCCGAGGCGGACAGGTTGGCAATGATGGCCGCGCCGCCGGCCGTGAGGCGGGTCGACGGCGGGCACGGGACCCAGAGGTCCTCGCACAGCTCGACGCCGAAGGTATAGTCCGGCAGCTCCGCGCAGGCAAAGAGCAGATCCGTGCCGAACGGCACGCTCTGGCCGCAGAGCGTCAGGTCGTAGATGTTTCCGCCGAGCACCGACGCGGAAGAAAACTGCCGCTGCTCGTAAAATTCGCCGTAGTTCGGCAGGTACGTCTTCGGCACCACGCCGAGGAGCCTGCCCGCGTGGACGACCGCCGCGCAGTTATAGAGCTTGCCGCCGAAGCGCAGCGGCAGGCCCACGGTGAAGACCGTGGAAAGCGCCGCCGTCTGCTCAAGAATGCGGGCAAGCGCCGGCTCCACCGCGCCGAGCAGGCAGTCGGAGAAAAACAGATCGCCGCAGGTGTAGCCGGTCAGGCACAGCTCCGGCAGCGTCAGCAGGTCGACGCCGGCCGCGTCCGCCTGCCGCACGCGCGCGAGGATCGTATCGGTATTGGTCTGCACATCCGCGACCTGCACATCGATCGTCCCGGCCGCAGTCTTGATAAACCCATCAGTCATGAATCTCTGCTCCTGATTCTTTGATATACCTATACGATACACGCTTTCGGACGAATTATCAAGAAAAACCTGC
>ERZ1673696.2753-NODE-2753-length-11784-cov-3.545230_pt1 | contig 11784 bp, 9 predicted proteins | sample MGYA00580226_ERZ1673696 | MGnify/ENA primary metagenome ERZ1673696 (study PRJEB41218, sample SAMN15661743) | gut metagenome | host: Homo sapiens | place: Canada: London | collected 2015-08-20/2019-03-30 | study: EMG produced TPA metagenomics assembly of... | reverse complement strand
TATGATGTCGGGGGCAAAAGCCCCCGACCTTGATGCCTGCGGATTGTTCCGTGCTGCGCACTCCCACAATCCTGCCCGATAGTCGCATATCGTGGGATTATCATCCCACTTTTATGCTCCTATCTGGGCGGGTCAAGAGGTCTTTCACCCACCTATGAGCAAGCTCATGTGGGCTTAGACCTTTTGAACCTGGCATCAAATATATTCTATTATGGCAGGCGGCTTTTGCAGAGGGAGAGCCGCCCCTGCTGTAGAATCTAAAATCTTTTTATTTTTTCAAGGTCGAATCGACCAGAGATTTCTATCAGACAAAAACTGAATAAGGAACAGATGGAGATATCGGGAAGACCTTGCAGAAAGAAGTCTTCCTGGTATATGATGAATGTATCAGAAAGGCAAAAGATGGAGACAATCAATACACCTTATGATGACACTTTCCGCACGCTGCTGCAGGACTGCCCAGAGCTGGTGGTCCCGCTGATTAACGAGCTGTTCGGCACGAATTATACCGGGCGGGAAGTAGTGGTATCGAATGAGAACGAGATTTTTTTGAGGAATCCGGAGGGGGAAAAGGAGAAGCGGGTTACGGATTCCAACCTGACATTGATTTCTTTAAAGGGAATTTCCAAACGGTATCATCTGGAATGCCAGAGCACACCGGATGGGACAATGGAAATTCGGATGTGGGAATATGATGCGCAGATTGCTTTGAGGAATAAGGAATACCGGGACGGCGTGCTGTATGTGAAATTTCCGGATTCTGCAGTGATCTATCTGAGGAGCAATTCGAATACACCGGATGAGTTGAAAATTTGTATTTGCGTTGGGAAAAAGGAAATATTTTACGAAATTCCGATTTTGAAAGTAAAAAATTATACTTTGAACGAAATTTTTGAAAAACAGCTGTGGATGCTGATCCCGTTTTATATTTTTCGGTATGAAAAAGAATTTCGAAAAATTAATGGAGATGAAGAACGGCTTCTCAGTCTGCGGATGGAATATGAGAACGTAGCTGCACGGCTGGATCAGGAGTGCCAAAGCGGGCGTATGAAGCCAATTACCGGCGGCGCGTTGTGTGAACTGGCGAATAATGTAGTGGAAAAACTTGCGTCGAAATATGACAATGTGGAGAAGGAGGTTACGGAAGTTATGGGAGGAAAAGTGTTGAATTATCGGTCGAAGGAGATTTTTCGGGAAGCTATGGAGAAGGGGCTGGAAGAGGGACGTAGGAAAGGTCAAGAAGAAGGACGCGAGGAAGGACTGGAAGAGGGACGTAAAGAAGGACGCTTAGAAGGACGCTTAGAAGGACGTCTGGAAGGATCTAATCAAAAAACGGTCGAGTTGGTAACTAAAAAGTATCAAAAAGGCGATTCTGTATCCAAAATAGCGGAAGACCTTCTGATGAGTGTAGAGGAAGTAGAAGAAATCCTGGGGAAAATGACAGTAAGTCAGTAATAAACAGGCTTCCAATATTTAGAAGAGTGTGTATGCCGTTCTATCATCTAAGCAGATGTCAGGGCGGCATGTTTTCTGATATTGGGGCGGCAAGGGTTGCGGGAGGGAATCAAGATTGAAAAAAGAACACTGGATTTGCGGCGGCGCAGGCTGTGAAGCGCCGCTGTTTCGAAGAAGCTTCTGGCTGGATAGGACAGAGCGCTTTCAAAGCGCCCGTCTGGAAATCTGCGGACTGGGATATTTTCTATTCTATATCAATGGAAAAAGGATCAGCGATCAGGAGCTGATGCCGGCGATGACAGACTACGCGTCGGTGCTCGGCTGTGAAACAACGTATCCGGTATGGGAGGAGCGCAGCGCACATCGCTGCCGGTATTTAAGCTTTGACTTACTTCCATATTTAAAGGCAGGAGAAAACGTACTTGCAGTACGACTGGGCAATGGCTGGTATCATCAGACAGAGCGGATTGCCGAAGGAAAATTTGTTTTCGGTCTGCCGAAGCTTTGGTTTGAGCTGACGTTGACGGATGCAGACGGAAGACAGGAATGGATTGAAAGCGACCGGCAGACATTGTGGCATCCGGGCGGATTGCTGAAAAACAACCTCTTTTTGGGAGAGGTGCGGGATTTGCGGAAAGAGCCGGAAGGCTGGCAGGATCCGGACGCTGATTTATCCGGTTGGAAGCCAGCACAACCGGTCCATGCACCGGAAACCCTTTTAGAAGAGCAGACCTGTCCGCCGGATCGTGTGATCCGAAAGCTTTATCCGATCCTGATTGGGGAGTACGATGGCAGAAAAATTTATGACTGTCGGGAAAATATCGCCGGGCGCGTTGTGCTTTCCTGCCTTGGAAAAAAAGGAGAATGCATTACGGTACGCCATGCAGAGGAGCTGGCAGCGGATGGTACGCTGGATTTCGAATCGGCGGGCGGCAGCGATCAGCTGCAGCAGGATCATTATATCTGCGACGGAAGGATACAGACACTGCATCCGTTGTTTTGTTGGCATGGCTTTCGTTATTTTGAGACGGAGGGATCCTGTGAGGTGCTGTATGCAGAAGTGATTCATACGGATGTGGCGGTGACCAGCAGCTTTTCCTGCTCAGATCCAGTGCTGAACTGGCTTTATGAAGCCTATATTCGTACGCAGCTGGACAATTATCATGGTTGCATTCCGTCAGACTGCCCGCACCGAGAACGGCTTGGATATACCGGAGACGGTCAGCTGACGGCGGAAACGGCGATGTTGCTTCTGGATGCCAAAGAGCTGTATCGGAAATGGTATCAGGATATTTTGGACAGCCAGGGCGCAGAAACCGGACATATCCCACATACCGCGCCGTTTCTGGGCGGGGGAGGAGGACCCGGCGGCTGGGGCTGCGCAGTGTATCAGGTTCCGCTCGCATGGGCAAAAATTTATGGGGACGACAGCCTGCTTGTGCAGGGCTATGACGCGATCTTGCGCTGGTTCGATTATATGGATGCCCACAGTGAAAAGGGACTTGTGGTCCGCGAAGAGGAGGGCGGCTGGTGTCTGGGCGACTGGTGCTTCCCGGCATCAGAGGAAAAGGAGCAGCTGCCGGAGGCATTTATCAATACGTTCTACTACTTGCATGAATTGCGGGAAATGATGCAAATTTCAGAAAAAATGAATAATAAACTGCCAATTCGATTTGCGGAGCGGGAAAAGAATGTCAAAAATGCTTTTCTTGACGCTTACTTCGATCCGGAAACCGGAGATTTCTGCGAAGGAAGGGCAGCAGGCAACGCCTATGGACTGGCACTTGGGCTTGGGGATGAGCGGACGAAAAAGCATCTGGTCGAAAAATATGAAGCGCTCGGACGTTTTGATACCGGAATTTTCGGCACGTCGATGCTTTTGGAACAACTGTTTTCCATCGGTGCAGGGGATCTGGCTGTAAGGCTTCTGACCAATGACAGCGAAGCAGCGTCCTTTGCACATATGAAACGAAATGGTGCGACGACGCTCTGGGAGCGCTGGGATGGCAGAGAATCCCATAACCATCCGATGTTTGGCGCCTGTGTGCGGCTGCTGTTTACACAGATCCTTGGGATTCGGATGATGCCAGCGGCGCAGCCACCCGTTGTCAATCCTGCGCAGCCGGACGTTACTGCACCGCCAGCACAGGCATTGAAGCCGCTCAACGGCGAACTGCAGCCGCCAGCCGTGCCCGGGTCCGCACAACATTTTCTTACGAAATCCGTCTCAGCAGCCAGCGGCAGCTGACCTGGGCAAAGGGCAGTATCCAGACGCTGGATGGAATCCTTTTGGTGAGCTGGGAGCTTCTGGAAAACGGGGAAAAGCAGGTGGAGTGGAGCCTTGCGTCCGCAGGCGAGGACAAGGTGCCTACAATGTGATACGGAAGCTCGGCGTGTCGCACTACATTAAAGAAAAGGAAAAATAACATGATAGAAACAATTCTGGAGGAAATCCGTGTGCTGAATCTTCCGCTGTTCTGGCTGACGGAGTCGGAGCATGGAAAGCGCACGACATGGAGCTTTGTGCCGGACAATCCGTGCAACGACATCTATTCCGTTACGAAGGTGTTTACCGTGACGGCGCTTGGCTTTTTATACGATCAGGGACTTTGGAAGCCAGACGATAAGATCTGCGATCTGTTTCGGAAAAAGCTGCCGGAGCGCTATGATCCGCAATGGGAAGAAGTGACGCTGGATCATGTGATCCGGCACCGAATCGGCGTGACGGAGGATTTTCTGGATATCGATAATTATGATATGACGCAGTTTGGTTCGGAGGATTTTTTAAAGCTCGCGTTTGAACGTCCGGTTCCGGCGCGGCCGGGCGTGGACTATCAGTACAGCGACGGTGCATATTATCTGCTGTCCCGCGTTGTGACGGAGCTTTCCGGAGAAAAGCTGGACGACTTTCTGCGCCCGCGCCTGCTGATGCCGCTGCATGTAAGGGAGGCGGCTTTTTCAAAGTGTCCGATGGGGTATCCGATTGGAGCGACCGGCATGTATGTGCGCACAGAGGACATGGCAAAGCTTGGTGAGGTCTATCAAAACGGTGGCACATTTGAAGGAAAGCGTCTGCTTTCGAAAGAGTGGGTCGAGCTTGTTTTTGAGCGGGAATATGAGCTTACAAAGATGGAAAACGGAGGGCACTGCAAGGGCGGTATGAACGGACAGATGCTGTATCTGTCGCCTCATGGCCGCGTGATCGCGTGGCAGAGCTATGACCCGGAGGGAAAAGGGAACACGTTAATGGAATTGATTCTGAAAAATGAGTGAGAAGTGCGCATGGTGCGCTTTGAGTAACAAAATCCCCGCTGTCACAGCGATTCAGGCTGTGGCGGCGGGGATTTTTGCCGTGAGCAGCATTCTGGCTGCTTACGCGGAATTTTTACATGTCGTATGAAGCAGCGAGTGTTACGGCTCAAGCATAAACTCTAAAAATTTCTTCGCATTTTCCGGGTGCTGGCAGTTGGCAGGGATGGTAAACCATGCATTTGCCTGATCTGTCAGCAGATATTTGGATCTGCTGACGCTGATACCGATGGGGATTTCCCCGTCGGTATTGTCATCAGGAAGATCCTTGTATATAACCTGATCGCCGTACTGCGCCAGCTCCTCGTCGGTAAAATACTGGTGCAGGTCGCAGAACAGACCGGCTTCGAGATTGTGATCCATATAGGTATCATCTGTGATGAGGGCGTCTAAGGTCTTGCCGGATATCATCGCGATAATTTTCTGCATATTTGCATAGGAGTATTGATCGGAGTTTTCATAATCCACATACATATCCCGGTCGATTGCGGCACAGTCGCTGGAGGTATCGATGTCAGCATACTGCTCAAAATCGGCGATCATCGTGTCGGAGTCGACCTCGGTATTCATGTAGCAGTTGACAAAGGCTGCTTCCATGACGGTATCCTTGCGCGTCGCAAAGGTGTAAATCAGGTTTCCCGCAAAGGCGAGAACCGCGATCACGACGATCGTTTGGATTTTATAATATTCCCAGAAATAAGCCCATTTTTCCTTGAAGGGTTTCCCTTTTAATTTTTGCTGCTGTTCCTTAACTTCGTCATGGACGGAATTGCCTGTTGCCATTGAGTGCCTCCCTGTAGTTCGGTGTTGAATCCTGTATTTTGCGGCATGCGGCAAAATCTGGTGCCGGTATCCTGTGTTCGATCGTTTCGATAGTATGGAAAGATTCATGCGCTGATATTTATCATAGTCGTTTGATTTTGGGAAGTCAATGAAAGCATTGTGATAGAAAAGTGAAAATTTTCTAAACTACCGGATAAGTCCCTGGGATACCTTGAAAAAAAGCGAATTCTGTACTATGATAGCTTTATCGGTTTGAAAAAGGGAGCACTGTCAAAAGGACAGACCTTTCAAAACCCTGAGCTCCCCGGGATGGGGAATAAATACGAAGGTGGTAAAGCAATATGAATGAAAGCTATGTAGAATGTCTGGTGGCAAAAAAACCGTCCAGTGCGATGAAAGCACTGCAGGTTTTTCTGATTGTCCTGGCGGTGATCTTTTTCCTGCTTAGCATGCTGAATGCCCTGATGTGGCTCGGAGTGGCAGCAGCCGGAATCGGAGCGTATTTTACTTCGCTCAATGCCAGCGTGGAGTTTGAATATCTGTACGTGGATAAGGAGATTTCCGTTGACAAGATTTTAAACAAAACCAAACGGAAAAAAGTCGAAAAGTTTGAAACAGAGAGTATGGAGATTTTTGCACCGATCAACTCCTGGCATCTGGACAACATGAAGAATCGTCAGCTTAAGGTGACGGACTATTCCAGCGGCGTTGCCGGACAGCCGGACAGACGCTATGTGATGATCTACAGCGGAGACCGCAAGATCATTTTTGAGCCCAGCGAAGCCATGGTAAAAGCACTTCAGTCTGTTGCGCCCAGAAAAGTATTTTTCGATTGACACAGAGTTTTAATTCTGTTACACTTGCCTCAAACGAACTGTCAGTAGTGTATTTACTGGCAGTTTTCATTGAATTGACAGTTAAAATACGCAGGAGGAGAGAAGATGGGTCAGATTATTGGCGAAGGTATTACCTTTGACGATGTGCTGTTGGTGCCGGCATACTCTCAGGTAATTCCCAATCAGGTCGACGTGACTACCTGGTTGACAAAAAAGATCAAGCTGAACATTCCGCTGATGAGTGCGGGAATGGATACCGTTACAGAACATAGAATGGCGATCGCAATGGCCAGACAGGGCGGTATCGGTATTATCCATAAGAATATGTCCATTGAGGCGCAGGCCGATGAGGTGGACAAGGTAAAACGTTCTGAGAACGGCGTCATTACAGATCCTTTTTCGTTATCCCCGGAGCATACCCTTGCAGATGCAAATGAGCTGATGGCAAAATTCCGTATTTCCGGTGTCCCGATCACAGAGGGCAAAAAGCTGGTCGGCATCATTACCAACCGCGACCTGAAATTCGAGACAGATTTTACCAAGAAGATTAAAGAATCCATGACCAGTGAAGGTCTGGTTACGGCTCCCGAAGGTATCACACTGGAAGAAGCAAAGAAGATTCTGGCAAAGGCAAGAAAAGAGAAGCTGCCGATCGTTGATAAGGACTTCAATCTGAAGGGTCTGATCACGATCAAGGATATTGAGAAGACGATCAAATATCCTCTTGCAGCAAAGGATGCACAGGGACGTCTGCTCTGCGGTGCAGGTGTTGGTATTACTGCCAATGTTCTGGATCGTGTGGCAGCTCTGGCAGAAGCCAAGGTTGATGTTATTGTTCTGGATTCCGCACATGGTCATTCTGAAAACGTACTGCGCTGCCTGCGCATGATCAAGGAAGCATATCCGGATCTGCAGGTAATTGCGGGCAACGTTGCAACCGGAGAAGCGACCAGAGCACTGATCGAAGCAGGTGCAGATGCCGTTAAGGTTGGTATCGGACCTGGTTCTATCTGTACAACCCGTGTGGTTGCAGGTATCGGTGTTCCTCAGATCACAGCTATCATGGACTGCTACGCAGTTGCAAGAGAATATGGTATCCCGATCATCGCAGACGGCGGTATCAAGTATTCCGGTGAAATCACCAAAGCAATCGCGGCAGGCGGAAGCGTCTGCATGATGGGTTCCATGTTTGCAGGTTGTGATGAGAGCCCCGGACAGTTCGAGCTGTATCAGGGACGTAAATACAAGGTTTATCGCGGCATGGGTTCCATTGCTGCGATGGAAAACGGCAGCAAGGATCGCTACTTCCAGACCGACGCCAAGAAGCTCGTTCCGGAAGGCGTAGAAGGCCGTGTTGCATACAAGGGCCTGGTAGAAGATACGGTATTCCAGCTGATGGGCGGCCTTCGCTCCGGTATGGGTTACTGCGGAACGAAAAGCATCGAAGAGCTGAAGGAAAACGGCAGATTCGTCAAGATTTCTGCAGCAGCTCTGCGTGAGAGCCATCCTCATGATATTCATATCACGAAGGAAGCTCCCAACTACAGCTCTGCGGACTGATTTTAACCGATTCGCCGCATAGCATAGAATAGGATGTCCCGTTGGCGGGTATCCTGTTTTAACACAATCAAACACAAAACGTGTGACTGGCGGATTAGTGGAGATCACCACGGGGAGCACGTTTGAAGAAACCGACCGCCTGGGTACTGACAGCAGAAGATGATGTGAGTATTCAGGCGGTTTATTATCGTATAGGAAACTTCGTTTCCATACGATAATAAACGCTCCGCGAGGATGCGCACTCGGCGCAAGGGTAGATGCTTGCTGAAGCAACCGCGCCTCGGCGCGAGAATGTGCCAAGGCACATTCTTTTTCATCGTATTCATTTCAAAATGGAGGACAACATGGAGCTTTTAAATCTTTCGGAAGAACTGAAAAACAACGCCTATCCGGGACGAGGTATCGTCATCGGCAAAACCCCTGACGGAAAACAGGCGGTAACAGCGTATTTTATTATGGGCAGAAGCAGCAATTCCCGCAACCGCGTGTTCGTAGAGGAGGGCGAGGGCATCCGCACACAGGCGTTTGACCCGTCCAAGCTGGAGGATCCGAGCCTGATCATCTATGCACCGGTTCGCGTGTTGGGCAACAAGACGATCGTTACAAACGGCGACCAGACAGATACGATCTATGAGGGCATGGACAAGCAGCTGACCTTTGAGCAGAGCCTGCGCAGCCGGGAATTTGAACCGGACGGTCCGAACTACACTCCCCGTATTTCCGGTATCCTGCATATCGAAAACGGCGGCTACAACTTTGCAATGTCCATTTTAAAGAGCGACGACGGCGATCCGTCCTCCTGCCTGCGTTACACCTTTGCTTACGAAAATCCGAAAGCGGGCGAGGGCAGATTTATCCACACCTATATGCATGACGGCAATCCGTTGCCGAGCTTTTCCGGCGAGCCGAAGAAGGTTGCGATTTCCGGAGATATCGACAGCTTTACTCAGCTGGTTTGGGAAAGTCTGAATGAAGAAAATAAGGTTTCCCTGTTTGTGCGCTACATCGACATCGAAACCGGCAAATACGAGACAAGAATTGTGAACAAAAACCACTGAAAATGGAATGGAGGAAAAAATGAACGAAATTCAGTTAAAGTACGGATGCAACCCGAATCAGAAGCCTTCCAGAATTTTCATGGAGGATGGCAGTGACCTGCCTGTTACCGTATTAAACGGCAAGCCAGGATATATCAATTTCCTGGATGCATTAAACGGCTGGCAGCTTGTTTCCGAGTTAAAAAAAGCGACCGGACTTCCGGCAGCAACCTCTTTTAAGCACGTTTCCCCGGCTGGTGCGGCCGTGGGACTTCCGCTGACGGATACGCTGGCAAAAATTTACTGGGTAGACGACCTTGGAGAGCTTTCTCCGCTGGCATGTGCCTACGCAAGAGCGAGAGGTGCAGACAGAATGTCTTCCTTTGGTGACTTTATTGCACTGTCTGATGTCTGTGACGCAGACACGGCAAAGTTGATCAAGCGCGAGGTTTCCGATGGAGTGATCGCTCCCGGCTATACCGATGAAGCGCTGGAAATTTTAAGAGCAAAGAAAAAGGGCGGATACAATGTTATCCAGATCGATCCCTCCTATCGTCCTGCCGAAATCGAGAGAAAACAGGTGTTCGGCGTGACCTTTGAACAGGGACGCAACGAGTTAAACATTGATGAAGAGCTGCTGTCAAACTTTGTAACAAAGAACAAAGAAGTGCCCGAAGAGGCGCTGATCGATATGAAGATCGCGCTGATCACCCTGAAATATACCCAGTCCAATTCTGTTTGCTATGTAAAAGGCGGACAGGCGATCGGTATTGGTGCAGGTCAGCAGTCCCGTATCCACTGCACGAGACTGGCAGGACAGAAAGCGGATAACTGGTGGCTGCGTCAGTCTCCCCAGGTGCTTGGACTGCAGTTTGTAGACGGCCTTGGACGCGCAGACAGAGACAATGCCATCGATGTTTACATGGGTGATGAATACGAAGATGTGCTGGCCGAGGGCGTATGGCAGACCCGTTTCAAGGTAAAGCCTGCTGTCTTTACGAGAGAAGAAAAGCGTGCATGGTTAAACCAGCTGACCGATGTAACCCTTGGCTCTGACGCATTCTTCCCGTTTTCCGATAACATCGAACGCGCACATAAGAGCGGCGTAAAATACATTGCACAGCCCGGCGGCTCCGTCCGCGATGATGCGGTCATCGAATGCTGTGATAAGTATGACATGGCGATGGTATTTACCGGAATCAGACTGTTCCATCACTAAGCTACACAAAACGGCACACCGGCTCGGATGAGCAGTGGCTGAAACTCCAGGGGCAAAGCGGTGACATCGCAAAAAATACAGGATATCGCTTCGTGCCGGAAGGCGGTAAAGATTGAAAATAAGAACCAGATACCAGAAAGGCTTCGCCTCTCGGGTATCTGGTTCTTATTATCGTATAGAAAACTTCGTTTCCATACGATAATAAACGCTTTACGAGGATGCACATTTTTTTTTATAAAAATAAAAAATATCCATCCGCCCAGGTCTTTAGGAAGTACACCTGTACGAATGGATATTTTATAAAAATCATATGGCTACAATAATTATTTTCCGGAAAATCCTCAGATCACATCATCCGGCTGAGGATCGTATCCATATCCGCCGTCATAAGATTGTTCCGGCTTTAAGCTTAAATAATAACCGGCGTTGGTAATCTCGGTATAAGGAGTTACATACAGGCTTGCAATACCGCAGGTAACACCTGTAAGTAGATACCAGAGGATAAAGGAAAGCTGCAGCACGAAGTATTCCCACAGATGACCGCTCATCAGCTCTTTACTTTCATTGACACACTGACGGATTCCCTTATTGGGATCTTCTGCCAGAATGTAGAAGGCCTGGGAATAACGCAGTGCAGCGATGATGCCGGGGATGTAGCACAGGCAGCTCCACAGCATGATGAACAGACCCATCCAGAGGGAAAGACCGAAAATCTTGAGCAGCATGGGAAAGTATGCAAGCAGCTCGGAAATGCCGGCTTCTTCATGCTTGAAAACCTTCAGGCTGTATGCATAATAACCAAACTGAACGGTACCGATCAGTAGGCCGATAACGATCGCAACAACCAGGTAGATCAGGAAAGCGCCGATGCTGGGGGCATAGTTTAAAAATGCACTGTCTTCATACATGCCGGAGCTGATGGCTGCAGAAAAGTAGGTAGTAAAGCCGCAGATACTGGAAACAATACCAAGAATGATCTGCGCGGCGAGCTGGATCGCCCAGAAAACAAGGGTGGTGAGTACCGGATGCGGATTTGCCGCTTTCATAGCGTCCTTGGCATCCTGTTTGAGTAAGGCACGATTCATAAGGGAGTCCTCCTGCATAAAAAAGTGTAGTTATAACATTTGTACAGCAGGGTATTCCGAAACTGATAAAAATATCCCTGCAAAAGGTATTTTATCATACAACAGGGGGAAAGAACATTATTATTTTCTTAAGAACGATGTTGTATTTTAATGTTTGTTTTGATAAGATAAAACAATAATAAGGAAATGAAAGGATGGGAGATAAGGAAAATGTCTGAATTCTCGAAAGAAAATCCTGCAGCAGAAGAAGCAAAGGAGCCTGTTTCCAGAAACTTCATCGAGCAGATGATTGATAAAGATCTGGAGGAAGGCGTTTACGAAACAGTACATACCAGATTTCCGCCGGAACCCAACGGATATCTGCATATCGGACATGCCAAGAGCATTCTGTTAAATTATGGACTTGCAAAGCAGTACGGCGGTAAATTCAATCTCCGTTTTGACGATACCAACCCGACGAAGGAAAAGATCGAATTTGTAGAATCGATCAAGGCGGACGT
>ERZ1673696.2751-NODE-2751-length-11793-cov-4.186403_pt1 | contig 11793 bp, 8 predicted proteins | sample MGYA00580226_ERZ1673696 | MGnify/ENA primary metagenome ERZ1673696 (study PRJEB41218, sample SAMN15661743) | gut metagenome | host: Homo sapiens | place: Canada: London | collected 2015-08-20/2019-03-30 | study: EMG produced TPA metagenomics assembly of... | reverse complement strand
CCTGTGGGATATCGTCATCATACTTCATCTCATAGACTGCAAGACGCAGCAGAGTTGAATGATATGCGTAACGAGTTCAAGACCATTTACGATGCAGCTGTAAAATATCTGACAGATGGCACCAATAAACGTCTGAGCGAGCAGATGACACCATTCCTTGAGTGTCTGCGTGATGAGTGTGAAGCAGATATCGAGCTGATGGATGCACTCAAAGCTGTTCAGACAAAAGAAAATGATAAAGTATGGGAGCACTATTCTGCAGCACAGACTTTATATGAACGTTCCCAGACTTATGGATTCCGTTATGTAAATGAAACAAAATATGCGACAGCAGGTCTTCTCTACATTGTTCCGTTTACCGAAAAAGTCATGAAAAATGTTTCTGATACCGTAAAACAGATCATTGATCCGGAACACATCAAACTGGAAAGAACCCTGATCTACCGTGTCGGCGGAACAGAAAACTCCGGAAATACCGGAAATGCAGCCAATGCAATTGATGGAAACTTAAATACCAATTTCCAGATTCAGACGGATCAGCAGACTGGTGACTATGTAGGACTTCTTTTCAACCAGATGACACCGGTTAAAAAAATGACGGTCGCACTGGCATGCAGCGGTCACGAAAATGATTATATTCCAAACGGTGTTATGGAATATACGACAGACGGCAGCAGCTGGACGACATTTGAAACACAGCCGGCAGCCGGTTCTAACACAGATGTAACTCTGGAGCTTACAGAAGCAAAAGAGATCAAAGGATTCCGCTGGAAGAACAGCAACAACGACAGAAATCGCTGGCTGATCATCCGTGAGATTTCCTGTGATGCATTTGAAAAAGATGGCAACAGCGAAGTTGCAGATAACAAATATACTGGAACCATCAGCTATACGAGCGGATGGAGCCTGTATCAGTCCGGAAGTTATCCGCTGTCCAATGTGACAGACGGGGATGATTCTACCTTTACCTGGTTTAAGCCAGCTTCCAATGATACCAGCGTTGCCGGAGATTATATCCAGATGGATCTTGGTGAAGCAAAAGAAGTATACAAAGTGCGTATCGTCACGGGTGCGGGCAGTGCAGATAAATGGATCAAATACCATCTTGAATATTCAGAAGATGGAAATAGCTGGACTTCAAAATCTGCACAGACCGGAACAGCCAATGGCACCGATACTTATGAGGAAGATTTAAAAGGTGCATCTGCACGTTATATCAGACTGGTAAACAATGAAGACCGTCACAACTGGATTAAATTTAACGAGTTCTCTGTTTGTGGAAAAGAAGCAGAAGTAACCGGCGATGTTATGGATTACACCAATACAAACGATGAGAACTGGAAAGTAACTTATGGGGATGAAGTTTCCAAAGTCTATGCAAGAGACAATGTAACCCTGAAAGCAGGACAGTACATCGGACTGAAACTTGACCGTATCCATGCGATCGCATCCATCGATACAGAAGGCAACGGAACTGACAAACTGACTCTGCAGACTTCCCTGAATCAGAAAGAGTGGACAGATAGCACATCTGCAAAGAGTGCACGTTACATCCGCCTGATCAACAACGGAAGTACGGATGTTACCTTCAGCCTGAGCAAATTTGAAGTGACAAACGATGAGATCGGGGCTATGGATCTGCTTGAAACAAACATTGGCGGAGCGTCAAACAGTGAGGATGCAAGAAAACTTGGTACGACCGCAAACTGGATGGACGGCGATTTGACATCGAAGGCAAAATATTGTGCAACACCGGCAAAAGACGATTATATAACATATACACTCGGACAGGAAATCACACTGAAATCTCTGAAAGTATATGTTCTGGATACTGCAATCGATTATCCTCGTGATGCAGTGATCCAGGCATCTGTTGATAATAAAACCTGGACAGACCTTATCAAGATCGGTGACGGTATCGAAAACGACGGAACAGACCGCGACACCAAACCGGCAGAAAATGGTTGGACACATGACACTGTAGATGTAGCATATTCTTATGTTGAAAATGCAAACATTAACAATGTAAAAGCAAAATACATCCGTCTGTACTTTAACGCAGGATACAGTGCTCGTTGGGTAGAACTCAATGAGATCCAGATCAACGGCGGTGCATATATTCCAACTGTAAATGATCCGACATTTGAGACCGATGCTGCTCTGCAGAGAGGTCAGGAGCCTTGGAACTTAAATGACGGTGATCTGACAACCGCATTTGTACCGGATATGACGGATAAGACTGAAGGTTCTCTGGTATATCATCTGTCTGATGCAACAAACGTACGTAAACTGAATATTGTACAGAAATCTATCAGCAATGCAACCGTTTCAGTTCGCATCGATGAAAATAACTGGGTAACACTTGGAACATTAAATAAGAGCCTGACTACATTCTATACTTATATGTATGATCAGGTATTAGATGTAAAACTTACCTGGGGTGATGTAAAACCGGCAATCTGTGAAATTATTACACTGGCATGCCCGAAACAGACCAGCGAAGATCTGAAAAAAGAGGAGATCGAACAGGCAAAGACCGCTCTGAAAAACGCAGTGGAAAATGCAGAAACAAAGGGTATCTACGAAGATGGTAATGCATCCGGTACTTACACGAAAGAAAGCTGGGCAGCATTTAAAACAGCATATGAAAACGCTGCAAATGCCAAAGCAGATGCAACAACAGAGGAGCTGCAGAACCTGCTGACCGCTTTACAGGATGCAAAAGCAAAACTGAAGAAAGCAGAATCGGAAACGGAAAAACCGACCGAAAAGCCAACGGAAAAACCGACCGAAAAACCAACAGAAAAACCAACGGAAAAACCGACCGAGAGACCTACAGAGAAACCAGGTGAGCCGGAAAAACCGACTGTGAACAAGAGAGTTCTGAATAAGGTTACTTATCAGATCCTGAACGCAAAGAAGAAGACAGCAGCAGTTGTTACAGCAGATAAGAAAGTGACTTCTGTAAACGTTGCCAAGACCGTTAAGATCAACGGCGTTACTTACAAAGTAACACGGATCAGCAAAAATGCATTCAAGAGCTGCAAGAAGCTGAAGAAAGTTACGATCGGAAGCAATGTGAAGAAGATTGAGAAAAATGCATTTGCAGGCTGCAGCAAACTGAAGACTGTCAATATGAAGAAAGCAACCGGCATTACTTCCATCGGAAGCAAAGCATTCAGCAAGATCGATGCAAAAGCAAAAGTGACCGTACCGGCCAAGAAGCTTTCCAAGTATAAGAGAATGCTGAAAAAAGCAGGTCTGCCAAAGAAAGCAACTGTAAAAAAATAAAAAAACGGAACATGTTTCCGGAACAGTAAAAGCTACTCTGTAACAGAACCGTTCCAAAGAAACATCCGACAGCAAGAAAAAAGAGCGGGAGAGAACCCAAAAAGGTTTCCCCGCTCTTTTGCTGTATAAGATCAGATATGATGCTCTGAAACGCTCTGACCGGAATGAGAATTTGAGCAAAAGAAAAAAGAGCCGGGACATCGGTCGTTCTATCCCTGCTCTTTTATATCCATGTTTTTATTTTATGATCCTTATGCTCTTTCAACTTTATCAGAACGTAAGCATGAAGTACATACATACATTTTCTTTGTTCCACCGTTTACTTTAACGCGAACAGATTTAATGTTAGATTTCCACATTTTATTGGATCTTCTATGAGAATGACTCACGTTGTTACCGAAATGAGCTCCCTTATCACAAATAGCACATCTAGCCATGACTGCACCTCCTTGACATTATATTGCCTACAATAGGCTCACAACAATAAGTATTTTACCAGAAGCTGCATGATAATGCAAGCAAAAAATGCGAAAATTTAAAAAAACTGTAAAAAATGATTTTTCATGTTTTCTTTTTATATGAAACAGGTTATAATGAATAAATAATACAGCTATTAACATAGGAGGTATCATGATATGAAAGGAAGAATGGAAACAGAACTGGGTTCGATTTTGATCGACACGGATGTGATCGCTACCTATGCCGGAAGTGTTGCAGTAGAGTGTTTTGGAATTGTCGGTATGGCAACGGTGAGCATGAAAGACGGTCTGGTAAGGCTTCTGAAGAAAGACAGCCTGAAAAATGGAATACAGGTTACCGTTGAGGATAATAAAATTTCACTTGATTTTCATGTGATCGTGGCTTATGGCGTCAGCATTTCTGCGGTTGCAGACAATCTGATCAACAATGTCAAATATAAAGTCGAAGAATTTACCGGTATGGAGATTCATGAGATCAATATTTATGTAGAAGGTGTCAGACCGATAGATTAAGGAGGAACTCGTTGTGGAAATAAATACAATAAATGCCACACTTTTTGCCAAAATGTTTCTGGCAGGAGCAAAAAACCTGGAGTCAAAGAAAGAATGGATCAATGAACTGAATGTTTTCCCGGTACCGGACGGTGATACCGGAACCAACATGACCATGACCATCATGGCTGCGGCCAAAGAAGTAGCGGCACTGGAAGATCCGACGATGGAAGTACTTGCAAAAGCGATTTCTTCCGGATCTCTTCGCGGAGCACGCGGTAACTCAGGTGTTATCCTCTCTCAGCTGTTCCGTGGATTTACAAAAGGAATCAAAAAGTATGAGGAGATTGATGTTGCGATTCTGGCAGCTGCTTTTCAGAAAGCAGTGGAGACTGCATACAAAGCAGTTATGAAGCCAAAGGAAGGCACGATCCTCACAGTGGCAAAGGGTGCAGCAGACAAAGCACTGGAGCTTGCAGAGAATGATATTTCGCTGGATGATTTCTTAAAACAGGTGATCGAAGAGGCAGATGCTGTCCTTGCAAAGACACCGGAGATGCTGCCGGTTCTGAAAGAAGCAGGCGTTGTAGACTCCGGTGGACAGGGACTTGTGCAGGTGTTAAAGGGTGCTTACGATGCATTTCTTGGAAAAGAGATCGATTATACGGTTGAACCGGCTGAAAGCACTAAAAAAGCCCCGGCACAGGAAAAGGAAGCACCGGCTCAGGCAGAGATTCGATTCGGTTACTGTACCGAATTTATCATCATGCTCGAGAAAGAGTATACACCGCAGACGGAGCAGGAGTTCAAAGGATTTCTGGAGTCCATCGGTGATTCCATCGTTGTTGTGTCAGATGAAGATGTTGTCAAGGTCCATGTACATACAAATGACCCTGGCAAAGCAATCTCCAGAGCACTCACTTACGGCTCACTGACCCGTATCAAAATCGACAATATGCGTGAGGAGCATCAGGAGAAACTGATCAAAGATGCGGCAAAAGTTGCAGAACAGCAGAAGTTCGAAGAAGAAGAGCGTAAAAAAATGGTGCTGCCGAAGCCGGTCGGATTTATTTCCGTTTCCATTGGTGAGGGTATCGGTGAAATCTTCCGCGAACTGGGCGTTGATTATCTGATCGAAGGCGGTCAGACCATGAATCCGAGTACCGAAGATATGCTGCGTGCGATCGAAGAAGTAAATGCGGAGACGATTTACATTCTTCCGAATAATAAAAACATTATTCTGGCAGCAAATCAGGCAAAACTTCTGACCAAAGACAAAGAAGTGATCGTGATTCCGACCAAAACCGTTCCGCAGGGAATCACAGCCGTTGTCACTTACAGTGCCGAGGCTTCTGTAGAAGAAAATACGGAGGCAATGTCTGAAGAGATCAAAAATGTAAAAACCGGACAGATCACTTATGCCGTGCGTGACACGCACATTGATGACAAGGAGATCCATGAGGGCGATATCATGGGAATCGGCGATCATGAAATCCTTGCGGTCGGAAAAGAGATTCAGGATGTTACACTGGAAACGATTGCCCTGATGGATGCCGATGATGCAGAACTGATCACGGTATATTACGGAGAGGATACAAAAGCCGAAGATGCAGAAAAACTGGAACAGGCACTGACGGAAAAATATCCTTCCTGTGATGTGGAAGTCTATGCCGGAGGTCAGCCGATCTATTATTATGTTGTTTCTGTGGAGTAATTATGAATACATTATCACCGCTTACAGAGCTAAGAGGAATTGGTGAAAAGACAGAAAAGCTGTTTGCAAAAGTGGGCGTAACGAATGTCGGAGAACTGCTTTCCTACTATCCGAGAACGTATGAAACGTACGGGGAAATACAGAAGCCGGATGCCGTAACAGACGGCATGACGGCTGCTCTGTATGGTCAGTTTCAGGGACCGCTGGCAGTGAAGCGTGTAAAAAACATGCAGATTGTATCCGGCGTGTTCGAAAGTGATGCACAGAAAATACGCATCACCTGGTATAATATGCCTTATCTTCGCAGCACCGTAAGAGCCGGTGTGCCTTATGTGCTGTGGGGCAAAGCAGCAAAGAAAAACAGACAGTTGGTATTGGAGCAGCCAGCTGTTTTTTCTTTCGAGGAATATCACAGGATGCGGCAGCATTTAAAACCGGTGTATCCTCTGACGGAAGGACTCTCTGCAAAGACCATCGAGAAAGCAGTGCGGCAGGCACTTGAAAGTCTGCCCTTTTTCAAAGAGACACTGCCGCCTGCTATCCGCAGCAAGTATCATCTCGCAGAATATCATTTTGCACTTGAACAGATTCATTTTCCGGAGAATCGGGAACAGATGCTTCTGGCGAGAAGAAGACTGGTATTTGATGAATTTTATCTGTTTATCCTTGCACTGCGGCAGCTGAAGCAGGTAAATGAACGAAATCCGCAGAGATTTCAGATACAGAAAATTCCTCTGACAGATCAGATCATTGCAAACTTATCTTTTTCACTTACCGGGGCACAAAAAAAGGTCTGGCAGGAGATCGAGCGTGATATGACAGGTGATTATCTGATGTCACGCCTGATACAGGGAGATGTAGGATCTGGAAAGACGATCCTTGCCTTTCTTGCCCTATTTCTTGCAGCGGGAAATGGCTGGCAGGGATGCCTGATGGTTCCGACCGAGGTACTTGCAGTGCAGCATATGGAGGCTATCCAGAAGCAGATCTGCGAACAGAAACTGCCTTTTTATGCAGAACTGCTTACCGGTTCCATGACAGCGAAACAAAAACGGGAAGCCTGCGGCAGAATTGTCTCCGGAGAATCACAGATCATCATCGGGACGCATGCGGTCTTTCAGGAAAAGATCCAATATAAAAATCTGGCACTTGTGATTACCGATGAGCAGCACCGTTTCGGTGTGCGGCAAAGAGAGTCTCTGTCGGAAAAAGGAGATATGCCGCATGTGATGGTTATGAGTGCAACTCCGATCCCAAGGACACTGGCCGTGATCCTGTATGGAGATCTTGATATTTCGGTTGTGAATGAACTTCCGGCAAACCGTCTGCCGGTCAAAAACTGTGTGGTTGACACCTCTTACCGTCCGAAAGCATATCGTTTTATAGAAAAACAGGTAAAAATGGGGCATCAGGCGTATATCATCTGTCCGATGGTGGAGGAGAGCGAGCAGATCGAAGCAGAAGATGTGATTTCTTATACAGAAAAACTGAGAAGTACACTGCCACAGGATATTACGGTTTCGTATCTCCATGGCAAGATGAAACCGGCCAAGAAGAACGAGATCATGGAAGCTTTTGTGAAAAATGAAATCCAGGTTCTTGTTTCTACGACGGTGATCGAAGTTGGTGTGAATGTACCGAACGCCAGCGTTATGATGATCGAAAATGCGGAGCGTTTCGGTCTTGCACAGCTGCATCAGCTTCGCGGGCGTGTCGGAAGAGGAGATGCACAGTCTTACTGTATCCTGTGTTATGGGAAAGACGGAGAAAAGACAAAAAAGCGTCTGGAAATTTTGAACAAATCCAACGACGGTTTTTATATTGCGAACGAAGATCTGCGTCTGAGGGGACCGGGAGATCTCTTTGGAATTCGTCAGAGCGGAGAGCTTGCATTTCGCATCGGAGATGTTTTTCAGGATGCCGCGATCTTACAGGAAGCAAACGATGCAGCAAACGACACCCTGCAGGATCCATCCTATCCGGAAGGGAAAGATTACGCCATTTTAAGACAAAATCTCGAAAAATATATGTACAAGGATCTGTGCAATTTGAATTTATAGTTGATAATTTGTAAAAAATGGTATATGATTAAGCCGATTGCTTAAGAAGCATTAAAAACAAGAGAGTTTAGAATGTTTTTTTATGAGGAGGAAACTATTATGGCAAACCGTAGACAGGCAAAGAAAAATGCAGCAGCTGCTGTAAACAAAGAAGCAGCAAAGAAAGAAGTAAAGACAACTGTTGCTGAAGAAACAGCAGAAAAAGTTACAGCAGTAGAAAAAGTTGCAGAAAAAGCAGCAGAAGTAAAAGAAGCTGTAAAAGAAAAAGTTGCAGAAGTAAAAGAAACAACAAAAGCTGCCAAAGCTGAAACAGCTGAAAAAGCAGAACCGAAGAAGACTCCGGGAAGAAAAGCAGCAGTAAAAGAAGAGTTCGTTCTGGAATTTGCCGGCAAGCAGATCACACAGGAAGAAATCAAGAAAAAAGTAAAAGAAAACTGGACAAAAGTTCAGAAAAATAAAATCAAAGATATCAAGACGATCAAAGTATTCCTGCAGCCGGAAAATAGCTGTGCATACTATACGATCAATGACGAAGGAAACGACAGCTACAAAATCGAGCTTTAAGATCAAATTGTCATAAGATGCTATACTTTGAAACACTTTCCAGTTTAAAACCGGATGAAATCCACATACTAGGATCGCAATAGAAAATTGCACATCTGAAAAAGAAAAGGAAAACAAAACATTTCAAAGGAGGCATGTAATTATGGCAAATCGTTCATCTAATGTGGCGGCAGTACCGGAAGCAAAAGGTGCTCTTGACAGGTTCAAAATGGAAGTGGCAAGCGAACTTGGCGTTCCTCTGACGGATGGTTACAATGGTAACCTGACATCAAAACAGAACGGATCTGTAGGTGGCTATATGGTCAAAAAAATGATCGAAGCACAGGAGCGACAGATGTCCGGAGGAGCCGGAAGCGGCATGAACGGAAACGGCAGTGCACAGTACTGATCGGGAACTTCTGAAGTTTTGGATTGAAAAATGACAAAAGCGGGTGAGAGAAAACTTCTCTTGCCTGCTTTTTTTAAAATTAAGAATATGGTGACAAAATACTTTCTTTTTTGCAGGAGTCTGTGCTATAATGACCATAGTCTGCGAAAATACAGTCAGCAGAACTCTATAATGATCTGAGGTAGATAGAGAATGAACATAGGATTAATTGCACACAATGCAAAGAAAAATCTGATCGAGGATTTTTGCGTTGCCTACAAACGTATCCTGGAAAAACATGAGTTGTATGCGACCGGGATCACAGGAAGGCGTATAGAGGAGGCAACGAACCTTCATGTCCACAAATTCCTGGCAGGAAGCGTGGGCGGAGATAAACAGTTTGTAGAAATGATCGAACGAAACGGATTGGATATGGTGATTTTTTTCTACAGTCCATTATTTACCAATTCGAGAGAGCCGAATATTGAAATGATTTCAAAAGCATGTGATATTTATAACATACCGATTGCTACCAATATCGCAACAGCAGAATCTCTGGTCATCGGTCTGCAAAAAGGTGATCTGGAGTGGAGGGAAAATATATGACGATCACAGACGTTGGGAATCTTTTCATGTTTGCCGGAGGCCTTGGTATGTTCCTCTACGGTATGCACAGTATGTCCGGAGGCATTCAGAAAACAGCCGGCAATAAAATGAAAGAGCTGCTCGGGATTCTGACGAGCAATCACTTTATGGCAGTTGTGGTCGGGGCACTTGTCACGGCGATCATCCAGAGCAGCGGTGCCACAACGGTTATGGTGGTCGGATTTGTCAATGCGGGCATCATGACACTGACACAGGCCGTTGGCGTCATTATGGGAGCAAACATTGGTACCTGTATTACGGCGTGGATCGTATCACTTGGACAGCTGGGAGATGCTTTCAAGGCATTTTCCCCTTCTCTGTATGCACCACTTCTGGTCGGGATCGGAGCCTTTCTGATCATGTTCAGCAAAAAGGCGAAAAAGCAGACGGTCGGTGAGATCCTGGTAGGACTTGGCCTTTTGTTTATCGGTCTGGATTTTATGGGAGATGCTGCGGGAGATTACCTGCATCTTCCAATCTTTACCAGGGCATTTGAGCTCTTTGGCAGCAATCCGATCCTTGGTATCCTGATCGGTGTGATCGTTACGGCGATCATGCAGAGTTCATCGGCTGCAGTTGGTGTGCTTCAGACACTTGCAGCGGCAGGTGGTGTTGTGACTGCAAGTTCTGCCATGTATATCAGCCTTGGGTCGAACATCGGTTCCTGCTGTACGGCACTTTTGTCCAGCCTTGGCGAGTCACGCAATGCAAAAAGATCAGCTGTGATCCATCTCACGTTCAATGTACTCGGTGCACTAGTCTGGGGCAGCGGATTGTTTGTCCTGTTTCAGTTCCGCCCGGCTTTCGGGACAATGGGGATCGACAGTGTCGGTATCTCGGTATTTCATACGATCTTTAACCTTGTCTGTACGGTTCTTATGACACCGCTGAGGGGGAAACTGGTTGCATTATCCGGTCTTCTGGTCAAAGGCGGCGATGAACAGGAACAGGCAGAGCAGAGTGACGATGCGATCACACTGCGTCATCTGGATGACCGTATCCTGGAGACACCGTCTTTTGCCGTTGAGAATGCGATTCTGGAAGTTGTACACATGGGGCACATTGCAAACGAAAATATGGAACGTGCCTTTGAAGCCGTTATGAATTATGACAAAATCGAGCAGGTTTACCGTACGGAAAAAGTCATCAATAAGATGGAAAAACTGATCACAGAGTACCTGGTTAAGATCAGCAATCTTTCTTTGAATGAAGACCAGCACATGGTTGTCAACGATCTATTTTATTCGGTCAGTGACATCGAGCGTGTCGGCGATCATGTGGAAAACATTGTGGAGCTGATGGATGTCAAAGAGGATGGCGAACCGATCACTTTTTCCGAAGAAGGCAGATGTGATCTGGCAGAGATCATGGATCTGGTTGAAAAATCTTTTGTATTTTCCATATCGGCCAGAGAAAAGGTCAGCATGGATGATGCAAATAAAGTTGTAAAATATGAGGATATGGTCGATAATCTGGAAGAAGAGCTGAGGGAGAAGCATATTGAACGCCTTTCCAGACAGTTGTGCAATCCGACAAGCGGAGTGGCATTTCTGGATATTATCAGCAATCTGGAGCGTATCTCTGACCATGCCTACAATCTGGCAGGCTATGTGATGTCAGAACAATAAAAAGGAATATAAAGGAGCAGTCATGGGAAAATGGATCTATTACGTGGAAGACGATACAAGTATAAGGGAGTTGGTGCTGTACGCACTGAAAACCGCAGAATTTCAGGTGATGGGATTTGAAAACGCTGCTTCTTTTTATAAAAGAATGAAAGAACAGCAGCCGGATCTGATCCTGCTGGATATTATGCTTCCGGATGAGGATGGAGTCAGCATTCTGAAAAAACTGAAAAGCAGACCGGATACGGAGAATATCCCGGTCATTATGATGACGGCAAAATCTTCGGAATACGATAAAGTACTGGGTCTGGATTCCGGTGCGGATGATTATATCACAAAACCGTTTGGAGTTATGGAACTGATCTCCAGAGTAAAGGCGGTGATTCGCAGAAGTGATCGGAGCAAAGGAAGTGCGGGAGAAGTCTTAAAGATCGGAGAGCTGGTTCTGGATGAACAGAAGCATGAGGTTTACGCCCGCGGACAGGAGGTCAGTCTTACGTTCAAAGAGTTTGAACTTTTGTCTTATCTTATGAAGCCGGCATGTTTGATTTCATTC
>ERZ1673696.2746-NODE-2746-length-11807-cov-4.392444_pt1 | contig 11807 bp, 9 predicted proteins | sample MGYA00580226_ERZ1673696 | MGnify/ENA primary metagenome ERZ1673696 (study PRJEB41218, sample SAMN15661743) | gut metagenome | host: Homo sapiens | place: Canada: London | collected 2015-08-20/2019-03-30 | study: EMG produced TPA metagenomics assembly of... | reverse complement strand
ATAATGCAGGAAAAACCGTAACGGTTTCTTCTGCATTTAATGATACTCTCAACAATTTAATGAAAAATCAAGACTGTATGATTGACAGATATTCTTAAAATCGTTATACTAATTACATGAAAAATGAAGCATTGTGGTTTTAATAATTGAATCATAAAAAGTTTTCTTATGTTTGGGTCTGTAGCCGCAGAATAGCAAGAGCCTCTAATTTTTCTTATTTTTAGGTCGAAAAAAAGGTATTGATAAAAGGACGCATTATGGATATATCATTTTTTACGTTTATACAGGATGTTTTTTCCAATCCAATTCTGTTGGTTACAGTTTTATTAACGCTGGGCGTTATTTTTGTCAATGGGTGGACCGATGCCCCTAATGCTATTGCTACATGTATTGCTACACGTTGTATGAAGGTACGCAGTGCTATTTGGATGAGCGCAATTTTTAATTTTTTAGGCGTTCTTATGATGACGCAAATCAATAGTTCTGTTGCCTCCACCATTAGCAATATGGTTGATTTTGGTGGAAATACCCAGGAGGCGCTGATTGCATTATGTGCAGCGCTGTTTTCAATTGTGGTTTACAGTGTAGGGGCTTCGAGGTTTGGGATTCCTACCAGTGAAAGCCATAGTTTGATTGCGGGGCTCACCGGTGCAGCTATTGCGATTCATAATGGTACAAGCGGTATAAATATGCAGGAATGGGTGAAGGTGTTATATGGCCTATTGCTGAGTTTAGTATTGGGATTTGTTACCGGATGGGTTATTTGTAAGATTGTAACGTTGGTTTGCCAAAATATGGACCGTCGCAAGACAAACCGATTTTTTAAAGGCGCGCAGATTTTCGGTGCTGCCGCTATGAGCTTTATGCATGGAGCGCAGGATGGCCAAAAATTCATTGGTGTACTGTTTTTGGGAATTGCATTTTCTAATGGGCAGGAAAGTGTAAGCGGTGTTTCCATTCCTGTTTGGTTGATGCTGCTATGCAGTATTATCATGGGATGGGGGACCAGTATCGGGGGAGAAAAAATCATTAAATCTGTGGGAATGGATATGGTTAAGCTTGAAAAATACCAGGGATTTTCTGCGGATCTTTCTGCAGCGTTTTGCCTGTTATATTCCAGTTTGCTGGGGATTCCGGTTTCTACAACACATACAAAAACGACAGCTATTATGGGGGTAGGAGCAGTGATACGTCTTTCTGCTATTAATTTTGGTATCGTTAAAGATATGGTGCTGACCTGGATCTTTACTTTTCCCGGCTGTGGGTTGATTAGCTTTTTAATGGCAAAAATATTTATAGCTGTTTTTTGAAGGGCTTGCGGTTAAAGGTTTCTTTGCGCCGGGCGGAGAGATGTTATATAGGGCAGAGGATACCCAAAAAGTTGGGTATCAATATGAGACAAGCTTAAGCACTATAGCTTTATTTCGTGAAAAAGAATTGATGTAATTTATGGGTGAAAAGTACCCAGTTGGGAGGAAAAAACTTTGTCTAAAACACAGGATGCCTTTTATTTTGAAGCGTTTATCGAATGTGCAGATTATTCCTGCCAGGCAGCAAAGTTGTTGGCACAGGCTATGGAACAGTTCGATATTCGAAATGTCCCTAAAAAATTGGAGGAAATTCATACTATAGAGCATACGGGGGATATGAAAAAGCATCTGTTGCTGAATACTCTTGCAAAAGCTTTTATGACTCCGATTGAGCGGGAAGATATTATGCTTTTGGGGCAGAATATTGATGAAGTAACAGATAAGATTGAAGATGTTCTGATTCGCATCTACTATAATCATATCCGGACAATTCCGCCGGAGGCATTGGATTTGGTCAGAGTCGTTTGCCGGTGCTGCGAGGCGGTTCGCACAATGATGCAGGAGTTTTCTGATTTCAGACACTCCAAAAAGATTCACAGTCATGTGGTGATGATCAATACTTTGGAGGAGGAAGCAGATAAAATTTTTATTTCCAGTATGTATAAGCTTCATCAATCAAAAAGGGATCCGTTGGAAGTTATTGCTTTAAGGGAAATTTATATTTATTTAGAAAAGTGTGCGGATGCCTGTGAACATGTAGCAGATGTCGTTGAAGGTGTGATTATGAAAAACGCTTGATGGAAGTATAATCAACGGAAGCTGAAGTTAAACGGCGGTATTTCATTGTATCATAAACGATAGGAGATATTATGATGATGGTAAATACGCAAGAAGTATTTATCATCATTTTTTATCTTAAGAAGAGAATGAAACTGAAAGTTACAGAAAAACTGTAGGGCGGAATAAAAGCTTGTAGGTCCGCAGAGGGTGTGCTATAATAAAAATAGAGGAGGGAAAGCAGGATGAAGTTTAATTTTTTGATGATAAGTTCCGACCAGCACCGATACGATTGCCTTGGCGTAAACGGAAACCGTGCGATACAAACGCCGTGCTTGGACCGATTGGCGGAGCAGGGAATAAATTTTACGAGCGCCTATACAACCTGCCCGGTTTGTACGCCGGCACGGGCCAGCTTTTTAAATGGGCAGTGGTCCTATAATCATGGCTGCCTGACGATTCCGGAGCATACGGAGCCGCAGTGTGCGCTGCCGATGAATGCTCCCATGGTTCCGCAGCTTCTTCATGAGGCAGGATACCGGCAGGCTTATATCGGTAAATGGCATTTGGGAAAGCGCGAAAACAGCGCGTATAATCCCTCGCCCTTTGATACGGGGATGGATATTTATATTCCGGAGCATGAATATAACAATTGGTGCCGAGAAAATCATATATCTTCTGCGCGGTTCCAGCAAAGGGACGGGGAAGTGCCATACAAGGTGTTTGAAAACCGTATCGATCCGATTGACCATACGCAAAGCCGCCTGCATTGGGGAGCCGATCGGGCGATAGAACAGTTGGAGGCACTTTCCAAAGGAGAGAAGCCGTTCTTTTTGCGCTGGGATCCCTCGGAGCCGCATCTGCCCAGTATTGTACCGCAGGATTTTGCGCAAAAATATCAGCCGGGTGAAATTCCGCTTTGGGGAAGCGTGCATGACCCATTGGTGAATAAGCCGTACGCTCTGCGGAAGCTGCGCAGTGTTTGGGGGCTTCAGGACTTGCAAGATGAGGATATCCGGGAGATGATACGCCTTTATTATGCAGAAATTTCCCTGCTCGATTATGAGATCGGCCGGGTACTGCAAAAGTTGGAGGAACTGCATCTGGCAGAAAATACGGTTGTAATTTATACCACGGACCATGGCGATATGTGCGGCTCGCACGGGTTTGTTGATAAGCATTACAATATGTACGACGATATCACGCACGTACCGCTGCTTCTGCGCTGCCCTGGCGGCTCAAAGGGGCAGAACGATATGTTTGTTCACCATACTATTGACTTAGCTTATACCGTCCTGCAGCTGGCCGGCATAGAAATTCCTTCAACCTTTCAAGGGGCAAGCTTGCTGGCGGATAACGGCCGTGCTTTTGCGGTTTCGGCGTATCACGGCGCACAGTTTGGGTTGTTTTCCCAACGTATGCTGCGGCAGCGGCGGTATAAATATGTGTATAACGCTACGGATATTGATGAATTGTATGACCTGCAGAACGATCCCTGGGAACTGGAAAATTTGATTTTTCAGCCGGAACATAGAGAACGTATTGCACAGATGCGCCGGGATTTATATATGTTTTTGCTTGAAAGCGGCGACCCGTTGATGGTTTCCATGTGGCCCAGGGAAGAACTGCTGCATAATAAAAAGCTGGAGCGCTGAATAAGAGAAAGGATTTTTTACTGATGAGCAGGCAACCGAATATTATTTTGATTATGGCGGATCAGCTGGCGGCGTCGTTTATCGGCTGCTATGGCAGCGGCGTACCCTCTACGCCGAATTTAGATGCCCTGGCGGCGCAGGGATGCCGCTTTGCCCGGAATTATGCGGCTGCGCCGGTATGCGCGCCGAACCGCGCCTGTATTTTAACGGGGCGGTCCAATATTATCAACGGTATTTGTATGAATAATATGACGCTGGGCGGTGAAAACCCGGCGTATCCGCATGTACTGCGCCGCCAGGGTTATGTAACCGGCGGTTTTGGGAAATTTCATGTTACGCCTATGATGTGGCCGGTACCGGAGAATTTAAGCTATTTGGGGTTCGATGAATCGATAATCACGGAAGACCCCAAGTGGGGACCGTATATCGATTGGGTAAAAGAAAAGCATCCCAATTATTTGGCGCAGGCTATTGCCATTACCAATGACCATAGCGGAACCCGCGGGGCTTCGGTTCCGGTTGAGACCCTGCAGGGCGCAGAGATAGAAGAGGTGGAGCAGAAAAAGCAATGGTATGCAGACTATATGCGTCCGCGGATGGAGGCCTCGCTTTGGGATAGGATGTATCCTTCGCCCTTGCCGCCGGAGGTGCACGATACCCGCTATATTACGGATTTGGGGCTTGATTTTATAAACAGGCATGCCGGAGAGGAGCATCCATTTTTCTGCCATATTTCCTATGTGGATCCGCACGACCCATATAATCCGCCGGAGCCGTATGCCTCGATGTTTGCGCCGGAGGATATGAAGAAAGCTCTGCCGCAGGAGTGGAAGGAGGAAGACTTCCCCTATTTGGCGCAGGCACAGCGAAGTTACTTGCGGTTTGACAAGATAAAGGATCAGCCGGAGGCCGTTGCGAAGCTTCGGGCGCTTTACCATGGCTCCATTAAGTTCATAGACGATCAAATCGGACGGATTGTGGATAAAGTGCGTGAGCTTGGTATTTGGGAGAATACCGTTTTGCTCTTTACGACGGACCATGGTGATTTAATGGGAGACCATGGCCTCATTGCGAAGGGGGAAACCCATTACGATGCCTGTGTGCGTACACCGCTGATTGCATCCGGCGGCCCGGTAAAAGAGGGAATCGTCAGCCAACGGCTGACAACATCGCTGGATATATATCCTACGCTTTGTACTTGGGCACAGTGCCGGGCGGAAGACTTGCCGCCGATAGAGGGAATTTCTTTTGCTGACGTATGCCGCGGTGCGGCTGAAGAGGCGCATAAGGAGATAGGGATTATGCTCGGTAACAGTTCTACGGTTATTACGCGCGACGGTTACCGGCTTACACTGAACACGGCTGAAAAAATTACCGGTCAAATGTTTTGTTTAAAGGATGATCCGCAGGAACAGCATAATTTGTATGATGACCCGGATTATGCGGAAAAAAAGCAGGAATTGCTCGAGCGACTGATACGGGTGAAGAATGCCCCGGCTTTTGTGCCGCAGTATGCCGTGCTGCCGGTTCGGGATGGGCATGCGTTTACCAACGACGGCGCAACCCGCAGTATCCCGCTTTATCCGCAGACGCGTTCGCCCTGGCATGAAGATGCGCCGAAACCTTGTTGGCGTGCGGAAAAGAAGAAAAAGGAAGATTGCGGCGCAGAAAGGAATAAAAAATGAAAAACGTATTGTTGCTTTTTACCGACCAGCAGCGAAGCGATACGATTGGCACGCTGGGAAATTCGGTTATTCAGACACCTGCCCTTGATTCACTGGCGGCGGATTCCGCGGTGTTCACCCGCTGCTATACGCCTTCGCCGGTATGCGTACCGGCTCGCTTGTGTATGATGCAGGGGGTTTACCCAAACCGCAGCGGCTGCAACGACAATGCGGATGGCTTCCGTTATACGGGCAAAACGCTGTATGAGCGTTTCTCTGAACAGGGATATACGACCATGGGCATCGGAAAAATGCACTTTCCCTGTGACCCGTACGGCCTTCATGGTTTTTCTCAGCGAAGAACACAGGAGGAATTGGCCGCACCGCAGGATGATTATTATCAGTATTTGGTGCAAAAAGGCTATAACGAAGTGTTCGATTATAACGGCCAGCGCAGTGAGATGTATTATATTCCTCAAATATCCCGCCTTCCGCAGAAGGACCATCCCACCCAGTGGGTAGGGGATCAGGCAGTGGAATTTTTAAAAAAGCAGCCGCAGGAACAGCCGTTTTTTCTGATGACGTCCTTTATTCATCCACATCCGCCGTTTGCACCGCCGATTCCTTGGAATAAGCTCTACCGCCGCGATTTGCCGAAGCCGTTTGTGCCGGAGGAAAGCCAGGGGCTTATAAGCTATCATAACCTTCTGCAAAACCGATATAAAGGGTTAAGCGTGGGAATTGACGAACATCTGCTGCAAGTTATCAAGGGCTTTTATTATGCCTGCGTTTCGTTTGTGGACTATCAGATCGGCCGGATTATTGCCCAGTTGAAGGAAAGGGGAATGTATGAGGATACGGTAATTCTCTTTTCTTCTGACCACGGCGAATTGCTGGGCGATTACAATTGTTTGGGGAAGCGGACGATGCTGGATGCCGCCTGCAATGTTCCGCTTTTGATAAAGAGCGGAGAAGGACACTGCGTGCGCCGGGATCCGGCTTCTTTGGTGGATATAGCGCCTACCTTGCTTTCTTTGGCGCAAATTCCTTATAAAAAAGAGGATTTTGACGGCGTAAATCTGCTATCGCAAAGGCACGAAGTCGTCTATTCGCAGTTCAGCAGCGGTGATACCGGGCTGTATATGGTTTCCTCCGGCGAAGATAAGCTGATTTATTCGGAAGCAGACCGCAAGTATTGGTATTTTAACGCATTTCCCGAAGCTCATAACGCTTACCGAACAGGGGATGAACGGGTATGTTTTTTGCAGAAAAAGCTGGAGGAGTACCGCAGATGCGATTGCGGGCCTTCTGTGCGGGCCGATGTTGCCAAGGAAATTGAAAGCTGCCGGCAAAAGCCCTATCAGGATTACCGGCAGGATCATGTGTACCTGCATGAAAAGGAACTCGCCGCTATGCCGGAGGGATATCATATTGATTTATAACAAAAAGGAGAACGTATGCCGCCGTTGTATTTGTTGTTAAAGCCTGCTTCAGGGTTGTGCAATCTGCGCTGCCGTTATTGCTTTTATCATGATGAAGCCGGCGTTCGCCAAAAGGAAAGCTATGGCATCATGCAGATAGAGGTGTTGGAAAAGATTATAGAAAAGGCGTTGCATTATGCGTCCGGGGCGTGTACGTTTGCCTTTCAGGGCGGCGAACCTACGCTGGCGGGCTTGGATTTTTTTCGTGCGGCCGTCGCCCTGCAGGAAAAATATAAAGATAAAAACCTGAAAGTTTATAATACCATTCAAACCAACGGCGTGCTTTTGGACGAGGACTGGTGTGCTTTTTTGGCAAAGGAAAAGTTTTTGGTAGGACTTTCGGTAGACGGCATTAAGGAAACACATGATTTTTGCCGCGTGTACCCGGATGGCAGCGGAAGCTTTAATCGGGTGATGCAGGCGGCACGCCGGATGGAAACATATAAGGTGGAATTTAATATCCTTACCGTGGTCTATGCGGCGACGGCGCGCCATATTGCAAAAATTTATGAAGCGTATAAAAAACAGAATTTCCGCTATCTGCAATTTATTCCCTGCTTAGATCCGCTGCAGAATCCCGCGGAGAGCTTTGCCCTAACGCCCGAACGCTATGCAGATTTTATGAAGCGGCTGTTTGACTGCTGGTATAGAGATCTTATGGCGGGCAATTATATATCCATCCGGCAGTTTGATAATTATATCGGCATGCTGCGGGGCTATCCGCCGGAATGCTGCGGGTTCAGCGGTGTTTGCGCGCTGCAGAATGTTATCGAAGCAGACGGCAGCGTTTACCCCTGCGATTTTTATGTGTTGGATGAATACCGTTTGGGCAATCTTTGTACGGATCGGTTTGAAGAAATAGAGCAGAGGGGAAAAGAGAGCGGCTTTGTGGAGGCTTCCGTGCCGCTGCCGGAGGAGTGCCGTCGCTGCCGGTATGCGGCGCTTTGTCGGAACGGCTGCCGCCGGCACCGAATCGGTGGACCGGCCGGCGTAAACCGCTTTTGTAAGGCGTATCAGGAATTTTTTGATTATTCATTTGAAAGGATGGCTGCTTTGGCGCAAAATTTGCGATAAAAAGATATTAGAACCCTAAAAAGCCATAATAGATAAGACCCAGTAGACCCGACCCCAGCAGAATATAGATGGGGCTGGGTTTTACTTTTCTTAACAGGAAAAGGCCCACAGTAAAGACCGCAACGGAAAAAAGGTTAAGGTCAGAAATTTCAGGAGAGAATGTTCCGCCCCAAAAGGCCACCAAAACAAGGGTAAGCGCTGCGGAGGCAATCAGGCCCGCTACAACCGGCCGCATACCGGAGAGAAGCCGCTGTACAACGTTTGTGTGGCTGAATTTTTTGTATAAAACGGCTAACGTGGTAACGATAATGCAGGAGGGGACAATACAGCCGAATGTAGCCGCGATTGCTCCGGGGATTCCGGCCATCTGTGTGCCGACAAAGGTAGCGGCATTTAGAGTAATAGGGCCGGGCGTCATTTCGGCAATGGTTACTACGTCCGCAAATTCCGCCATTGTCAGCCAACCGAACCCATTGACTACTTGGCTTTGGATCATTGGCATTGCTGCGTAACCGCCGCCCACACTAAAGAGGCCGATTTGGAAAAAGGCCCAGAATAACTGCAGATAGATCATTTCGCGGAATTCTCCTTTTTTAGCAGCAGACCGGCTAATGCGCCGATTGCCAATATAAGAATTACATTTACTTTGAAAAAGGCCACGGCGATGAAAGCACCGCCCATCAGCAGCAAAGAAAGAATTTTTTTGCTTTTGATGAACGTACCAGCCATAGAAAAAACGATATCTACGATGACTGCAGCAACGCCCGCCTGCATGCCTAAAAGCGCGCTTTGCACCAGATGGTTTTCTTGAAAGGCGGTATAGCCAAAAGATAGAAGGGAAAGGATGATCAGCGGCGGCAGAATGGTGGCGATAATCGTGGTTAGGGCGCCTAAAAATCCGGCCAGATGATATCCCAGAAGCAGGGAAGCGTTGACGGCGATAGCCCCCGGGGCGGATTGGGCAATTGCCGTAAAATCCAGCATTTCCTGTTCGGTAATCCAGTGCAGTTCCTCCACAAATTTTTTGCGCATCAGCGAAACGATTACAAAGCCGCCGCCGAACGTGAAGGCGCTGAGCTGTAGTGTGGTAAAAAACAGTTTTTTATAAAAGGAAAAATTTTTTTGCATAAAACCTCTCCTGCTTCCAATCTTTTTCTATTATATGCTTTTTTTTAATATAAGTAAAATACTATAAATTTATAAATAGAATAAGTAAAATGATATAAAGATAAAAAAAGAAAAACGGCAAAGAGATTATCTTTGCCGTTTGGTTGGAATCAGGATCTTTTTTCAATCAGCACGTTATCGATGGAAACGGTTTGGGAATCCCGGTCATTGCCGGTTAAGTTGCGGATGCTGTCCAGCATTAAACGGAAGGAGCCGGTATCTGCCGCGATATCGGACGCCTGCACGTCAATCAAGCCGGAAAGGCGTATCCAGTACCCAGCTGCTAAAGGAACATGATTGGTAACGGCACAGTAATACAGGCCCGAGCCGGTTTGATCAAGAATAAAGGAGTTGGCGCGGGTTCCGCGGATAATAAGCCGTACATGGCCGGGATCCGGTTTTGCGGATTCATTTACCAGAACATCCAGGCTGATGCGGTAACGGCCGGGGCCGTACTCTTTCAGCAGGGGATAGATGTTGTAGGATGGAGAATACCACGATTCCTTATGCTCAGACAGTATTAGATAATTGTCGTCTAAATGCGGATTCGGATCGTGTATCGATAAATTACCGCCGCCGAAAACTTTCCAATCGTTTAGGCTGCTGTATGAAGAAAAATCTTCAAAATACACGGCCGCCGCTTTTACCGCATTATAGGCGTTTAGCCGTTTGCCGGTAGAGCAATAGTTGCTTAAAGCGGGAATTGAATCGCCTGATTCCAGTATAAGGGATTTCAACTGGCTGGCGGTAAGCGTAGGATTTATGCTGAGCATCAGCGCGGCAACGCCCGTTACAAACGGCGCGGCGATAGAGGTGCCATCGATAAGGTGATAGCCGCGGGAGATATGAGTAGTACCCAAATGTTCGCAGATACCAGTGCTTATGTCACATTGAAAAGTTGTGTAGGGAGTAAGAATATCTTCTCCAGGAGCAAATAAATGTACAGTATTTTTTCCGTAATTAGAAAAAACTGCCATATTATCGTCGGGTGATGACGCGGCTACAGTAATCATATTAGGCAGATTATAACTGGCAGGATACCAAGGGTCTACATCAATATTTATAGGATTCCCATGTTTTGCATTACCTGCTGTTGTTATTAATAATCCAGGATAATTTTGAATAGCTTGTTTGAACGCTTCGTTATAATCTGAACCGCCCAAACTTAAATTTAAGATAGGAATATTTTTATTAATTGCGTATGTAATTGCCTCAATAATTAAGCTTACATATGCATTATAACTAGCATCTACGCCATCTACCTTCTCAGGAAGAAATACTTGTAAAGGAACCATGGTAATCTTTTTATTTACACCTCTACTGCCGTAGGTATTATTGCCTGTTGCTCCGATTACGCCGGCTACTGTGGTGCCATGACCATACGTATCATCTGTTGTAATAGTTGGGTCGGTTGGGTTAGATGGATCATTGGGATCAATTGGATGTTGAAAAAAATCTTTGTCAAGTGCTGTACTGGTATTCAGCGTTAATTCCGGGTGTGCAGAAACTCCGCTGTCAATAATACCGACTTTAACGTCAAAGCTTCCTTCTGTAATTTTCCATGCCTTATAAGCGTCAATTTTCCGTAGCGCCCAAGTGGCGTCTTCATAGGAAATATCTTTGTCTGGCAAAGCGGCACGCATAGCGGAGGCATCAGCGATGGAAGGCTCTGCGGCAGCCGGCTCCTTCAGCACATAATCAGGCCCTGCGTATTTAATGCCGGGGATTTTTTCTAATTGTTTAATGACTTTCAGCACGTTTTGCTTGCTGTTTTCAGGCAATTCAATTTCAAGAATTTGACGGAAATTTTCTTCGTCTATGTTCTTCTCCGCCATATTGCCCTCAATTTGCGTTAGATCCGTAATTTTGGCGTCCTTTAAAAAGCCGAAGAAGTTTTTGCTCAGCTTTTTATTGACCTTGCTGATTCGTTTGTCCAAAACGACCAAAATACGGCTGTCATCAAATTCCTGCTCTACCGCTGCGTTGCTGTATACCTTGGGTTCGTAGGCTTCCTCTTCCGCATGGGTCGTGAGGGGTGGCAGCAGCAGGACTAAACAAAGTAGAGCGACTGCCGCCGGTTTTAGGGGATTTTGGATCCGGTTTCGTTGTGTCATATGCGTTACCGCCTTTCGTATTTTTTTGTTAACGGTTTTTAATTTTTACCGTTAATATTTATAATTGTTGTGGTAATAGGCAATAGCTTTAAGGTCATCCCGAGATATTAGCCCCATATTATAAGCATCCTTGAGTTGATAAAATACATCCTCCTGCCAAAGATAGATTCTTCCGTGGAGCCAATCGGCATTGCCGAAATGATGAATAAGAATACCATCAATTTCTTCGTCTGACTGTTTAATAGGATAAGGACTGGTAGAGCTTATGAAAATTGCAATATAATCTTGATAGATACCATAGTAACGAAAATCATCGGGGTGCGTATGATATTGAAGTGAATAGTATTTCCAAAGTTCTCCGTCAACTACATATTGATAGGAATTTTGTATCCGCGCCCAAACGTCTTCGCTTAATTCGGCTGGATCAATTGGTGCAGGAATAAATTCCGTAGGAACGGGAGTAGGACCATTCGGCGCAGGGGAAGCGGAAACGGTCGGTTCAAAATGACGGAGGTTGTTATAGTAGGCAATGGATTGAATATCCTCTGTGGTAATCAAACCCCGG